>Ga0210059_1001147_pt1 | contig 38818 bp, 22 predicted proteins | sample Ectturendosymbi2_FD_188042 | JGI IMG/M metagenome (GOLD analysis project Ga0210059, IMG submission 188042) | Ecteinascidia turbinata endosymbiont from Florida, USA - Sample 2 (SPAdes) (version 2) | ecosystem: Host-associated > Tunicates > Ascidians > Unclassified | place: Key West, Florida... | reverse complement strand
CATCCGGTCTCAATCAGAGACGATTTTTAGCTTATTTGACCTATTTTATTAAAATGGCCCTTTCGGTAGAGGGCCTTGAGCCAGTAGCGACAGAGTTGACCTTTCAAAACTTTTATATATTCTAAGAGAAATCAACCACTACTGAAACGTGAAGTGAAGAATGAAGCATTATATACATAATTGAGATAATATTGTTAGATTTCATATTATTCCATAGTGTATGCAATATATTATGTACGCATGTCAAAAACGAGAATACCACACGAAATATCAACATACGCAAATGTTTACATCTGGAAAGTAAGTGTCTCATCTCAACCGTGTCCAGCAATGTGCCTGCTGAGGTTTATTCCCAAGCCTTTCAAAGTCGGGTTTCATCCGCTGTTACGTCACATACGAGTATTGTGTTTTGTTACGTCACAGGCGAGTCTTCATGCACGAAGCATGAGTTCTCTTTTAAAACTGAATCCTGGTGAGAGAAGGACGTCCTGAAGGAAGAAACAGTGAAAACTGTCTCTGGACGAGCCATCCCGGTACCTTATGTAGCACTGAGCGGTTAAAGAGGAAGTTGCGTAAGCTCATCCCCCGAAAGGATGGATGCTAAATTCTGAGAAAATACAAGAATGGTAGCTGTAATGGAAACGTAGTCGAGTTAGTATGCAGTTCCAATCTTAGGAAAATGTGCTCAGTGGGGTTGTATTGACCGGATAAGAGTTATTTTGCTATCCGATATCTGGATATATAGTAAAATTTGCCTAATTCGTCACCTCAAGGGGATTAGAAAAAAGTGACGAATTAGGCGAAGTGACGAGTTATGCAAACAGGTGAAAACTCTACCATGGAAGCTCGTATACTTTGTCATAGCAACTCGTATGTATAGTGCTCTTATTTGCAGTAAAATACTAGTTTATGACGTTATGGTTGAATGCAACAATTAATTGCACTGATCTATCTGGACTCCTCCATTTAATCAAGCACCTTTTAAATCTTTAACAAACTTTCGCGCTGTCTCAATGGGGAGTCAGGTCGTGCTTCGCACCTCGTGTATAAATTCGATAAAAAAAATTGCGAGAAATCTCCTCCGTCTCGACTTGCCGCACCAAACCTGTCGCACTAAGAACCCAACACTTTTACTCGGCAGTGCACCAGCCTCAAGAACTTAGTTTATTGTTCTTGGCTATGTGCGACACTCAGGAACAGTACATTGAAAAAGTAAGGGTTGTTAGTTGTTACATTCATTCAGGTGTTGTTACCGTAGAAGAAAAACAATAATACCAGCGTCATAGGCGGATCGAGGGGGCGATCGCTCCCCCCTAAAACCTACGAAAGTAACTTTATGCACCATAATTTTGTACCACTCGGAAGGCAACATTTGCGATATACGGCCATTTTGTCGTCCACTGGTTTGTCACAGCGATGTTGTGAAGCATACGTCATCCCTCTTACAGTAGCGAAGCCGTTACGAGACTTTACTAACAAATATTACTGAAATCGCCCCTCTAATCTTACTGGCTAGATCCTCCCCTGAGCAGCATATTGCTTTAACGATAACATCAGATGTGTTCGACAGGAAAACAAACAGAATGGGTTGTAACAAAACGGTAAACGATCGAGTTCAGGTCCCTGTAAATCGAGACACATGCAGCAGAAAGTTGCTCAGCATTGACCGCAGAAGCGTTCTGGTGCTTCCCAAACTCAAGACCAGTTCACTATGGATACTCATTAGATCAAAGTGTCGTTGACGCAGTTTCGTTCTGCTTTCACGGTGTCCTGACTTTGGTTAAGATCTTATATTGATCAGATCTCCCCGTTGCCTAAAGCAATCTCGCAGTCTTCCAAAGAAATGATGAAATACTTCGAAACATTTTGGTACCACATCAGTGTAGATGATAGGGTTCAATGAACTGTTGACTGGTAAAAGTATGATGGCTGAGACGGCGTAAATACAGAAGGCAAAGCTGTTCCAGCGATGCTTAGGAAAGACATAACACATATTGGCAGCCAACAGCACATATCTGTCAGTATCAAAATTGTTATCTTTCGTGCTTTTGCGGTTTTGGACAAGCTCGATTGGTCTGGACCGGCAGAGGTTGATTTCAAGTAAATGGCGATGTAAGCAGAGGCAATAAAAATCATTGCAAAAAAATTGAAAGTGGCAATGATTGATGACAAACTATTAAACTCTGATTGATCATCAGATGTGCGGTACAATTTCGGCATGCACGCTCCATGAGAGCTATAATATCCAAAATAACCAATAACAATAGGTCTAATAGCTGGAAAGTTTTTTTCAAGATAGGAATTAATTTCTTACCAGGAATTTGCTCCACGATCAGTTCTATTATTTAGTCCAGAAAGCTTTCGGGGAAATTCGGAAAACTCGAAATAATCCGTAACGTCTGATTGGAAAAACAAGCTTTTCGTTACTAGTGCATGCGTGACCATATATTGAAACAAACTTTGTGATAACGGAAGGAGAGCAATGCAGAAAGACACGAACCAGACTGAAATTATGCACAGGAAAATATGTCTAGGTTTGGCGTTAAGGGATTTAAAGGGGCAGTAAACACTATAAACACGATAGGATGTTATGCAAACCAGAGTCAGAACCGATGCTTCACTGGATAGAACTGTCAACACACCGATCAAATCACAAGTGGCGCTAGTGCGCCACAGTTTATCGTATTGGCAGTACCGCCCAAAAAACTCGACGAATTTTAAGCAAAGAATCAGCAATACGATCCCCATCAGAAAGTCAGCTATTGAAAGGTTTAACACAAGTAGGTTATGTATCAATCCTGTGCTGGAACCTTGTTGTGTTTTTCCCGTCAGAGGTCCATACACTTGTCTGAATGTCCTTGTGAAGACCGTAAAGTTTCCACCAAGAGATAGTATCGCCATTATCCAAACAAAAACTTGCAAAGGAACAGATCTTATCAGCTGTTCTTTCGACGACAGTGGATCTTTGCTTAGAAAACTCGGAGGACATTTATCCGAACCATCGGAACAATCATTTTTTCCATCTTCAACTTTGGTCCTTTCTACGAAAAGTGGTTTGCCGCTACTGCAGTAGAAATGTGTACTTGACGAGTAGTTGCATTCGTCACAACGATTGGCGCCAGACGTATCACAAGTAAGTATGTCTGTGCATGACTTGCACTCCGAAACAAGATTGCACAGATTGTCTTGAGGAATGCTCACTCGACTTTTCTGACCTACAATGAACTGATAATGGTTGACGAAAATTATTTCACAAAAAAAAACATCGCCAAACAGTGTTGCGTATGTGTTCCGCATCGTAAGTGTTCCGCTCATTCGAAAAAACTAATACGGTATTACTGAAATTTAGGAAAAAGAAATTATATGGAAACTGACAAATTTTGAAAGGGCATTAACCATGGCGTCTTTTGTAGATTTCCCGAAATATATTTTCATGCAACTGGAAGGCAAACGTTCCTTGCTTCCCAGACTTGCAATTATTATGTTGACTTACTTCAAAACATGATGCAGTTTTCAATGGGAATGAACTGACTTTACGGTTGGTTGTGCTTATTGAAGCCAATGCAAGTAATATTGAGATACCATTGTTTCGATCGTCGTTCACATAACATAAATGCTGTTGATCACGTTGGCGTATCTTTGCTGTCCACTAGGTTGTAATAAAATAGCATAGAGCAAGGGGAGCAATTAATTTGGCTGTGGGCCACTTTGAGAAGGCCGCGTGCAACGGAGGGCCGTACCTCCTAATTTGATCGTAAATAAAACAAAAACAATAATGGTACACAGAAAAGGTTTCCATTATAGCCTAACTGTTTTTGTGCAAATGTAACCAGCATAAGCAATTCAGTAAGACGAATGTAACTTCACACACTTCAAAAAATTTCAGATTAGAAGATTTTTCCTGAATGCTTCCGCGGGCCAGTGAAAAGGCTTTGGCGGGCTACACGTGGCCCGCTAATTCCCCACCCCTGGCATAGAGTCCAAATGACTTCTGAAAAGCAGCCGACCTGTTATCAATTACTCAGCACTGCCTGCATCACAGAAAAAGCGATTCGGACAAGAGATTTCGTCCTGTTTCTTCTTGCATTCGGCCACGCCATTGCAAACGTAAGAACCAAGAATAATGTCTTGAGGTGATGTGCAGGACCGAAAACGGAGGGTGAGGGTTTTTTTAAGTTTGTCTGAGTTTACGGGCAGCACGATCTGAAAAATGAATGAGATTAGGATCAACCAATACGATGGGTTGTATCAACAGAGATGCGGTATCATCGAAACAGGATTATTTCTATGCTAGTACGGAAGGGAATATGAACATTTTCAAAACAGGTATGTAGACCCCTACAAACATTAATTTTGCAAAATGCTGCCAAAATAACCAATAACGAAAAGAATTTTTCTGCAAAGAGACATTTGGCTATTCGCCAAATATGTTCAAGTTGCAAGCCCAACAAAGCTACGATATGACGTATGTCCGCTTGAGAAGTAAGCTGCAAGGATGCGAACGGAAGTGCTGAGGAAGGAAAAGGTTGACTGGCTGCTTTTAGATGATAAATACCAGTTTACGTGAGTTCACCTCGCTCTTGCCTCGTCTTTCTGTTGATGTTGCGCAATTATCTAATCGAAAACATTTCGCGAATTAATTAAAAACTGTCTCTCCTGAATAAAGAATTTCTTTTGAAAAGCTATGGGAGATTTCAACCAGTTAGACTACGTTTTTAATCAACAAAGCTAAAATCGTTTAATGAAAGAGTTGTTTTTATGTTGAAACATGCAACACCTGTGTACAATGAAAAACATCAACAATATTAACCAATCAAACATCTGCGTAGAATTCCAGTAAAAATGGGCCACATAACGAATTGGCAAATTACTGTGGTAAAACATATTTCGTGTCGTTTGACTTTACAGCATGCTTGAGTTCATTAACAACATGAAAATATTAATAACATGAAAATTTAATCCACTGTCTTGCAAGCTCTCATGAGCTGCTTTTTCAGAAAAAGTTTAACATTGCTTGTGATCGCAATCACGGAATATTTATAGATTTATTGAATGAATAAAGAACACATCTTCTTGGATACTTTTCATTTTGCGGATTTCCAGCAAAATATGCAACTTCAGATAACAGGGATTTGCAAAATTTTGCTGGACCTGTGATTGCTTCAAGATACGTTTTATCCAAATTTATAAACTTTTTCTGATTTTCAAAGACAGTGTTTGTAAATATAAAGCATGTTACCGCGGCTTGATGTTTAGCCTCAAGCTTCCTCGCCGTAATAGATAGTTCAGTATGGAACCAATCATGAGAAAAAACTGTTTGCTTGACTATTTCTGTGGCTACTGAATATTTCCAGCATGATTTTAAGTGGAATTATCGCTTACATAACATAGAGTCCTAACACGTATCACTAAATTTTGGGTAACTGCCTGGAAAAACAACAACCATAATCGACGGTAAAGATCGAAAATTTCTTCTTAAACTTTTGTTTGGCACAAACCTGAAAAATAAATTGCATCAACCAACCTTTCGTATTGGTTTCAAGTCACAGACTTTAGGCTTGCTTGAACAATTAGCTCTTTCGCTGCATTCGTCTTCGAATGTTGCGCATTCAATTTTTCCATCGCATCTGTGGAAAGCTGCGCGTATAACTGAAACTCATGAAAATGCAACGTTACTCATGAAAATGCAACGTAGTTTTGAAAAATGGAAAACTCATGAAATGCAACACTAAAACATAATTATGCCATTGTTGGAAGCAGTTAAGCCCAAATTTATGGGAGAAATGAAGTGGGCTGCCAAGACTTTCAAATCTGTTGAAATGGGATCACATTGAAAGTTGGGCAGAGGCTGAGAATAGCTGACTGTGGTTGTTGATGTCGAACCTAAGGCTTCCTCCACTAGTGTCACTGGGCAGTCGGTGAAACCATCGCATATTTTACGGGGTGCAACACATTTCCCATCGCACATCAATTCACCTTGTTGATAATCATTACAGGAGGGGCTCGATTTCTCATAACAAATGTTCTCGCACAGACGTTTCGTTTGATTGTATGAAGGGAGCAGAGTGGAGCAAAGACACTCATCAGATAGATCTGGACAATCGATTATTCCGTCACACATCTGTTTTTCCGATATTGTCAGATTGCTGAAAATACATCGAGTGCATTTCGAACTATTCGAAGCGCAAAGGTCAGACTTATCGTCACATGCAGAGTATTCGTGGTGAAGACTCCACTGAGGAACAACGCAGTGTTTAGGTTTCTGACCAACTGATGGCGTTATATGGCATTTGAATCCAGGGACATTTGTCACATCGTCGCCGTTGTTTGGACAATCCATAAAATCATCACAAGAATAAGAACGGTGGATGCATTTACCGGTTGGGTCGTTTGGACAACGAAACATCCTCGGTTCCATGCAGCTTTCTATTTCGTCACTGCAATCACCACAATGGTCCATTCCATCACAGAGCAAATATGTCGGAATGCAGCATTTGTTGTTTTTACATCTAAATTTCCCATCAACACAAGTTTCGTTGAGTGGCATTGGTAACTCGTCACTTCCGTTAACACAGTTAATCATATTATTTCCTCTCCAAGAACGTGGAATACAACGTCCATTAGCAACATAATGAAACTCTTTGTGTGGAATGCATGGTATTGCTTTGATTTCATCAGAACCATCCGAACAATCATTGACACCATCCAATATTCTGCATCTTCCAATGCAACGCCCATCAATGACACAGTGAAACTCAGTACCATCAATACATTGGTTGAATTTGACTTTTTCATCCATTCCATCGGCGCAGTCTTCATCTCCATCTGCGACCCATTCTCGAGGAATGCATCTGAGTGTCGAGTTGTCCAACGGGTATTTGCCGTGACAAGTAAACTCAGTCGTCTTACATGATGACAATCGATTTGTTTCGTTACTGTTATCTTGGACGAGCTCTGTGTTGCAGTCTGTTTTGTTGTTCATCACAAACCAGCGTGGAATGCACAGCTTGCTTTTGAGACATTCAAACTCTGGGAAAACATAAGTTGAGCTTTGGGGTTTAAATTGTAACCATTTTGCATATACACTTGAAGTGAGTTTAAGCGTAATAACTGTATGATTGTAACACACTGCGGAAACGGTGATGAATCTCTTGAGCTTTTAGTGATAGGAGAATTGATCCCATTTCTCTATCGTACAATTGTATTGAGACTTTTTGCAATCATTTCCACAGAAATATGACACATGTAACAGTTTTTTGGAATATTAGGAGAACAACAATTTATAATATTCCGTTGTTGACAGCACAAGATGCCAGTGCTGCAAAATATGAAAAATAATTTTTCGGCAAATAGTTTTTTGATGTTAAGTGATATTTGCGGAGCAACAGCGCATACATCCAATCGAGGTCAAAGGAGATTAACTCCAAGTTACCTAGTTTCCGAATCTCATTCGATATTAGCCATTGTTTTTGAGAAGCAAACGAACTATTGGTATACTACGTGTTGTGATTGCGCTACTTTGTTACTTTAGTAACATTTTCCGCTGTACTTAGTGTCAAACCTGAGCTACCAAGCTGTGGAGCAAGATGGAATTACCTTTGGCACCGAACAAATCTTTCTGCGTTTGAACACTGTTTCATAGTGGATACAAATTAAAATAACTTTTTGAAATGAAATACCTGCAACCAGGGCTGGATTTAGCTGATTCGAGGCCCTGGTGTAACCTACTTTTGAGGCCCCCTTCCTCACAGTTAGAATGAAAAATAGAACAGCGTCAATTTGCGCAAAGACGAAAATGACGGTATGGACGTTCTCCGAATACGTTGATTAAAAAATTTCCAAATCCTCACTGGGGTTCCCCCATAGGTGGCGGAACCGGTGGGGCCGCATGGGCCTAGGCCCCCCGACTTTTATTTCTGTGGGGGGACCCGCCCTCCCACTTTTAAATTTGGAATTTTGCCAAAAGAAGTTTAAATAGCACAATTATTATTAGGTCCATTGTTGAAGTAAATCCTTTAATAAAAAAAGGTTGCAGAATTTTGGCAGTATTTTTAATATATTATTTGTAACTTTGCAGTGCATTTGGCAGGATTTCGTAATTGTTTGGCAGAATACACCAGGCGCAGTCTATCACCCTGCTATGGCTTGCTTACCACAGTGGGTGTTGTTGAACAGTGTTGCCAGATCGTGTAATACAACACAAATTTTACAAAAATGGTGTAATTTGACATGCGTGTGTGCATGGGTGTCAGAAGGATTTTATCCAGAGGGGCACTAGTAGATTTTTTCAAAAATTTTTCTAGGTGGGCCAAAAGTGGTGAAATTTGTTTTTTACCACTCGCAACTACAAAAACAGCTTTTTTTTGAGGTTTTTAAATTCCTGCCCCCCTTCCGACACACATGCTTGTGTGTAGGAAAACATTCATGCCACACCATTAAATAGTTGGTGTAGCTTCAAGCGTTTTAACACCATTCGAAATACTTCAATTTTGCTGAATCTTGTACGCAAAATGAAATGTTTGACAAATCAATGTCAATTGTGTTGCTGTTTTTCCATTGGCAACACGAAACAGCTATATTTATTTCTGCATTGGCAACAAAATTGGCATCCTTACAGCAGACAACTTGCTAGTTGCTGCATACGCTTTGTCTTTTCCTTGCATTCCGGTATATAATGCAGTTGTAGAATGATTATTCAGTCATGTTACTTCTGTGTTCAAGAAGTCGAAAAGTTGTGATTTTGAAAGTGTTTAAGACAGGTATCAATGCTGTATCATATTCGCCTGTTTTTTTATGCTGTGTTCTCGGTGTTTTTAACAGCCCAGTGGCAACTCAGGCACACGGGCTCCTCGGGCTTAGCCCTGGCCCGTAACCACCTTGGGACACCAGGAGGGGCGAAGAGTTTTCCGAGAGGGGCCCAAATTTTTTGAACTATGTCCAATATTTTTTAATTATGTCCAACACATTTTTCCAATGGTGGCGAAAATTTTTCTATGGCGGCTTCGCCCCCCCTGGTTACGGGCCTGGCTTAACACGAGTCTTCTATTTCGATTTATGTCGGAGAACGCAAGCTTGCTTGCTTTGTATAGTTGTGCCACCACCCACAGTCCCACTTCACTAAGTTGTTACTTCACTAAGTTGTTACTCGGATGCTTTTCTTTGGGTCTTGTCACTGTTCATATCTTTTCGTTCCATGCCTGACTTTTCGCGTTCATGTTGCATGTGACCTGAATAAAACAATATCGTTCGCAGCAAGAGTTCTCTCGACTTCGGTCGCTCGCGCTTTGTTCGGGATCATCCGTTTGAGCCCGAGCTGCCATATGCAATTAAGTATTTTTTAAAACATAATTCATATCGGACTGAATGATTTTTGAAGCAATGGGTTTGAATAGAACATTGGATTTGAAGACCAATCCAGTGGACAGTTCCCATTTCGAGAAAAATTTCAAACGAACAATAAATTGTCCAGCCACTCGGGCTAATATGAATGAGACGAGTACGCAGCAGGTCTGCAGAGCCGGAGTCGAAGCAATTTTGGATGGCTGGAGCCGAAGCCAAAAATTTTTAGCTGGTGGAGCTGGAGCCTGAATTTGGGTTCCGGATTCACAGAGATAGTTTGTGGGGCAAGCGAGCTATACGAATAACACAATGGTTTTTCTGATTTTTTGGACCAAATTGATCCGGAGCCGGAGCCAGAAGCTTCTAGATGTTGGAGCCGGAGCCAAAAAATTTAGATGACCGGAGCTGGAGCCGGAGCCTGAAATTTGAGTACCGGCTCCACAGCCCTGGTACGCAGAGGACTTACCGGCGTTATCATTGCTCTGTGACGTACGTTACTCAACAATGGAGAAGTTATCATGCGAACTTCTCATTTATTGTTACGTAACTAACGTCACAGAGCAACAATAATGCCAGCCAAAATGAAAGCAAATGGAAATTTCAATGACGCAAGCCTCGAACGGTTTTATTCAGTCAGTATAAATCTTGTGATAAGCCTGAGGAATGACCATAAAAACAATATCATTGGCCCGAATGACGCTGTTGACCTGGTTCGCCTCTGTAACTGCCTATTGGAATTTCAGGTGTTTCACCGATAAGTTTTCATAGTGGTGTAATTTTATCTCAAACAGTGTCATTTAGACCTTCATATGGTGTATATGTAATGACGTCATATTTCAATGTTTGTGACGTCACAGTTGCCAATTCAAACTACAAAAATTTTCTAAAGTTTTTTTGATATGCACTTGTGGCCCCCCACTTTGAAAAAGGTTCCGCCACCCTTCACGGCGTTTGTTGCTGCCTTCAACGCAAAAGTGTTAAATGACACGGAATTGTGGAAATCGTGCTTTGCTGGCGGCAACAGGATTTCACAGGCGAACCAACTGAAAACATTACGGTTAAAAATTTGACCAAACACAGAAACCTACGTATTTTATACCTCGCAAGTTTCATATCTATTTTTTTTATCTGTGCTCAAAAGTAGCATCCAGAATATACAACTTCCTAAAGCAAAACACCTGCACGTGTGTGTGACGGCATAAAGGCGTTAAAGCACAATGAAGTGAGGACCACGTTGCGACTCGCTTATCACAGCTGTGAGAATCTCACACAAATACTTTAATCACATGGGCGCAATTAGGTAGGGTCACGTCCCCCGTGTCACCCCACTTTCCAGACGGTGGGTATATAATAGGCCATGTCTCCCCACATTTTTCTCTTTAGGTTTTGTATTTAGAGAGGTTTCAAAAGTAAAAGTGATGTTTGTCACATTTTGTATGAAGAGCTTTTCATGTTAGATACTACACGTAGCCGAGTTGATGTTGAAACAGAGATTGGTGTGGTATCACTGATTCCGATACTTTCATACATTTTTAGCCAGGCCCGTAGCCAGATTTTGAGGTTTGGAAGGGCAAAATACATTTTTAGGGGGGCACAAATTTTGTTTTTATTATATTTTTGAAACAAAATTTTCTGGGATTGGGAACAAGAAAATTTGGGGGGGAACAAAAGAAATTTGGGGGCACTGCACCCGAATGCACCACCGTGGCGACGGGCCTGTTTTCAGCATTTTCAGCTTTTGCAAGTTTCTAAAGACCGCGAAGATTGTTAATTGCTTCTGTCTGACATTTTACCCTCTGTGGTACTGTTACTGTACAAAGGTCATTGCCTTGAAACAATGAGAGTTTGACAGCTGCACGTGTGAGAGGCCACAATACTGGGTTGTGAAGTTCTGACTTTTTTTAACGCGATTGGCCGGACAAAATCCGGCTTTTTTCTGTCGGAAAGGCTTGACTCTGACAAAGCATTGTCTGAGCTGCATATTCATTACAAATATCTTCTGACGAAAGTCTATCTATGACCATGCAGGGTGCAGAGAATATTGCAAAGATTTTACTGTTGCCTAAAAATGCTCAATGCATTTAATAAGAAACAGATATACGTCAGTGTAAACACGGGAAAAGAAAATGCTTCTGAAGATTGTAATTTTATTACATCGATGTTTTTTTGACGAGTTTGAATTTCTATTTTGTGTTTGGTTATGCATGGCTTATACGTATATGCTTATGACTGCTATCTGTTTTTTGGGGGGATTAGGTCTGGCTTATTTTGGCGAAGACAGGTTGGCAACCCTGCCACAGTACCAGAGCCGGATTAAAGGGCAGGGGGGCCCGGGGCAATTTTACTGGTGGGCCTCTATGATGTATTTCATGACGTCATCGTTTGTGAAAGTTATGTTTTCGCTGATTCGCAAGGTTCCCGTTTGTTTTTTCCGGTAGTCAAAAATGTGCTTACTCACATGTACATGCAGTTAGCTGCGAGAAGTAAATACTAGAGTGTATTCTTAGTAAGAAAAAATATTATACAGGTTAGAGAGTGACTCGGCAAGACACAACGTTCACCCGAACAATAAGCAGAAACCAGAGATTACAAACAAAAACAACGGAAAAGAACATGTCAATATGGCCAGTCAGGCTGAGTGTGAAAGTTATTTCCAAGCTAAGGTCTTAATTTTCATATTCATTTTCAGGTGCTCTGGTTAACGCCACTGTTAACGTTGCTGCTTGAAAGTTTTGCTAGAAAAAGCGATTCAGTCGCGGCGTTTTAGCTAACACTGCCAGATCCTTGCGCATTTTCGTCTTAGAAGCTTTGTGCTTTACATAGCTCCTGATGGCATTACAGATTTCAGCATCGCTCAAGCTAAACAGTGCAATCTCGCTTTCTGCTCTTTTTTCCACGAATCGACTGATTAAAACCTTTCCGGACGGACCATGCAATTGCACGTGGTGTAAATGGCTTGACCAGCTTCATATATTCATGATGTAATACAACGATACGTTACCCATTATGACGAAACAAAGGTGCAGTTCGGCTGCGGCTACATCGAGACTGCACCAGAAGTTTGGAATCATTGATACCAGTGTTGCCACTTCTGATATATGAACATGACATCAGATGTGATGTTCTCAGATAAATTCATAGGCGGATCCAGGATTTTTTTTAGGGGGGGGCTCAATGATGGGTTCATCCGGATGTGTACTGAGTGCACAGCAGTGAAGACCCAACTGCTCAGGTAAGTTTTTTTAACAAACACGGCTAAATCGCATAATCAACACTGCCCAGGCTTACTTGGACGCTTCCGGAGGAGAAGCGGCTTTCAAAACAATTCAGAAATTATTCTCAAAACTTACCTAACCTCAAAAAAGTACCTATTGAATGTCGAAAAAGTTTTATTATTAGCAAAACAAACACAGGTCCACTTCAAAAAACGCTCGGGCAGGCGTAGAAGTAACACAAAAACTACACCAAGAAACCTAAAATGCAGTAGGCTAACGTTTGTTGGCAGTGTGTGCAAGAATGCAAGGCCATGCCCTATTGTGTTCGAAAATTACAGATGTTCATGGAATAGAAGTTCATTGGGTTCGGACTTGAAAATTTGTTTATTTTCGGTACATTTTCCGATTTTTATTGCACATCACCAGGGATGAAAAGAGGGGGGCAAGGGGGGACAATTCCCTTGGTGCCGAATCACTGCGGGGGCCAAAAAGTCACAATGTCATAAGCACTTTCTTCAATACAATACATTACTTCCGAAAGACCTCAGTTTTCAAACATGAGGGCGCCAAATTTGTTTCTTGCCCCAGGCGCTACCTAACCTCGTTAAGCACTTGCACATCAGGATTGTCTAGCCAAAATGGCGAAATTTGTTTACAAAAATACCTGCCCGTCAGTGGCAAAGTATCAATCGCAAACAAATCGCAAACAAAACTCGACACAGCAAAATATAGCTTTGCACTCAGTATTCACTCAGATGTCAGAACTAAACCTTAATGATTAAGACGTATTCCCACAAGCCTGCATAGATGTATTCTAACAAGCCACGTAATTTTGTACTGCATGAAAAGAAGTCTGCGTAAGTATAGTTTGACGCTCAGGCACATTGGTCACACTCCACAAATATAATGGATTGTTCAAACTTGTGGAAGCATTGCTATAGAATCACTCGTGCTTCTTTTCACAAAGTATAAACGTACGTGGCTTACCACTATCAGCATGTCACTGTCTCGCTGCATTACCTGCCAAGATGTGTACGTTCAACAGTCTCATGCAACAAAACGCCTGCTACCGTAATGTAACGTGAACCTTTGAAGATTTGTTGCCATGTTATTGTTACACAATAAAGACCAACAGTAGAAAAATCTGCTCTCGACTTTCGCAACCCTCCTCTGCAGGCAAAGGAGGGGACATACATGAGTGCACTGCAAGCTCATCACTGCATGACACTATAACTGTGAACCTGACTCTTGTGCAGTGTGAGTTTCATACCAGAAAAAAAACTGTCATTGCAAGAATCAAATCAGTTAATCGGAATTAAGATGCCGACTTCAGGTTTTTCCAGAAATATTTGGTTCTTAATCCCAATTTCCAGGGGGCAAATGTCCGTTTTTCTCTCCCTGCGAACGCCCATGCGATCACTGACTATTTTATATCGGTTTCCACAAACAAGGCCAGCTCATCTAATGAAACGAAGAAACGTTTTTGACTAATTGTTAGCATAACTTAATTTTTAACATCTTTACCGATTAAGTAATGTGCAGTACAAAATATTTTGGCGATGATTTTCAGTGAAATCAAGTGTCATGTCAACACCTCTTTAGGTCTGGTGAGGGGGATGCATCCCCTGCATCCCTCCCCCTGTGTCCGCGCCTGCTTTCATCAGTCATTGTTGATCTGTGAAACGTTGTGATTAACTTCCATTACTTCCATTCGCTGAAGCTCCGTTCAACAGTATTGCGTACAGGTATAGCAGTGATCGGCAAACTTTCGATATGATGGCCCCAAGCTCCTTTCAGTGGTAATTAAAGGCTCGTGCCTGTTTTTGGAGGCCCAATTTCAAACTTATGTCGCATTCAATTATCTGCAACATCACAATGCTATATTCATGTCATAAATCCTACAATGACAACAACAATGCGTTGTTAACGTCAAACAATCAATTTTTTACAGTTGTTGCATCAGCGTATATGTGTTATCCCACGCAACCAGCGCAGCACGTTATCTCTTGCATACCACACGGCCCACAACAATGTGTTGCGCAGCCCCATAAAAAGTACTGAACCGTCACAGTTAGCCTACAACTGGCGTGCATTGCTATTGGTTACCGTATTTTTCGGACCATAAGGCGCAGTATCAAAAATTTACTGCTAGCTGCTCTTGTTTCATACATAAGGCGCACCGGATTATAAGGCGCATTAAATGACGCAAAACATAGGTAAGTCATTCTGTAGTCAACTCTGTCACAATAACTCCCGAGTGCCGAAGTCGCCCGAGTACAGGAGTCGCCACTAGAATTTTGTCTCTTATACATGGTAAAATGCGTTAGACACGAATGGAATAAAAGTTGTGTGCATGTTTGATTCGGTCTGGATTTGGTCTGGAAAAAAAGTATTTTCATACACTGGAAATACCATAAAATTTCGCCAGGTTTTTGTCTAGTGTAGTTCCAAACTTCCTTTTTGTCACCAAGTCGTTTTAAATTTCGCCAGATTTTCAAAATCTGGAGGACCATTTCACCATTTGGCAATACTGTTGCTGAATATTTCAATTCTTAGTGAACAACCTTTTCACATTTTTTCAACCTAATGCCGTTTATATGAAATTATCCCGCCCTTAGAAGCACTTGTAACACACGATTCCATTCGTAAGACAGTTTGTTGTTATACAATGTCACTTTTTGCGTGATATCTTGTTTCATGAAACATACATGACGTTTGGCGCGCAAAGCGGATGATAAAATTTTCTAGCAGAGACCGCTTGTACGTAGCAATATTAAATGGTTTTATTAAAGGAGTCCACAGCCTTCAGCCAAATTGTCAAAAGGGTCCATGACACTGAAAAGGTTTGGAACCACTGGCTTTGACAATAACAAATGAAACGGCGCCAAGCGATAATGGCGACAGGCGAATATCTTTTCACAGCCAAGTGCTTATGTTAACTTGTTCCCTTACCTGGTCATAAGCAAGCGTTCGTTGATTCATGAAGTTTGTTACATTTGCGGTGAGAGATGCTATCATTTCAAGTTTCAAGGTCCTTTCGCATTGCTCCGGGCATTCTTGTTGAAACGGAACGAAACCACCTAATTTGGCAAAGTAGTACAAATGAACTTATTGGCGATAAAACCACGGCAAATAGTTGGCATTGAATTCATTGCACGTGTGTGCCTCAGAAATAGTAAGGTAATCCCGTCCAAGCACAGAATTATCAATATTGTTCAGGTTGAAGCTTGCTAGATCACAGCATACTTTCCAAGCAGCACTCTCGTCTTAGCGGAAGGTTTCGTTAAACGAAAACTCCAAACAGCGAAAATTATTCCCCTTCTAAATAGCAAAATGTTTGGTTTTCTTGATCCAAGAGCTTTGATAATCGTGGCTGCTGCAGTCCCGTCGCCACGGGGGGGCTTTGGTGGACATAGCCCCCACAAACAAAGCTCCAAGCCCCCAAAACTGAAACGTGAAACACTATAAATACGTGGAATTTTATTTCATTTTATAATTAATGTCAAGCCCCCCCCAGCACAAATGCAAAGCCGCCCCCGCAGAACTGCAAAGCCCACCTATTGAAAACTTTCTGGTGACGGTTCTGGGCTGCTGATTGCGATGCTGTTTCTGAATTGAGTTCTTCCTCAATCAGGTCGTCCTCCTCATCGCGCGCTGTTACCAGTGAAAATTTACCGCTCAGAAAATCATTTCGTTTTTTCGGAGTCCGCGTTGGCGTTTTCAATTGTGAGCTTCCCGCCGCCTCATGATGCAGCTTTTTCTTTTAGAGTTTGGGAAATGTGTTCCTTGTTGAAAGCTATAAATGACCAGCAGTCAAATAGTCAGCGGGCATTCCTCCCTCCTGAACATCAGCTGGACGTGTTTGTGGATGAAATTGTAGTAACGCTTTCGTATTTGTGACCACATGCTCTCAGTAGCACAATGGAAACGGGCCTGGGCATCGGAAGGGGGGTCGGGAAGACCTTGGACTCCCTGTACTTTGAAATTTGATATTTTTTATTAGCGTTTTAGTAGAAAAACGATTTTCTCTTCGTTTCGAGTTGGTAACACGAAATTTCACTACTACTGCCTTCTGGAACAAACCAATCCGATGCAAACGGACAATGACCAACCTGGCGAACGGGATCTGCTGGAAACGCTCTGTAGTCGAGTCATTTTTATATGTCTCTTATTCCTGAGAACAATTGTCGATTGTGTCAGCGATGCTGCCGCGCGCGATACCATTTCGCAGCGGCCACTTTAAGCAGCATGACGTCAGTAGCAGTGCTAAAGTTTAGCCAATCGAAGCTTGTGACTGTCAGCCAGTCAGGCGATAAGCCGAGCTCCGTGTACGGGTGGAAACGAATACGCACAAGCGAGTAGACGCATGGTTTTGTGTCTGGTGCGACGCAGACCGCAGAACGTTTATTTACTCTCGCGGAAAATTTCTCCCAACCAACATGTGCACAAACAACCCTTCTCATGCTCTTCCAACGATGCCGTGGAGAAACACTAACTGAGCATTGTCCAGGCCTGGTAGCGAAAGCAGCAGACTTTATTAACTGCAGTTTAAAATGCTATTATACGTTTCTTTTGCGACAGCATATTGCAGCAAAGGCAGTTTTGCTTACAGCAGATGTACAGTAGGACCTGTGGTACGCCTGCTTGAAATATGAGCAGATCTAATGAACTAAACACTGGAAAAGTGAATGCGGTGAAAAAATTGCAAGTGCTTTGACTTTGCAAGTTTTGTCGAGTGAATTTTGTGCTCTACCAATATCTCCCCATGCTATTCGCCGCAAAATGCTGCATCGTAATGCAAAAGAAACTTTTGACCATTGATGAACTCACACTCTCGACCAATTCATATGTTTTGAAATTTATTTGTTTGGCTCAAACGCATGGTGCGTTTCACAGGGGTTGGTCAAAGAACGCAAAGATAAATGCTTTGCAAAAAAATGCTTAGACCCAACAAAGCGCAAGGAAGGTGTTAGGACTTAAGTGATACAGATGAACATAATTTGAGACAAGATACCAGTAAAAATTGCACTTTTGAAACGTTTTTGTTGAAATTGTCTCAACAGCACATCAATTTATCTTGTGTAACACAAAAGTCATTGCTTTATCCCAGAGTTTGTTTTAAGGAAAATGTTAGGTATCCGGTATGGACTTGTGGGGACCCGATTTCTCTTATTCTAGCAGGACACGATTTTCTCTTATTCTAGGGACCCGATTTTCAATTCTAGGGACCCGAACCGGGTCCCTAAAACACCTTAAAAAACCTGCTTTATCCTAAACGTTTTTGTAGAAAATCGAACAAAGTGTTTTTCAATCGTTTTAGATCTCTCCCGTTGGTACCTCCCCTTTGAAAGATAGAAAATTTGGAAAATATTACGAACATCTCCGGCGTCTCATCGTAAACGAGATCGAAAGACAGATTAAGTTCATGGGCGTCGGAAGTTTTTTTCTATGTGGGGGGGCAATAGTGAATTTTTCCATGTGGCGGCCAAAAGGATCTTTGCAGGGGGACCTAAAGTGGCGAGATTTCATTTTTCAAATTCGAATCTAAGAAAAAAACATTTCGCTACAAAAAAATTATAGGAAAATATAAAAATTTCAAAATCCAGGAGGAAAGGCCCCTTCCCCCTCTTTCCGACGCTACGATTCGGTTCGTTTCTTTTAAAAAAATCCGAAAACAACGAGCGATTTCACCAGAAAACTGTGGAATATTTCCATACAACGATACGCAAGACAATAGCGGCGTGTTGTTACGTTTGCGATCTTCTTCGCTCAGCTTATAAGGAGCGTCATGCGGACAAAAAGCAGCAGAAAATTATTGCGTGACGTTTTTTATGGGTACGTAACAGTCATGTGAAAACGTTTGCTCGTCCGAGCGTGAAGGACAATCCATGTTCGGTCATTGCCAGCAAGACAGAGTGTGTTGCTTTCAAATGAATGGAAATTTCGAAAGCAGTTTTAAGAGAAAATTATATTTGGAGGAATCGTTCAGCAAATGTTGTACACAACCTATTCAGTGAAACTGTGAAACAGATCATACAAAAACTATGTCTTGTATGGTTTCAGAAACATCGCAAACTGCTTGTAATATAGTGCACAAACTACTCTTTACGCTGCGTTGTATCCCATTCTAGCAACTCACCATAACGATATTTCTCTTTCTTACACTTGTTCGCTACGGAAGTGAAAAACATTTTCTGCAACCACAACTTCACTGTTCGAGGTGCTGTGTACAGGCCCAAAGCCACGGGGCCCTTCGGGACAACTGCCTCAAATTTTTTTGCCTCAAATTTTGTTTTGCCCACAAGAAATTTTTTCGAACATTCAATAAAAACAAAAATCTTCCCCCTAAAAATGTATCTTCCCCCTTAAACATTAAAACCTGGCTACGTATCTCGCTGTCCAGGTTATGGATGTTTTCCGAATGACCGGCTCCACGTGATATCAACATTCTTTTTCAGAACAAATTCCGTGCATGCAGGGATGTAGTGCCAAAAAAGAGGTGTGGGAACGCCCTTCCCACGCGTCCCCACCCCATTGCACCAATACTAAATATCGCTCGGATGCCCTCACACGCAAAACGCTCCATTGATTCTCGCAGACCACTCGGGCAAACTAGTTTGCCTGTAACCTACTCCGCAACGGCCTTAATTACTCCTCTGAAACCAAGACAGCAGAGCAGGGCCGGATTTACCAATAGGCTATGTAGGCTTAAGCCTAGGGCCTCAAGGTCCAAGGGGCCTCCAGCAACCTGTGGTTCCCATAGAGTCAATTGCCGGTATATGATCAGTTCGATAAATATTCGTCAAAATTTTGTATTAATCATTCATTAAATTTAGTTTTATTCACCTAATCCAGCTATGTCCAACCCATGGCCAGCATGGGCCCAGTCGAAGTTATTTTGCGCCCCAGTTAAGATTTTCGCTGTGGTAAACGTATCTTACATACTCACAACCTGTCCTTATTTTAATAATCTTGAATTTGGCATTTTTGATGCAGGTGGTCAAAAGTGCCACTTTATTAAACGTCTTTTACCATGGCAGTTAAGATTCGGATGTTTTCAATACATTAGCTTGTGCTAAATTCAGTTTGCTAAGATCAAAGTAAGCCATTCAATGCGCGGCTCTCATAAATATGTCATTCAATGTGCGGCACTGGTTAAGTAGTGAAATAATTTTTGGCTCAGTAAACCACTTGGGCTGGACAGGGCTGACCTAATCAGATTCCGTGTTGATAACGTCGGGGTCTTCCAACGAGTTGCGATGAATCTCAATACGACCGTTGGTCAAGCGATATGTCGACTATTTTGTCGATATGCTCAAAGCACGTTGGTTCCGTCCTGTGTTTGCTGAATCGTGCCGATTGTATGTGTGACTTAGGCGAAATAAATATTGGCTGTTCGTGTTTGAAATGCATTTGCTCAAAGCTTGAGGTTGTACTATTACAGATAAGAGCTATGTGTAGGGCTAGCAACAGTATCCTACAATAAAACCACAGTGGCTTCTTCTGAGCAATACTGTAGTTTTGTTAGCGTTTCTATTAAGTAAAGCTGTTTTGGTGTTTTTAGCAATGATTTTTCCATTTTTCTTTAACAATTTTCTTTAACAAAGTCATTCAGAAATCACATTGCTGTTGAGTGCTTGCGCAAGTTCGTACTGCTCCCATGCTAAGCCAATCAGAGAAGATTTTGAGGAGCACCAAAAGCAAACAAAAGTCAGTTTGCCAACTGGCAACCACAGAGCTCTACTCCAAAGAGACAAAGAAAAGGGTAACAGCAAGAAAATGCCAAAAGCGCGTTCGGGTCTGATGCCTTACATTAGTGGTTTTTAGCTTATGCAACCACGCGGACCCTTTTTTCTTAGCGTGGTGTTCACTAACTGCTCAGGAGCAAGGTGTATTCAAAAGAATTAAAAATGAATTAAAAGTTGCAATGTCTAGCAACGGTTGCCGCGCTAAGCACTCGGTGCATTAAAAGTTACAAACTTAATTTTAATGAATTCCCAGATGATTTTGATATGAAGAAGGCCAGAACAAAACCTTTATAAATCGTTTACTGCGCTCTGTTCAGCCTTAATAGATTCGATTATTGTAGCTTTTTTGCACGTATTTTAATAATGACAGCATAAGGGAGGTTTAAACCGATTCCGTCGCCACGAGGGAGCATTGGTGGGCTCAGCCCCTCCAAATTTAAATATGAAGCACTATAAATCAGTGGAGACTTCAACAAATTTTCAGAATGTCAAGACCCTGCGCAAATGTAAAGCCCCCTATTGAAAACTTTCTACCTGCCGTTCTGGTTTAAATCACATCCTTTCGCGCGACGGTTTCGTTGCGTTCGATTATAATAGCAGTCTGAAAAAGTAACTAACACGTGAATCGTGAACCTTGCAGTTGCAACCATTTGGGTGCGTTGTACTTGACGTATTTTGCTCGTGTGTGTGAAATTTTTACAGCCGCAGTATGCGAGTCCCAACAGCGGCAATTCTAAGGGAGGCCTGGGTGGACCATTGGCTGGCCCCCTAGTTGTGTCTCGAATTCACGTTCAAGTTGTTTTGGTTAATATAAAAAATGTCCATGCAAGATAGACATTCACGTTGGCCCCCTACTTTTTCTTTGGCCCCAAAGTGCCCCCCCACTTTGAAATTCTAGAATCGCCATTGAATCGCAACGTGGTCCTCACGTTGTGCTTTAACGACTTTACGCCGCTAAACATATGTGGAATGTGTTTGTTTTTTTAAGCACAGATAAGACAAAATAAATGTGAAACTATAATAAACGTAGGCCATATGTTTTGTCAAAAATTTAACCAAGATGTTTTCGGTTTATCTGCCTGCAAAAATTAATAATCCTGCTCCCGCCATCCAAGCACGATTTCAACAATTCCGTGTCACTGAACGCTTTTGCGTCGAAGCAGCAACAAGCGCAGTGATCGTGGAGCACTCTGGTAATGATTTATAATTTTTTATTGATGGTACTTTCAGAGCGTCAGTATCGTAATCTTCGGCTTTACGCAAACTGAATAACCCTGTCCCATTTTTTCCTGGTAACAGTGGGAGAGGGGCCTGAAAAGGTGATTAGCCTAGGGCCTCGCCTCAGCTAAATCCGGTCCTGCAGCAGAATAACGAAAAATGCAAACAATCAGACGAATCGTCGAGTAACCAAATACCATTGTTGATGTCACAAACAGTAATTGGATAATCATGCAACTGCTATAGTGCTATACACGAGATAACTTGTCATTTATTCATTTATGCTTCTCCAGGCGCTGCGTGTAGAAACTAAAATGAAAAATCTAAACCTTCAAGCAACGTTTCCAGTGCAAAAAGGTGTGGGAACGCCATTCCCACGCGTTCCCACCCCACCCCACCCCTGCCTGCATGCGAGGTGCATGCTGCTTCATCAGAAGCAGGACAGATGAAAACAACAAATACTGCTTTGAGCTGGCCTTCGACGTTGGTTGACACCAGCCACTAGTAGGTAATGTCAAGATATTGATGACGAAACGTGTTTTGTTCTCCTGATGACAGCTGCGAACACGCAACGGAAAGAACACCGAGTCTTCATGCGCAACGGGCAAGCTGCGATGCAGACTCCCCGCTCGACCAAGTTCACTCCATTGTTACTTGCGCGCCACCTCGCTCTTGAAGTACTTTCCGATTGCGCACTCAAGGCATGTAACGCGATGCGTCGTCACACGCAACAGTGATATGATGATGACGACACAGCTGACGATAGAAGCGCTGAGGGTTGCAAGCGCTTGGCGTTGAAGGACTGTCAGTTTTCCGAACTCATTTTATTACCCTTAGCATTCTTGATTTCAAAAGGAAAGCAGAAGTGACGAGAAAGTGATCAACAGTCATTATTTGGTTTGCGGTCCGTGAGTGGTTAGCCTAATGATCAAGCAGTTTCAAAAATTCTGTTAAAGGTCCTTTAGCACTTATTGCTTTGAATATTAAATGTAAACCTTCTTCTCAGCAGAGAATGTAACAGAGCCTGACTTAAACGAATAATTCGTTTGGTCCCCCATTGTTTAACTTGCTCTGCGTTAAGATTTATCTTTATTCTGCTTAGTTATTATACCGACGACATTTTCCCATTTGACAATTTTTTTGCGAGTTTGGCACGAAGTGTTTGGCTAAATGACAGAAAAGGGAAAGCTAATAGAACCATTTTGTGCTTCAAGTAGTGATTGTCTCTAGTCTTTTAAAAATGATTTAGAGATGCATTTTGATACGATCAGCAATAATGAATGAAATTGATTTAGTGTAAAATGGGCGTATTCAAAAGATTGAACTTACAAAGAAGAGAAATGCAGCAAAGGATCATTAAAGAGTCTTTCACTGTTACCATTGCATAAGGCAAATATACGTAAACCAAACGAGATTTTTCAGAACACTGAAATTCTCGCGACACATGTTTTGCAGCTTCTACGCATAGTAATTTTTTCCTGTTTATTTAGTCTGAAAATGCATTTTTACTGCTTGTTTTTATTTGGAACTTAAAAAGGAAATGAAGTAATGACTTCAAAATGTATGCACTTCGCCATATGTTTGTTCAGGTTCTCTACATCTCTGAAAAAATCAATGTGAATGACGCTAGTGGAGGACACAGCGTGCCGGGTGCAGACTGTTTTGCTGTGGATGGGCGTGGCCTTAATGCAACATTCACAACGTCTAACAACACTAGCTAGCCATAATCTCATTTTACAGGAAGGTCGTCCTCACAATGACAGCTTCAGGATACGTTTTCAATTGCAAGTGTGGGACTGAACTCCGAAACCTATCTAAGCACCTTCGATTTTTACAAAGCAATTTACATTCAACGTGTCTGATGGCTAACCTCCGGCTTTGGAAGTGAGCAGCACCCATTTCAGATTGTCAGTTACACATTTCAGATTGTTAATTACAGTGTTACAAAAAAACGTACATGAAATTTTCGCACAAAGTTAATGAGAATGCCGATATTCAATCACACAATCATGCAAATAACCAGACATTAAATTGCAAGCATTCGAGACAGTTTTGATTTTTATGCAGCAAAAAATCGCGAAACAAAAAAGCTTTTGCCAGCGGAGCCGGTTTTGCCAGTAATCTCAATGGAAATTGATGCCCCCATTTGAAATTTAAGTGCAAAGACTGCAGTTTTGAAGTATTCTGGCAATAGGTTTTTAACATGCAAAAAATTTTCTGAAGCTTGCTGTTGATGTAACTTGAAAGAGGTCTGAGCAAAAACTTGAAAATTTGCTTCTCACTCCTGATTCTCCTATAACCTTTGTTTACCTGCGGGCTGCAGCAGATTGGATTGCATTTATAAACGTGCCTCCACCGCTCGTTTCCAGCTCGAACACCCAACAAACAAAACTTGGGTCCACCCACCTGTCTTTACCACAGAGTGCTTTAGCAAAAAGCTAAGCTTTCTTTCATAGGTAGAGCGTAGCGGAGAAGAACTCTTCCAAAACTTTCGACCAAGTAAAAAACCACTCACCACAGAAATGAGTCAAGAAGAATGTAAAGGATTTTTCGGTTGTTTGTCAAAACAAGGTTTAGTCACTGATAAATAATAATCAAGTTGTCGTAACAACATTTACTAATGCCTGTAATTTTTTATGAAATATTTATGCAAATTCATCTTTTTCCTTGCATATGAAATGTATGATTTATCAACATGTATTTTTAAACTCTGTATATTACCACAAAGCGATGTAAATACAACAATTTGAAAATGCAGCGTCATTTCAAGTTTGTGGTGTTGCCAGTTATGGTCGAGAATGTCGTAAGAAAAGTTTGTATCTTGTCGCTTATAACTGTGAAAAAAACATAATTTGTTCTACTTCTGAAATACTTTTGCCACATCACCTCTACCTACAAAACATCAAGCTGTTAACCATAATACTTACAGGGAAGGAAATGTAAAAAATTCAAAACAGCAGAGAAGGAATTAAACCCACGCTTGACTGGTTTTGTAGCTTCCCTGGCAATAATAGTATTTTGCCGTACGGAAAACAGATCGGTAATGCAACCACCAGCAGTAGTCTATTTCAGCTCAGTGCAAGAAACAGTAAGGACGTTGCTGCCGTAACCTTTGCTCAGTTGACAATGTTGAACAAACCTTGAGAGCAAAATCGACAACTGCCGATGTTGACAGATTTTCTATGATTTTTGCTACTACTAAGACGATCATTTTATTGTTTCAATTCAAGAAACTCAGCGAATCAGGTTATGCTTCATTACAATGTTTTATCATTCGACTTTCTTTTGAGATTTTCTGTAAAAAGAATAGCTGCAGTTAATGCTCAATGTAGCGTTTGCAAAATTTTATAACAACGAATCTCAGCTGGAAAAATGTTCGATATATATTCGGCCAAAATTGTACTTCACCTGGGCAAGGCTTGCAACTAGTGAAGCTGTGTCAAGTTGTGTCACCAAGAAATGAATTGTATGAAATCATTGTGATAAGTCGTCCTGTTGACTGTAATGCCTACCACGCTTTAACGAGCTTTCAAAGCTTTCAAAGCTCTAAATTGCGAGGTTTTAAGTGTCGTTCGCGGCTGTTTTTGTCCTTTTCTCTTCCGGTGCAAAGCAGACAAAACAACAACACATGCCAACAGTGACGGTTTCGAAACATTTACTACGCCTTATCGCCGCAAACTGTTGCCGCTTCAAAACATTACGTAATGCTTTCCGTCGCACGACCGAGTAAACAGGTTCTCGCTGCAGCCAGCAATGACGTACTTTGCGTTTGCTGTGAGTGACAGTTTTAAGAAAAAAGCCGGTTATGCTGCTGTATCTTTCATATAAAATGGAATCACACTTTCAAAAATTTGTGACTCTCAAGCTTCCATGTCAATTGCGCAGACAGCAAGGCCAACCAGCTCGTGCAAAGAAATTATGAAGACAGTCTCTGCCGAAGGTCTTGCAAGTTTGATTAAAGGATCCAATGAAAATAATTTGATCATTGACTGCCGGTCCTTCTTGGCTTATAACAAGGAACACATCGAACAGGCTGTTAACGTGAGATGTAACAGGATTATGAAGCGGAGGCAGCACGGTTGTTTTTCACTGGAAAACGCCATCATGAACTCGGAGAAGCGAAAACAGTTTTTGGATGGAGATTTATTTTCTGTCGTGGTGTACGATGAGAACGGCGACATAAACAGTGAAGATCTACAAGAAAAACAAAAAACTGTGGTGCTAGTGTACAAAGTAATACGCGACCACGCGAGATTGGACGTTAACGTCTGGTATTTAAAAGGTGCTTTTAAAAACGAATTGTCGTTGTGAAGTATATTAAACCATAGATGGACGATTTTCCTAACGTCTTAAACCTTAAAGAGAGTTTTATTCTACATCAGATCAAAACAACTGAAGAGCTGTTGAACAAAAACAAAGGTTTCACAATATTGCATGTGCAACGCACCGGTAAAGAATAATCAAACATTAAAAGCGCAGCTAAATAAATTAACTTGGTGGTAGGCACGAACCAAGGCCTATCGCCATCTACACGCAATTCGATTTCTTGGCAGTGAAGGAATTTTTCTGATTGAATAGCGCTATCGTTGTGTGAACTTTGACATTTTGGCTTTGAAATGCCCTTTCCAACTTTTGAATCTAACTTTCCTGTTTCAGGGATACCGCATTTGATCAAAATGTTTTTGTTTTACATCAAGCAGAAAAAAATTTTAAATGTCACAAAACTAACTTTTGGATTTACATAATGCAGCCTCGAAACTGTTTGCTTTGTGCAGAGTGATGTTGCACGGTTCTGCATGAAATTAAACCATATTTTGATTTTCAGGTGGATTTTCAGAATTCAAACAGAAACAGGCATGTTACTGCAAAAAGTCAATAGAAATGCCAATCGCATCACCACTGACTGCTGATGCTGTGCGATCGCGTGCGTTCACTGCTCCTCTTTACGAACAGGTGAATAAACATACTTTTATTGCTCCAAAATAATATAAGAGTACATGGTTCATTTTTTGTCATGAACAGTTTGTAATATTTTAACTTAATGTGCTCTGTTAACAAGTTTACAAAAGGTAAATTCATACATTGCCTTTTGTAGAGATGGCAACAATTTCATCAGCTTTTCTATTACAGCTGCACAGCAGTCAGTTAAGGGAAAAAACTATTTCATTCTTAGGCATTGGCAAACATGTCCATTTGACATTTTACCGGCTATAAATGGTCGCAACAAAGGTTAAAAATTAAAATGAGGATTGAAAATGTGCTGACTTAGATCGAAAAAAACACCAAAACTTATCAGATCAGCTTCAGGTGATACACTGAAGCAACTGAAGTCATTCATTTCAAAAAATAAACGTTCGTCTCTTTTTATTGACTTTTCAAAACAGTGAACTGATTCATTTCGAGGTTGATCGTTGGTTTGCAGGTTCCAAGGCAAGGATTGTTGGTGACTATTTCAATTCGAAAACTTGAGCCTGACAGTGGCGCAGTTAGTAGAACTTTGCGCTCTTCAACCAGGCACATACCAGAAACTAGCTGACTGATTTGAAGTGTTTTGGTCTAAAGTAGTTACATTGTTCTGCTTTCATTGAAGGGGACTCCGGATGAAATTCTCCCCCACCTCTTTCTTGGTTCCGCTCAGCATGCGTCTCAAAAGGGAACACTGAAGACGCTTGGAATTACTGCTATTCTCAACGTCAGCACTGCCGGGAAGGACCAGCTCCAACATGGTTTTCGCTGCATGCAGATTCCAGTTGAAGACAGTGGATCAGCTGATCTCAGCTTCTGGTTTGACGACGCCATTTTTTTCATAAGTAAGTTTAACAGAGTTTAAACTCAGAAACTGAAAATGTTGTTCGTAATACACTATAAAATCGTCACTGGACTTACACGCAACTGTAGACTTTGTGCAAATGCTTGGGAATTTTTCGAAATTTTCAAACTTGTAGATGCAAGTATTTCCATGAAGGCACACCAAACAAATATATGTAACACACTTGTATTTACTTTAATTCTACATTGCTTTCTTGGACCAAAGAGAAAATCAAGTTCATTACAAAAAGTATAGCCCCGATATTTAGATGTTATCAAAGATTAAGTGTTTTTACAAGCAAGTTAAAAACAAACAAAAACAAATAAAGCTCATAAACTGTGTCCCAATTACCCAAACAGAACTGTCTGCTCTTTCCTAATTTAACACCCTGCCAGTATGCATTTGATTCGTCACCCAAAAAACTGTCTTTTTTAACTTTTAAGTTATTTGAAATAATTAAAATTTGTGATTGACAAAAATTCAGCAATATGACCACTAGTAAAATTTGCCGCATTCATTTAAACTTGTTCCTACAATGTTCAGATCTCATGTGCAGAAACAAGATGGGCTGTTGTAGAGAATTAAATGGAATTCCTGGTATGCCATAGCAAAGAGCTACCCTCCAAAAAATGTGAAACTCGGCAGAAGTGTCAAAAGCATTTTTTAACTGGTAGACAAACGTAAAATTTAAACGACATTTTTGTTTTTATGGAAGCAATAAGTATCAGTTTTGAAGCTGAAACTTCATCCAGGCTATTTATTCAAACTAAGATTTGCCTTTTTTATGAAACAGATGATGTCAAAAACAACGGTGGAAAAACCCTAGTTCACTGCCACGCAGGAATCAGTCGTTCAGCTGCTGTTTGTCTCGCCTACCTTATGACGTGTAAGGGTATGCACCTTGACGAAGCTTTCAAGTTCGTGAAAGAGAAACGAGAAGTAATTGCTCCCAATTTCAACTTCATGGGTCAGCTTTTAGCGTTAGAGAAAACGCTAAAATCTTTCAGCTGCGAGTATTCGAAAAACACGTCTGCGTGTGGAAAAGGAAGGCTGGTAGTAGGTGGAGATAAAACGGATTTGCTGACGTGTACAATCAGAGATGGTTCCACTTCAGCAGCAAAAAGGAAAACAACGCTATCAATTCAGCTATTCTGCTCGCAAGCAGAAGCTGTCGCTTCAGCTAATGTGACTGAAATTCGAGATGTTTTGATACAACGACAATGTTTAAGTGCTCCTGCAACTGTGACTTTCTCTTACTTCCCCAGAATTTCGTGCGTTTAAACCAATCTTTTTACTCTTAATTTAAATTCGAGGCCAGCTGCTGTTCACATGTCCGACCGACTTCACGGACAAAACAGAAAAACACTTTGGTTACCATTTTTCTATTTTCCTCAAAACGCTGCAATGGCGATAAATAACATGATATATCTGAAAGACAAAAGGAGAAAAGCAAACTCGACATCCGGCCAGACAAAAAGACCAAAAATCGACTTGAGTGGCAGTGACAACATGGTGAGCTCTAGCTTTGCAGCAAGCTGCATTAAGAAATCGCCTGCTTGGCATTCGCTTTCATCTTTTTGCAAAGATTCAAGCTTGACTTGTCATTGGGCAATAATTGTCACAGCAGTGACGCACACAAGCGAATAATATCACAATTTATTTGCACAAGAAAACTAGTTTCAATATTTTGAACACATCTCCAGTCCTGCGCAGCCAGTATAAAAGTCACTAGCGAATGCTGACATTGAAACAAATGCAGAAAAACCACTTAAAGACGCTAAGTATTTTTATTGACTTTTTCGTCTGCTAGAAAGACGTATTTTTGCTAACACTGCTACAGATCATTTACAAAGCTTTTCAGCGTACTACCAAACGTATTTTTGCTATGTCGTGACTTCATTCATGAAAATTCACAAAATTTGTAAAATGTTTTCGCTGTAACTGAACTTGTGTTTGCTTCCTCTAATACGCGACGACGTTGCAGAAATATACGCCAACAGATGTGCTGCACTGATGTTTTTGTTGTCAATCCAATGCAATCTACTCTTCCGATGCACTCGATATATCAGCAACACAGTTTCTAGTAGAATTTGTTGCTGTTAACAAATTCTCAAGCGCTCATTAATTAGCATTGAGACTATAACTGCGTTGGTATCGATCAACCAGCCATTTCTTCTCGAAGCAATTACAGCAGTGGACCGACTTTACCAACAACAGATGTTACAAGCACCAATTGTCAAACACAGTGGTGTAGGAAGTGGTGATGCAGGGAGTGCAAGGGCACCCCCAAAAATTTTCATCTATCGAAAATCTAGGCAAAATCCCTGAAAATCCGGGCAAAATCTATGAAAATGTTCGCAAAATACCTGAAAATACAGGCAAAAATGCCGCCCAACGTTGTTTGCTTTTGAAAAATTGGCGCCCAACGTGTGCAGAATCGCATGAAGACCTTTTTTGAAGGTCATCCCAAAAGAAGGTGTTCATAATCTATGTGGAAGTATTCGCACAAAGAGTCGCACGAAAGCTTTTCGGGAAAGTTGAGCACACATCATGCACAAGCGAAATTACTCTCCGCTCTCCGTTTCCGAGCGAAGAGTAATATTGCCTCCAGAAATATTCCACAGAGGCATAACAACGTAGATTGTAAATTGCAATTTAGAAGAGTTTTTGATAGTCATGCTTGTCAGCAAGTTCATAGATGTCACAACTGAAGAAATTTTGGCTGTCACAACTGAAGAAATTTTGGGGCACACTGCGTATAGAGTCTATAACTTAATCGTGGTGCCCTATACATTTTTCCCAAAGCGAACGCCCCAGCTTCAGGGGCGTAACGAGGTTAGATGGTGCCCGGGGCAACAAACAAGTTTGGCGCCCGCATGTTTGAACCTGAAGTCTTTCGGAAGCAAATGTACTGCATCGAAGAAAGTACTTGTGACATTGTTGGGACTTTTCGGCGCGCCCGCAGTCTTTCGGCGCCCGGGAAATTGTGCCCCCCTTTCCCCCCTCGTTACTGCCCTGCCCAGCTTGCAATTGTTTCGGAACAATAACCAACAATAGTTTTGGCAAAACTAGCGTTGCTGCTCAATAGCTTTTGACCTTTCCTGACCACTGCCCAGACATGATGACACGGTTCAGGGTCCAGTACAGACCAAGCCGACAAATACAAATAGATTTGCTGCTGTTGATTGAATGGCCAACTTTTGGAGTATCTGGACTCGAATAGGAGGTATACGTTGCGTCTACGGGTTCAACTTTTCTTTTGTCGTTTGTGTCAACTTCATCGAGTTAATTGTATTTTGACAAAGTATTAAAATATGTAATCTATGTCAAATCTGTCGTGAACAACCTACCCAAACACCATGGCGCGGGGTTCAATGCAGCTGCATCGGTTGCATCGGCTTAAGGCCGGCCCTGCCTGTTGGGGCCTAGGCCCACCCCTTACCCCCTTTCCGACGCCCATGATGACGAGATTAGTTTGGTTCGTGCGATTGATTGACGACGTCTTTAAACTCCTCTAACGATACCTGTTCCTCTGATCAAAACTCATGCGCAAGAACAAGTTGTCTACAAACGTATTTCGGCGATCGGTTGTGAACTTGAATACCAGACGTCGCCATGGTGCGAAAAGACTCGGAGCAAATTTGATTTTCGATTAACAGTGTTGACTGAAAGAAATGACGCGGCCACGTTCGACGAACTGCGGTTTCGTACTTTCGCTCATAGTAACGGCGGGCGCAAAAGTTTTGTATCAGCGCGCATTCAAGAGCTTTGCAAGAGAGCTTGGAATTGTTGTTTATCGACGGGTCTAGATCCATCTGACAAGTAGTCAATGCCAGGGCTGCAACCAGCTAAGTTTTTTGGGAGGGGGGCAAAATGATTGCAGCTTGTTTTACTGAAAAGTTATTGGCGCCTTCAAAATGTTTTTGCACTTGTATGTCATGGTGGACTCAATGCACACCACAGACTGTTATGTCGCAATTTGAAAGCTCCGTGGCTTCAGTGACTCCAACTTAACAACGGGCTATCATGCATTTCCAAGTATTCTCTTCTAAAATAACGCTTTGTCTTGCCCTGAATTGCGTATGAAAATATGCACTTTATCTCAGGCAACCAACATCTCGTCGAAAGAGCATGTTTCTTGTCACCAGTCCTTTCAACGTCAACTAACAAACCCGTGTCCCACTGCGCAAACTCTGTTGCATTCTCTAGATTTGCAGCATCTGCTTTTCAACTTGGTGGTCCTTTTACCATAATCATCACTTTTAACCTCATGCTTTCTTTAAATTTCTTCTCCAATCTGACGGCTTGCTGTCTGATTTTTTGAAGTAGTTCAGTTCGCTCCTCTGTTTGGCGACAATGCTCGCCGATACCGGTTTCTATTACCAGACAATAAAACTTATTATGATGCCATTAATGTTTATGATAGATGAACGCTAAGTCGCACCTGAACCACTTTAACAAGACGCAGTTTTACAACTGCTTCCGTGAAAAAGTTAATTAACGTGAAGCATGAAAGGACAATGTTTGGTGCTGCCAAGCGATGCATGGCATTGTTTGTTACGTCACAGTCAACAGCGCATGGGACATCTGGAGTTAGTTTTGAAATGCAAATAATATTTTGGAGAAATGAGCGAGTGGCTTTTCTGCCTTCAAATCCGCTGTGCACGGAGCGAAAGCAGCGGTTATCGACTGTAGCTCCTCAAGCAGCATGTCTCTGAAATATTATTCGGCGCAACTTTGTCAACTCAGTTGTGAAATAAATTCTGCGTGGTTTGTAGTATTTCCTGCCAGGTTCGTGAAACCGGAACCAAAATTTGAGACTGCGGCATCTAAAGTTTTTGGCTCCAGTTCCGGCCCCAACATCTAAAAGATTCCGGTTCTAAAATGATTTGGTTCATTGAAAACTGAAAAACATTTTATTATCTGTACAACTCACTCGCCCAACAAACCAAGGCTGTGGAACCAGAACCCAAATTTCAGGCCCCGCTTCGGCTCCACCATCCAAACGATTTGGGCTGTGGCTCCAGCCATCCAATATTGCTTGGGTCAGGCTCCACACTCCCGTTTCTTACAGATGTTGATCAAATCTCGTTTGCTGATTCCAGAAGCTTTCAAAGATATTGCGGAAAGGTGTGCCTAGGCACAATGGCGTAGCCAGCCCAAAAATTTGGGGTGGCCAAAAGGTTTGATTTTAGGCGAATACCACTATTTTGCTTGAAAAATGCCTCTCAAACCACAAAATGACTATTTCCTGAAAATCTGGGGGGTCATGGCCCTTTTAACCCCCCTGGCTACGCCTATGCCTAGGCACCGGAGACATTAACAGGACAACGAAGTGTTCATAAAGAAAAAAACAGTAGGAATAGGGTTGCCAGATGGCCAGTGTTTCACAGGCCTGGCCGGTATTTTGAAAATAAATAATTTGCCGTAACCTCAGAAAAAACTAACGCAGAATTTCTCAAATTATAATGACCCTGGTAGTGAATCTTGTCAGGACAGTTCTTTCAGCGAAGTTTATTCACTGCTGCTGACGCAATCCTTGGTGCGAATGTCGCGTCACGCACACACCGAAGTGTAATGAGCCAGCCAAAATACAGGCAAATTATTAAATTGTGGCTTAACAATACTCATTGTCTCCGTTTTCTCTGTCTGGGTTCCCACACATTTTTAGAAATCATTTTCCATACTTATTCAATGCCTTTTCAATGCTAAATTAAAAAAAATTCAATACCATTACTTCTCTTCATGTTTTGAAATTCTTAAATCATGGAACTCAATTTTGCGCACTGCAGAAATACTAAAGTCCCTTGCCTCTCAGTAAAATTCTGCTCAGACACTTCAAAATTTCTTTTCCATTTAGAATTTCCGTACTCTTTCAATACCTAATGCATATTTTGGTTCATTTCAATACCTTTTCAAGGTCTTGAAAACCGATTTTGAAATTCAATACTTTCACTACCGCATGGGAGCCCTGCCTGTGCCGCTTACAAATTACGACACAGCTTAGATCTGGCACTGTTGACAAAATGGCCGTAATTTTTACAAAACGTATCTGGCAATCCTAAGTAGGAATGATAGGAGAGATATTTCTTACACCTGGTGCAGGGTACATGATGAGCACTATGACGCTGAAGTATTTCAAAAACTGAGATTTTAATCAAAGGGTGTTTGCACAATTTCCTGTGCAGTATCTAAACACGCAGTTCATGGAATGGAGGTTACACAAACAACGCTCTACAAAAAGCTGCTAGTGCGAATAAACTGCAGTGTGCAGAAACAAGGAGATCAGCTTGCAATACAAGTACAGCTCCCATGCCAATACTTAATCCATGTTTATTTTCAGACGAAATTCAGATCAACTTAACCTTTCTTTGAAAAAACAAAATAATGCATGAAAATATCGGGGGAGGGGGCAATTGCCCGGTTTGTCCCCCTGGTTGCGGTCCTGGTCAGTGCCAGGGAGTTCTTTGCAAATCCGTTCATCTGGTTTTTCTTGTTCATCATGAAGGGGGTGGAAATCCTCAGCCAAGCAAGTTACAACAGTTGCTATGGGTACCGCACATCGTTCGCGCAGACTCGTTCATGGGGGGCTTCGGCGTCTTGCTCGCCATCTGATTGGTTGAAATCAGCCAAAGGGCGTTAGGGGCGCAGGTTTTTCGCGGTTCTTGTCTTCTCCGGACAAGTGGGGTTCCAATCGTCCAGCGACATCCGTCGCGTCGCCATTGTTCTCAGAAACAATGACCGTCATTGTCAACGTCACGCTGGGGAGACGCAGAGGTCACGGCGCTTTTTCTTGTCTGCGTACAAATCGCTGGCATTGTGACGTCAACGTTCCAGGACGTTCCCGCCATATTTCGCGACTCCTCCCCAACGAGGAGTTTTGCGCGATTGTCACACATCGCTTCCTGATGGCGTCAGTTCTTTGCCATCGCGCGCGCCCCCCCACGCATAACAAGTTCGCTGGAAATGCTCGCGAGTGACCTTTATCGGAGCTTTGCGTTTGATCGTTTGCTCTCCGCGTTGCAATTCATGGATTGTCGACCTGCCGAACAACAGCTGGTAAACAGGCAACGACCCAACATAGAAACAAACAATATCGCCAGCTGGTTTTATTTCGGTCATTCGTCATTGACTGAATCTTCTTTTTAATTAAGTCCGAAAAAAACTAAGTCAAACCGGTCATAATGCTTCTTTCAGTCATAAAAAATACTACCCGAAAACGGGAAAAAGACAAAGCTTTTAAGCGATTTCGGACATACGCCTGAAATGTTTCAGTGAAAAGGAAAACCCAGATCGACAGACATAAGCGCAGGCACTTTCTCCCTACCTGCGTCATCAACCCCTTCATTGCCGGGTACAGCAGCCACTGCGCCGGGCCACGCTCGGATCCGCCTTGAAGTTTGGCGTCGAGTCTTCGAAACCGCGTCACCAGCGTCCTCCACTTCATCCGGATCTCTGACCTGACGTTGCGGTGAAACAAACAAAACAGAGCCGGGAATCAGAAGGAAAGTACTCCACCGGTTTGATGAGGAAGATTTGCAAAGCACATAAATATGGCTTGAAAAGTTTTGCCGACATCAGGATTTATAGTAAGGACGACGTGTTTTACTACCCCTTCACGGCGCTGGCCTCAAGAAAGGGGTCAAACCGGTGCCGCACTGATTGGGCCACACAGGTGCTGCTAGCAGGTTAGTTGAATATATGCTGTTAGTTAAAAAATTACCTTGCATTGGCTGCAAACGCGGGTCCGCCTCTGACAGGGACGTACCGAGGAGGGTAAGGGGTGCACAATACCCCCGGGCGCCGAACGACTGTGGGGGTGCCGGAAAGTCCCAACTATGTCGCAAGTAGTTTCTTCAATACAGTACATTTGCTGTCAAAAGACCTTTGGTTAGAACACGGGGGCGCCAAACTTGCTTCTTGTCCTGGGCGCCATCTGGCCTCGGTACGCCCCTGGCCTCTGACGCCTTTTTCCCCCGAAACCACGAGAGCAAAAAATCGCACGACTGCGCATGCGCACAACAACCAGATCACGTGACACACACCAGTCGACCGCGCAGCCTTTCTCTTCCAGCGCTGTTTGCAGTTCCATGAAGACGTGGTTGTGGCCTCGACCAGTCCTCATGCGACCGGCGCAGCCCTTCTCTTTGATCGCATCGAGGAGGAGATGCAGCTCCTCGCACGTCCAGCGCCTGCCCGGGATGACGTCACCGTCGTCACGGTCGACTGGAGCGGGATCGGAGTTCTCGCTCGAACGACTGGCGATGAAAGATACAGAAGCATTGCGGTGACCAGGAAACGGCGAGAAAGGTCAAAAGGAGGATCGCTTGGAAATAACTCACTTGTCGCTGCCCTTTGTTGCCGTGGCGCGATTGTTTCTGATGACAGACTCCGCTGCAGTAGACTGGTACAAAGCAAAAAAATACAAACAGGCATACTTAAAAAGCCATTGTGCTTGATTGAAAAAGCCCGTTATTACGTAACAACGCAGGAATATCCTCGCTTATCAACGACAAGCTTTTTCAATAGAGAAGCTCCTTGCGGATTGCGCAAGAATAATTTACGCGAAAAAGAACGAGTGTAGAAATTAACCAACCAACTTCCAGGGCAGCACCTCATACGACCGTTCGTGCAGCTCCTTCATCTTGTCGTAAAACATCCACTTGTCGGCGTCGTTCCTTGCGTCGGGCTTCGTCAGCGACTTTTCGACTTTGGCGAAAACTTCACTAACCCAGTGCCATTTTCGCTGGACCTGCATCCTGAAGAAAAGCAAAAACGCTATTACGGAGCCCTGCACAGAACATAACAAAATGTATATTTGTTTGTGACAAATCCAGGCAACGTTTTCGAAAGCGGCATATTACCAGTGATAATCGTATCCGAGCTTAAAGAGCTCGGCCTCGAGCAGCTTGTACACTGGCCGCTTGAAGCCGTTGATCGACAAGAGCGGCAAACAGTCGTGCTCTTTGATCAGACGAAGCATGTGGAAAACTGCCTCCTTCGACCAGATGTAGCAAGGATGATCATGCACCGTGCGAGGTTGCTTCCTGCAAACGAACATGAGCTGGACTGTATCGGTTGCTTGCGGGGATTGGTTGAGGGCGTTCAAGCATGTATCAGTTGCTTGCATGGATTGGTTGAGGGCATTCAAGCATTTATTGGTTACTTGCAGGGATTGGTTCAAGGCATTCAAGCGTTTATAGGTTACTTGCGGGGATTGGTTGAGGGCGTTCAAGCATTTATTGGTTGCTTACGGGGATTGGTTGAGGGCGTTCAAGCGTTTATTGGTTGCTTACGGGGATTGGTTGAGGGCGTTCAAGCGTTTATTGGTTGCTTGTGGGGATTGGTTGAGGGCGTTAAAGCGTTAATCAGTTCCTTGCATGGATTGGTTGAGTGTTCAAACGTTTATTGGTTGCTTGCAGGGATTGGTTGAAGGCGTTCAAGCATTTATTGGTTGCTTGTGGGGATTTATTGAGGGCATTAAAGCATTAATCAGTTGCTTGCGGGGATTGGTTGAGGGCGTTCAAGCGTTTATTGGTTGCTTGTGGGGATTGATTGAGGGCGTTAAAGCGTTAATCAGTTGCTTGCGGGGATTGGTTGAGAGTGTTCAAGCGTTTATTGGTTGCTTGCAGGGATCAGTTGATGGCGTTCAAGCGTTTATCAGTTGCTTGCGGGAATTGGCTGAGATTGTTCGAGCGTTTATCGGTTGCTTGCAGGGATTGGTTGAGGGCGTTCAAGCATGTATCGGCTGCTTGTGGGATTGGTTGAAGGCGTTAAAGCATTAATCAGTTGCTTGCGGGGATTGGTTGAGGGTGGTCAAGCATTTATTGGTTGCTTACCGGAATTGGTTGAGGGCATTAAAGCGTTTGTTGGTTGCTTGTGAGGATTGGTTGAGGGCATTAAAGCATTCATCAGTTGCTTGCGGGGATTGGTTAAGGGCGTTCAAGCGTTCATTGGTTGCTTGCAGGGATTGGTTGAGAGTGTTCAAGCGTTTATTGGTTGCTTGCAAGGATTGGTTGAAGGCGTTCAAGCATTTGTCGGTTACTTGCAGGGATTGGTTGAGGGGGTTCAAGCAGGTATTGGTTGCTTTCAGGGATTGGCTGAGACTGTTCGAGCGTTAATCAGTTTCTTGCAGGGATTGGTTGAGGGCGTTCAAGCATGTATCAGTTGCTTATGGGATTGGTTGAGGGTGTTCAAGCATTTATTGGTTGCTTACGGGGATTGGTTGAGGCCGTTAAAGCATTAATCAGTTGCTTACAGGGATTGGTTGAGGGCGTTCAAGCGTTTATTGGTTGCTTGCAGGGATTGGTTGAGGACGTTCAAGCGTTCATTGGTTGCTTGCGGGGATTGGGTGAAGGTGTTCAAGCGTTTACCGGTTGCTTGGGGGGATTGCTTTAGGGCAAAGATGGGCAAACTACGTCCCATATGGCAGCCACACGTGCGTAGATAGTGCGCATTTCGAGTCTGTGTTAAATTGGTTATATCGATTAGCTTAGAATTCTCGAGATTTTATTCCACAAGTTTAATTTGAAACCGCATTTTTACTCAACCGAAAGTTACTATTGTGTAATACACGCGCCCCCTCCCGTTAAAATATAATGTAATCAGGGGGCGCCTTCAGGACAACAACGTCACGTGGGCTCATCACGCACATTCTGACTCTGACTGAATGCAACCGTTCGAGGTTTGCATCACTGAAATTTCCATCATTATTTCTGGCACTATCGTTACCCTATGACGTTAGTTACCTGACAATAAATGAGAAGCTGTCATGAGAACTTGTCCATTGCTACGTAAAGCACGTCACAAAGCAATGATAACGCCAGTTAGTCCTCTACGCACTAGGCGCATTTATATTAGTCAGATTTGCTGGACAATTTATTGTTCGTTTGAAATTAATCTTGAATGGGAACTGTCCATTCGATTGGAATTCAAATTTTATGTTCTGTGCAAACCCATTGCTTTAAAAAACATTCAATGTGATATTAATTACATTTGAAAAAATACTTAATTGCAGAGGGCAGCTCGGGCTCTAACGGATGAGCCCGAGTAAAGCGCGAGCGAACGAAGTGGAGAGAATGCCTACTGCGAATGATAAGGCCCTAAGGAAAAGAGCCTGAGAAATTTTCAAGGATAGCTATGGAGAACATCATTGTAAATTTTCATTGCAACCAAATGAGTACAAAAAATGTTGTTGTGTGTTACCGAACAACTATTCGCACCTAACTTTTCTGTACAAGTCTTGTAGCCTAAGCCTGGCAAGATGTTTTGATGCCAAACTTCGTAACGCGAAAAATATTTGGTCAGTTTTCATGAAATTTTCAGACTTAATTGTGTACTGTAGAGCAGTGCTTCCCAACCAGTGGGTCGCGAAGCTATTTCAGGTGGGTCGCGAAGCATTTCTAAATGTTACAGTTTTCTATTAGATCGGGAAATTATTGCATTATCATTACGTAACAAATATGCAACAATGTAACAAATATGTAACA
>Ga0210059_1001146_pt1 | contig 38818 bp, 14 predicted proteins | sample Ectturendosymbi2_FD_188042 | JGI IMG/M metagenome (GOLD analysis project Ga0210059, IMG submission 188042) | Ecteinascidia turbinata endosymbiont from Florida, USA - Sample 2 (SPAdes) (version 2) | ecosystem: Host-associated > Tunicates > Ascidians > Unclassified | place: Key West, Florida... | reverse complement strand
CCTCTGTCATTAGGAAGAAGTCATCTAGTTTGTGCTTATTTTTTCCCAGGCTACGTACATTAAAGTGAAAATATGATAAATTTTTTTGCTTACTTGCATGATTCATTTTACCAGTTTCATTTAATGCGCGAAAACTTTGTTTCGAAACTCCCATCCCTCAAACATTACTAACATTAGAACATTGGGGTCCGGTCGGTAAGTTCGCAAATGTGTTGCCGAAAAAAATGGATAAGTAATATTTTTCTTCAGAGGAATTTTTTTAGCGTAAAAAAGCCAAACAAGAGCCAAAAGGCCAAAAGAATTTCTTAAGGCCAACCAACTTGAGATAAGGCCAAAAGGCCAACTACATTTTTTTAGGCCAACCAACTTGAAACGAGGCCAGATTTCTGAAATTTGGACTAAAAATGACAATCGGCAACCCTGACCTGCCCCTGCAGGCAAAGGAGTGGACATGAGCGAACTGCAAGCTCAATACTGCAAGACACCAGAACAATGAACCTGACTCTTGTGCAGTGTGAGTGTCGTACGGACTAATAAACTGTCATCAGTGTGAGTGTCGTACGGACTAATAAACTGTCATTGCAAGAAATAAATCAATTAATCAGAATTGAGCTGCTGACGTCAAGTTTTCCAGAAAATTTTGGTTCTTAGTCACAATTTCCAGGGAGGGGCAAATGCCCATGGTTTTGACGTACCACGAGTTCAAAACTGTTTGCTTGAGTTCTGTGTAAAAGTGTACCAATAATGGTCATTCTTTTCGCATTTACATGTTCAACAACAATGTTGACCTCAAAATTAGTAACAGAAATTATAAAAAAACATTCTGAACTTTATGTGTGCGCGAATAGGTGCAATAAATTTGTTTCAAGTCGATCTTGATAAGTCTTGAAATTACCTATGATACTGTTATGTAAGGGCGCCTGTGCCCCCGTTGGCCCCTTTCAAAAGGCAGGGAGGGCAGTGCCCCCGTAATACACCCCCGTTCCGGCGTCCCTGGCTACAGAACTGCAAGCCTAGTTTGGATACATGCGAAAGAGGAAAATAACGATAGTACCAACAAGCAAAGGATGCACGTGATACTGTGTGAAAAGATTCCTGAACAATCTAACCCTTTGTTTTAAAAAACGTGTTTCAAATCAACTCGGTTCCGGCCAGGCCACCTGATATTTTCGTGGGAGGCAAAGTAATTGTAACTTGTTGTACCTAACAACTATCCTTGTTTTTAAAAATTTTTTGGGGGAAATTAACGGTTGCGCCCATTCCCTGGTTGCGGGCCTGTCCCGCAAAACAGCTGAGACGGAGTTCTCAGTTTTGCTTTTTTGTTATATTTTCATTTCAAAACGTCTTCTTCACTCTGACAACATTTGTGAATGCAAGGCATAAATTTCTGACACGACTGTGCTGTCGTGCATAAATGCAGTCTTCACGCACAAGCGTCTGGATAAATGCAAGCCTGTGTGACAACGGCAGACAACTTCCGCTGTGTCTCTATGTGGATGCAACAAACCGCAGCTACGAAATCACAGCTGCGAGCGACGCTGCGGTGATTCAACACAAGGCGGTAGTGGAATGCGGAAACAGAAATGCGGTTTTTAGGTTGACAGACGTGCGAGAACCTAAATGGTAAACGTTGGGACGGGTGGTAGAAAATTCGGTAAACAAAAAGGTGCTTTTGTTATAATAAAGGGGATCAAATTAATGGACAAAGCGGAATGGGAAAAATATTAATGAACATCGCAAATTGACAAAAAAAGGGTGGGGACAAGAATTATTTCACACGAGGAAGGATCACGCTTTGAGTATTAACATGTGTCTGTAGTTTGTTCGGCCAATTATCTTAGGTGCTATCCAGAGAGTCGAAACTGCGTTGTTTTGCGAGAGTAACAGTGTAGGAGTCATAAATACGTGGTTTATTTAGGATGCCATGAAACACTGTATAGTGCCGCGATACGGCCATTTGGTCGCTGTCAACACTCTTGTCTGGTTTGTTTCAACTACCTTGGTACGCTGATCATTTCGTGGAAATTTTGTTTATTGTTTGGCCAACACACTGTTGATTGCATATCACGCAAGACGCCACACCAATGCAATAAGTTGCACATTTCAAGTTTTGATTCAGCGGAAAAGTTTGATTTTTTTTCCTGGATATGTGAAACAGTTGGAAACATGGACTTGCTGTGCTGTTCATGTCAACCACAAAGTTCACAGGGCTCGCAAGACCAGGGCCGATTTCTAGTGTTGGCCGCCCATAAGCTGTAAATATTTTGCCGCCCCTTTTTCACACTAGAGGAAAATTTTGTCCGTGCTGTGTGAACGCCGAAGGCACGATCATTCAATTATTGAAAAATTACACCTAAATATATTGGTTTAATTTCAAGGGGAGATTGATGTACCAGCTTAAAGCTCGTAGTCGTATTAAGGTCAGACTCCGTCAGTGGTTTCACTCGTTCGGATTTTGCAGTTTATTGATTACTGTTGAGGTGTGTGCTTGTGAACGGTTGCTGTGCTCGACAAGATATCTAAGCCGGTGAAACAAAGTCATCATAATAGAACAGTGAAAAGCTTATAATACCTTGACAAAATAATCACAATTAAAGGAAATTTCGCATATTAGGTCATCAGAATTTCGAAAATTTTTACCCCTCCGTCCGTCACGGTTATCATTTCCCAATGTTACACATTTTATTTTATAAAGAACAAACACCCTCATTCATCATTTTGAACCCCCCCTCCCATTGCTGATGACGTAACATGTGAACGCTCCCTAAAGAAATCTTAGCATATCTAAAAACGACAGCCTCAGACTGTTCGTAATTGATTTGGCTTCACGATTATTACGCCAAAGTAAGTGTAAACACATCAGGCTACGTTGTTAACAAACTTTAAAATCGAAAGCTTAGATCGTTTTCAAACGCGACCTCTGCTCAGCAAACGTGTTAATAACATCGTCATAATCTAGAGATTTGGTGACATTACACTCAATTGCAAGCAGGCAAGACTCTAAATTCTCTTGACATAATGTTGACCTGAAGTAGCTTTTTATCCGTCTTAAGCAAGAAAACAACCGTTCTGCACTGCAGTTGCTTGCCAGTGTACACAGGAAAATCTTATGGCAAAACTATATGAGAAAACCGGGCCTGCGTCAGGCCATGATGAACCTTCTTTTTTTATTTAGCAAGGTGTTTGTAATTGGTTGTTTTTTGTCTAATTGTGGTCGGTTTTTCGTAGGTAATCATTGCCTTCGTATTTAAGCTTTTTTCATACTTTGATAGAGTTAGCAGGTGTGGAGATGATGTCACCCAAAACTGTGGGTCATCATTCTTAAATTTTGTGGGGCGCAGTCTTTCTTCCCATCTAGATACCATTGTTGGATGTGAAGAAAGGCCTCGCGCTGTTCGTTCACAACAACGCCGTCGCCTTGAGATAACTTCACTTAGACATGTGTAATTTATACCAGGGAACAGCCGCGATACACCTGGTATCCGTCGACCTACCCGGAATAGCAACACGCTAAAATAGACGTGGCACGGTGCGGATGCGTCGTGAGAGAAACATATTTGAACTGCAAGAATCGTTTTCTTTGTTTTTTTCACATCGTTCATGGTAGTGTAGTACCAGCTATCATTCGTGGTCCACCAGGAGCTGTAGGGACTTGCGTTGTACACCTCTTGCATGAACGTGTTTGCTTACAAATGCCATTTTTTGTGTTTGAAATTTGTCGCGTATGCTTTTAGTTTACTCGATTTCTGGCAGTATTGATGAGCGTCACCAAGCAGCCACGCAGTATCCCAATTCAAATGTCTCTGCATCGATTACTGCCAGTCTTTTTAGCTCATAAGCATCTGCAAATATATAGTTTTGAGTCGCAGCATAGTTAAGGAATTTACATGCTTCTTTGTAGTTTTACATCAGTAGTACCGTGATCATGTACAGTACAAGCACTGGCTTTTCCGCGGCACAATTGAAACTGCTTCGAGGCGCCCAGGCCGCTCGGATATGATAAGGATATAACCCGAGAATCACAAAACTTACAAATAGTCATAAATTTTCTGCCACCCACATTTCAAAATGCTCATGCAATTAAAGTATAGAAATGTTTCAAATTTTTAAACACTTCACATATTTTCAGGAAAATGCTTTGCTTGTGGGGTCCGAGGCCCTCAGCCGATGCGTAGTCCTCCAATTGTGGATTGAGGGGCGCTTGGTGCGTCCCTAAGCATTTCTGTAATGAAAACCACTACTTTGGACTTGAGCTATCTCAATGCTATCGTGTTTCACCGAGTTCATTAAAAGCAACTAAAAAAGAACAGACAATATCACATCAAACTTGCACACAGGCAAATATGCTGGCAGCGTTTCCTCTAACCACAGCTAGGGACAGGCACTGGTGGAGCCACTGGCGCCCCCTGGGGTCACCAGACATATCAACAGGTTTCTTTTCGAGGCCACCTAGAAAAGGGGCGGTGGACTTGCCATGCACACCTGTGGTCTCAATTGCAACTGGTTGAAAGTGGTATTTGATTTGAAGGTCATGGTATTTTTGGCATTTTGCAGCCTCCGCAAAACCTGCCTGTCTGGAAGTGTCTTTGCAGTGGCCCCAAGCAAAAGTGTCCACGACTGTTGCATCCCATAGTAGGCTTAGGCCTCTGTACCAGGGGCCCAAAGTCAATCCATCTGGCCTCCTGTCATTTGTCAGGCTCCAAGGTAGAGGGGGGATTAATGCGGGTCAATAACCTTTCGAGGATGGAGTTGATAGCTGAATGTCTAGGGAAGTGGCCTGCATTTTTGGTACGGGAGAGGCCATAGAACAAACGCTAAAGATCGAATTCACTGATAACTGACGATTCGAAATATTTCCTGGCTGTATATCGCATTTACGCAAATGGTAAGTTATTGTTGAGATCTCCTAACTGCGGTGGCAGAGCGCTTAGGTAATGCAGTAGTTTCTGCAGCGCATGTTCATCCTTTAATATGCAGTGATGGTCATTGGTTGTTCGTTGTTCATTATTGCTGACACGATGCTTTGTAGACCAACGCCACAGATAAAGGAACTTCTCAAGCTGACATCTTGGCACAATCCGTTGGAATGGACCCCGAAAAATTCCTGAATACAGTTGCTATATTCCAAGGGTTCGTCGCAGTATTGTATGCATTAGTTGTTTCCTACATTATCTACAAAACACCAAAAGGAAGCAAGGCAAAGTTATCCGAAAATCCTGGAAAAGGCAATTACGTGGTAAGTCAGTCCATTACGTTGATAAAAATGGCTAGAAATGGCACGCCGCCTCTTCAATTTTATTTGTTTTGTTTTTTTTACGTGTTTGCCTCTGACTCATGCTTCACATCACAGAGGGTTGTAATCGGGGGTAAAGTGGAGTGGGAACGCCTGGAAACTATGGGGCGCCGTTCGTAAAAATATCATATCTGACAGATTTAGCACAAAAACTGCTATCTCTGCTCATATTTAGCTATCTCTGTGCAGAGGTAACTATCTCTGCGCAGAGATAGCTAAATGCGTGCAGAGATAGCTATCTCCGTGCAGAGATAGCTAGATGTCCGCAGAGATAGCAGTTTTTCTGCTAAACCTGCCAGATATAATATTTTTACGAACGGCGCCCCGTAGGAAACCGCGTTCTCACACTTTTCATGTTTTCGTTTGTAGTGCAATGAAAGTGAATACTTTATTGAATGCAGATTTTAAAGTGTGTTTGAAGTGCTGTTGAAAGGGCTAGTTTTTAGGTGCGTTCCCACACTTCTTTTTTAGCATTTCACCCCTACTTGTAGTAGAACACAAAAATGCTTGACCATAACACAGAACAGGGTAGATGAAAATACTGCATTCGTTAATCCTCATACAGAGCAGTTGCACAGCGGGAAAAATACGACTTGCAAAAAGTTTCAGACATTAGTGGTTAAATGAAAGCCGGGTAAATGACGATGTACACAGCTGAACAAATACGTATAAAATGTTTCTAATCAAGACACCGAATGTCTTCACGAAATAGGTAACGTATGAACGGGTATGTTTTTGTAATTTGTTCACTCGGAGGTTTTCTGTGAAGGGCTGACTGATTGTAAACGTCAGCATTGACCGAATAATGCTAATTACTTATCGATCACATTGTTAAATCGTACTAGGTTCCTTTTTTCTTATATTTCATTGCTAGCGTTATTTTAGTGTGGTTAGTTTGGGCGTCAAATGGGTCGTTTTACTGTGGTGAAAGGTTTATCGCACAACACAATAAACTACGTACATTTTTTGTCATTACCTCAGATGACTTGCACTAAATGGAATCAGCCACGGTGTTAAGGTCATGCGATCTACCAACAGTACCTTTGAGATCGACTGGTAGATCGCGATCGACGTATTAAAGCAACCCTGCACTAAACAATGCATTTTTTTCGAGGGAAAACAACCTTTTTTGTTTGTATCGCACTAAATCCCTTCATCTTAGTTCTAAGTCTGAATTGCGCCTCTTGAATCTTGCTGCATTTTCCGGCTGGTAGTCTTGGCGTTGCGTGCATAAAAGTCGACGTTAACTAATGGATTTCATATCTCTTTGCATGTGTACACTACAGCGCAGGCGCATCAAGACAAGAGGAGCATAGGGTTGCGTCGCACGAGACAAAAGTTAATTTGACGTCACGTTTATTTACTACTCATGCTTCATTGTCAAATACAAACGAATGTTTTCTGACCAGAATTTTTGTCGCAAAGATTTTCGCTACCTGTATGATGCCACTTCGCGTCTTTTGGCGGCAACGACCAATAGTGGCGATGTTTTGGCGAAATCTGCTCATGCAACGGTTGATTCATGTTATAGTGCAAAAGCGGATAAACAAATTTTAACCAAGATCCAGTTTTCACTGTTTGTGACGCAATCTCGCTGAAAGTGTACTGAGCATGTTGATGAAGTGTTGTGAGTCGGAAACAAGTCGTAAGCGCATACGTGGAGTTTTTGCAACGTTCCACACAGCAATGCAATTTGTTTACGACAGATACTGTAATCAGGGCAAACATTGGTATAAGTGCAGGCAAATTTTGGGGGATGCGAAGGATTTTTGTCCGAATTTTCCCAAATTTGCCCAAACAGTTTGTGTGCGTTTGCCTGCAAAATTTCTCCCACAAAGATTATGAAGACCTTTTTTTTGATTTGTTGGGCGCCATTTTTTAAAATTAGACAACGTTGGGCGCCATTTTGCCCAGAGCCAGATTTTCGACAAATCAAAACCTTTAGGGGTGCGCTTGCACCCTCGCCGCCTATACCACTGAGGGCAAGTACAAGTCGCTTTGTACAACTGATACTGTTAGACTTCCCGCTATACTATCCGATACAAACAAAAGTTCAGATTTTTTCTCATTTCCTAAAAACGACGACCTGCTTCAACGTCTGCAGGAGACTGAGGACGCTACGCCAGATGATGAAAGCTGAAAAGTTGAGGACGAGTTTGATGAAGTTCTGTTGACAAGTTACGTTTGTTTGTTGAAGCTTTATGAAATGTTGCACGATGGATGAAACCATATCAAACACTGCCGCGTGTGCTGATGGCTCAGGCCTTTACTTTTACACATTTTGAATATCCGCCTCCTTCAACGCGTTTCAATGTGCGCCATGTTGAGAATGTCGCTGCCAATGTTTGGAACGTGGTGTGTAATTTGCAAAACGTGTTTTTCCCACAATTATAACAGTAAAAGCGAGTCACTGTGTGATTTACATCAAATTTAGGCTTTCGGGTTAGTCAGTCTCAAAACAGACAAACCCAGAGCTCATTTCTAGGATTAAGCATGCTTGTGATTTAAGTTATCTTTGACACATGTTATCTTGACGGCGAAGCAAACCACGATGAATGCGATCAAAATATCCTCTCGTCAGGAACTAAGAATGTCTGGTGAGGACTTCCCATAACGTCTCTATAATCATGCTACCTAGAAAAGCGTGAAACCGTACGTATTAAAAAAAATATGTTGGGATTAATAAAGTTAGGTATTGAAACCAACGTCATCGAAATCATGCCATCGCGTTTTCTCGCAAAGTCGCACTATGAAGTGCATTTTCATGATCGCCAGAACCACTGCCAAAACGGACTTTTTACGTCTGCTGAATTGTAGCAGTATAGCTTATGGTTTGACGGAGTAAACATCACATCGTGCGCTTGTGCCACAGTCCAGTAGCCACGGGTAGGCATTCGGGGACAGCGTCCCCCAAATCTTGTAGTGCCCAGAAAAACAGGCTTTAAATGCAGTAGAATTTGCCTAATTCGTCACCTCAACGGGAATTAGAAAAAAGTGACGATTTACGCAAACAGGTGAAAACTCTATCATAGCAGCTCGTATACTTTATCATAATAACTCGTATACATAGTGCTTTTATTTGCAGTAAAATGCAACTTTATGATGTTATGTTTTTTTACTAAATTAAACTCTTTAATTCCTCTACTCTATCTAGACTCCTGCATTTAATCTAGCACGTTTGAAATCACTAATAACTTCAAAGACTTTCTGCGTTCTCTTAATGGGGAGTCGAATCGCGCTTCGCACCTCGTGTATAAATTCGATAAACAAATTGCAAGGCGCAACAATTCTCAGATAAAGATTCTTAATTTGTTTGAATTTCCACACGTGTTAACTGCTTAAACATCACAACCGAAACTGCAAATGACGGATTAACCGAACAAAACGCTTCTAAGCGATAGAAAGAGGTGACGAATTGAACGAATTAGACGAACAGAAATGTACACAAAAGATACGAATTCTGCCGGGACCGACGAAAAAGTGACAGCGAATTGACGAATTAAACGATGACGAATTAGACAAATTCTACTGTGTATATAACGAAAACAAACATCTTGCCGCCCTAAAAATGCATTTTCTCTCCCCAAACCTTAAAACCTGTCTACGGGCCTGTTGTGCCACTCTTTTAGAGTCTTTCGTGGCATTTCCCCAAAGTTTTCAGTTGGGGTTGGGATTTCAGCAGATTAATGCTTGGGGAATCGGACTTGAGGACTCAGCATTTGTTCGCACAATGGTGCTTTGTATGGTATTGTGCGAAGTGTCTTGAAAAACCCCGAGTGGCTATGGATTCAACTTGGAGACCAAAATCAATTCAGTTTCAACGCTTCGGCGCTATGACAACGAACAAAACTTTACAGTAGATGCCTTGGCATTTTTACTACAACGCGTGAACTAAACTATAATGTCAACCACGTGGGATTCACGGAAGTTGCTATAAGCCTACTTTGAAGGTAAGAGTTCTTCGTTGAAATTGTTCATAATTCTCACAAACCACATTCCACCTAAATATGCATACTGTTTTCGCTTGAAATGGATAATGTTTTAAATTGCATGTAGCGAATATGGCTGACCCAAGGATTGTGTGTTTCTTTTACTACGAATCTTGGACACACGTTTCACCTGGACGAAGTATATGCCAGTGATTGAAGAGTCTTATCAATGGCGATCTGTGTCTTTTGAAGATTTCTGTTTATGCGAAACCACACATCTTGCGCGTCGGAAAGCGATCTCCGATTCAGACAAATTCTAAATGTCAAGCCCTTTAAACTTCGATTGTCGTGCTGCATTCTAGCAGCGGGCAGACGTTCTTTCCGCACAAAATTTGAATATAATTCTGATCCAACAGAATCAGTCACGCCTGCGAGAACCAATTTTTTGAGTCAAGGATTATTTTGTGAATTATTCCTGAAAGCGTTTAAAAAACTACACCTCATTCAGAGATTTGTCTTCCCGTTTCGTGGATTAAATTTTTGAATAATGTCCTTAGATGCATTTGAGGGGTAAGACCATAGCCACAAGTAGTCAAATGCAGGTGATGCTAGCTTGACACCAACCTAATGTCATCATATGCAAAATTGACCAAGTAGCGTAGGAAGCATGCCCGGGAGCACAGACGAACAATATTTCATCAGTTACAGCTATACCTGGATGCCTGCTATGGAACCTTGGACTTACAGCTAAAAGGTCCCATAAATCCAAATTAAGTCATTTCACGCTGCTGCATCAGCCAACATCACTAGCTGGACAAAAAAAAAGGCTAAGCTCAAATCAAACAAAGTACTCTATCAGACAATAGAATTTATTAGAAGAAACGCTGTGAAATTGATCGAAGAGGCAAACCGACGACGGACACATGAAGCACGTTAGAACATACGTCACGCAAACCGGAAAAGAACGTAAGACCTCTTAAGATTGATATTATAGACGTGCTCCGATAACGTCAAGCAAAAGCGTGCTTTACTAATTGCCACATGATTCACGTTTCGTAACGCAAAACCTACTGCGCTATTTAAACCGGGACGCGTCGGTTGTTTCAAACGCGGAAGAACAGCGAAATAGTTATTAACCTCAAAATCTACGGGAAACTGTAAATTACCTCCTTTCTACGGAGTGGCGGCCATTTGCGCAAGAAACGATAAAGTATTGGATGGTCCCGCAAGTTCACTCGCGTTGTCAGGAAAGGACGCAGTTCTCGACATTATATTTTAGTGATTTGGCCAGTAGTATTTTTCTCGTGTAAAAAAGCCACACGTTGAAGACAAACTAAATCGCACTCTTGGCAGTCAAGTCAAGGAATCGATGGAAATAAATCCGAACCGACTGTTTAACAAAAGCTATTTTAAAGTTTGCCGGTTGCATTCCAAGCTCAGTAAACACGCGAAGCGCCATTATTTCAACCAAGTAACAACGCACGTTGCCGCGACTTGTTGCGATAGTTCGAAACGTCTTCATCGCCCAGATACAGGATGCTTGGGCATGATATTTGCAAAAATAACGAAACCAAATTAAAGGCAAGCCGCCGTTCATGTGTCAACGCAAGTGTGCTACACTTGTTTAGAGTTAGACCAAGATTTATAAGTCGGAGACTTGCGGGAACTTTTTTCCACCGTTTATAATTTACTGGCAGCCCAGAAAAAAAACTGTAGTTTTGTCTGCTCGCAGTGCACAAAGCGCTAACAGTCGTGACGTTGACGACTGGTGATCTTTTTTGCACGTAAGCGCTGTAATTTCAGCTTTTGCAGCGAATGAAACGTTATTAATTTGATATATTACGTATACAATACATTTACGGATTGGTCGCTGCCAGGAGTACGCGACTTTTCAGAATCAAAAACACAACAATGCAAATTTACATTAACCACCAAACAGCAATACATAAAGGTAATTACTTCAAACCTTGTCGATAGTGCAGTGCATGGACAAAAACGCGTGCACTTCGATTAAGGCAACGATGAGTCACATTTATCCGCACACACGACTGATTAATTATTATTATTATACGACTTGAACGTCATCTACTTTTCGCCAAGCTGGGCTTTTCTTAAATCGAATTTCCACAAAAAAACGTAATCTGCCTGTATCCCTGCTTCGGTGCTAAATCGAAGCAATTCCGAGAAGTTACGCAATGACCCAAGAGCACCAAGCTTAGCTTCAACGAAAAGCCCAACGCGGGTACTACATATTCGTCTCGTATATGGGTGAAGGATTTTTTGAAACAAAACAATACCCTGTGACCCTGTGATAAAAAAGATATTCAAGTCAAGCACAAACACAATTTCGACACCCCAACGAGCAGTTTGTTGCAGAGGTTAAATCGCTTTGAAGTTATGCCGAATCACGTTAATCTGAGCGTGAATGTCGTTACGAGCTCTCGCAAGATGAGAAGCACAATGATAAGACACCGAAAACAGGTTCCTGTGGCCATTTTTGACCCCGTGGGCCACGACCCACCAACGACTTATTCTCAAGTTGCATACACTGCAGAGCTACGCTCGCTTTTTGACCTGGTTAATGTACTGTTTTTAGAAGTGAGTTTCAGCTCGCGTGGCACAGCACTTCATATGAACAACGTGCGCACAAGGGTGTAACTAAGCAACAACCTGATTACAAACACACCGACGAATTATTATCATCGAACGTTACTTAAAGCATCGTGAAAACAGTTACGGGCTCATGCTGCAGCAATCGTTTCGAACTTGCCATCTCGTTGTTGTACGCAATCTCAATCTTGCGTATGTTGCACATCAAGTAAGGTGTCGATTGCGTGGTGTGAAGCAATCAACAAAAACACGAACGCAAAATCGGAAACGTTGCAACGACGTAAAGCGCTATGGAAAAAGAAAAGCCCAAGGGTACAAAAATCGATTTTCCGGCTTTTCATCACGAAGGAACGTCGCCTGGAAAAGCTAAAGTGCTTTTGCAAGACGAAAGAAAGCTTGAACCAGCCATGAGAGGCGTGGTCTCTGTCACGATTAATACACTAAAGCAGTCAACAGGATAGCCACAAACCAGACCGGCAAAAACCATTTTCCACTACCTAACTTCTCTCTCGCTGAAGCGCCGTAAACGGTCGCTCGTCGGTCCAGCAGAATTACAGATGGGTTCGAGAGGGCATGGACATCTAAAACAGCCTTATCTTCGGACGGATGGGATGAATCGCGAACCCTGCTCTTGCATGATCTGTGGGAAAGACATGAAATGTTAACACGGTTTCGGTTTCTCGAATACGCCACGTGTAACTGAACCATGCGCCAAATATGCCAGAGTTAAACAAAAACAAAAAAACTGATTTTGCTGTTTCTTGTTTAGGATAGATTCAAGCTTTCATTGACCCTAAAACGGGTTGTACATCCTATGAACAAAGCAGCACGTGCATCAATTAGTTATTTTCGAACATCTCTTGATAAAACGCAGGATTGAATAATTAACTTGTCTGACAGAAGATAAGGAAGTGATGAGCAAAGTCAGTTGGTTTTCCGGCAGGGTTATTTTATTTTCTCTTGCGCAGGCTCACGCCGCAGAAGAATGACCCTTCAGCTTCGTGGAAAATACACAGCAACATTTAGCAAAATTACATTTGAACAGAAACAGCAAATCAAGAAGCAGGCTACACTGTATCACACCAACGCCTTAACAGAAAGCGACTTGTTCAGCAGACGATAGGAAATATAACGATAAACTGTTTAAAGTTATTGAAAGTAGAAAAGTTTTTTTATAAAGCATGCACATCTTTCACAAGGAAAATAATTCTGTTCTACAAGGTTTTTCCCAATAAAATTTCCCACGTGAAGTTCTTCACTGCAAAACACATTAAGTGTTGTACGGCCAGCACAGTACTGTGTTGCCAACCCTGGCAACCGCGAAACAGGCGCCACCTGGAAAAATCAGCATGGTAGCCACATACAGTGACTAAAGGCCAGCTTGATAAAGGCAACGCTGGACCACGCCAAAGAACAATACTCGATAGTCGAAATTTCGATTCTATCACACCTGCGCAAGTCTTGCTCGCGCACAGGTTTTTTAAGGTTTGACCTTGCTGACCGCAAAGATATTGAGAGACCACAACCATTTTATCTGAATACCAAGATGGACGTAAAGCAAGGCCTCAATGCTCCCTTCCCTCTGAGGTGCGCAACCGCGCAGTACCACCAGACCATTTGCGCAGTGAAATTGCATTCTCGCGCACTTGCAACATTCCAAATTTACCATCGTGCATATATCGCATAGCCCTTAAGCTTGAAACGCTTCACTGGCTGTGTGTATGCACGGTTGCGCAATTGCATGCGCACTTAAAGAAACATTTGCTCAGTGAAAATTTTTCTTAGAGAGAGCACTAGTTTATGTATTTTGACAGGGATATTAAAGCGAGTTTCTTCTGCATTTGCAGAGACCGTTGGAAAAATTTGAGGCCGTTTCGGTCTCTCAGATCACCTTAAAAAGGCACTGCTCACGCATACGAACTAGGCAGCCGAGTGGTACAGCACAAACCTTGGCTTTGTTAGTTTGCTCCGTGTTAACTCCATTGTAATTGTTGGAAAGTTCTTTGGATACGATGCATAAAAACTCGGCTTGATCAACGCTCCCGAAGCCGTAGGACGATCCGACATTAATCAGCTGAAATGCAAAAGTGCAAGATTAACCACTTCCCAACTTTGAATGCTACAGAGCCACAGCTGGAGTTGACTCATGTTTAAAGCAATCTTTCAAGCAGTTCAGAAAATATGAAATTTAATTGAGCAAACGCCCTCCTTATCAGGCAACAATGAATCATTTAGTGACATGAGTCTAGCATTAAAATATGTCAGATTAAAAAATCGAAATCATAGCAACGAACGTCTCTCTTCGAATGAAAAAAATCGACAGCCTTTATTCACGTTTTCATTGGTAATTCTTTCTGGGTTACAACCGACATGAATTTACCACAAAGAAAAAGTTAAATCGCATGGGCAACCACACACACGAAGACAAGAAGGGCTAACATGCCTCCTTCCTCGTGTGGAACCAGGAAACAGTTACAATTAAGAGGCAAACGCAAAAAGTTGTTGCATGTTGCAACATGAAGCTTAATTAGGCTGTTGTCACTCGATACTCACGCCTTTGCAACAAGATTTTACGCGAAATTTATATTTCTTGGGCCGCCACTCTCCAATAAATTTGGTCTTCCTCAATGAAGTGGTGGGTTTTCAATACACATCAGTATGTCTAAATCCAACCCTTTACATTGTAGACCTGTTTCGTTATTGACCCACTTTTCCAGATCTTTGAATAACTCGTTTACCACAAAACGAACGGCTTTTTATTGAAAACCGAAGTACTTTTTCCAATAACAGCATGGTTTCGTAGCGCCTACTCAACGTCTTGGCACTCATAAAACTATACGATCATCTTTTAACCCTCTATACTTGTGTCATTATCTTTGACTTGAAAAAAGCCTTTGAGACTGCTAATCACCAGGTCTTGCTTGGTAAGCTTCACCACTGTGGCGCATATGGGGTGTCACTAATGACTTTTTGCATGTTATTTACCAAACACGTAACAGTATGTATGTGCCAACCACAGTATATCTTCCACAACCAGTATTAGTCAAGGAGTTCCTCAAGGATGCACCCTAGATCCTGTACTGTTTTTAATTAACAGCCATGACTTGCCCTCCGCCTCCAGCTGTAAAGTAAACCACACCTCTTCACTAATGACACAGCTTTGCTTCTGTTTCATCTATGTCTGAATGATTTGTGAAGTTTGGTAAATGTACTGTACAACTAAGGAATCTGGAACTTGGCTGCAAATTAATAAATTGTCACTTATCCTCCAAACACCAATGCAACTGCATTTCTCAAAATGACCTAAATTGCCTTCATTTCACATCCCAGTTGGTAAGCAATAAGTTAATCAAGTAAATAACGACAAATATCTCAGTGTTTTCATCGATCTGATAGTAAGTGGAAAAACCAAGTTGAACATTTGGGCAGAAAAGTACTTAACGTCAGTGGTATTGCAAAAATTTTTTCAACAAAATATTTCTGTTGGAACCCACACAATCTTATGATTTAACCAATATTGTATAATTAAACAAAACGTCCACAGCTTTACAAAAATGTGATAACACTATCGTTTTGGTCATGATTTCATATATGACAGTTGTGAAGTGAGGTCATGCCAGCTGTGTATGCAAACTTCGTTAAGCATTTTTTGGTCTATGTTCAATACAAATCGGGTAATTAATTTCCGTCATAAGAAAATACGGCCAACCTGTGGACCTGGAAACAACCACTGTCAGGTGCCAATCGTTACAACACTCGTGTTATCAGTCGTTGAGAAAGTCTTGGCGCTTTTAATGCACTGACGAGCGATACTTTAAAGCTACTTCTAAAAGCTGCGGGCTGGCGTTCTTGTTGTGGTGTCCCCCATTGCGTATGAAACAAAAAGCTATTGAGCATCAGCCGACTATAGTGTAGACCCCACGAATTACGCAGAAAATTAAGGCATGATTCCCTCCCTGCAGTGTAGTAGGTGAACAAAGTGGCCAGATGCAAATTTTTCTGAAAGCAGTACAGCCCGAGAAACCTCAGGCAACAGGTAATTTCCGCACGGTGCAAATAGCAGATAAATACAATCATGCTGGAGAAGCTTTCAAAGGGGCATGCTGAGTTGTCTCATAAATCAAAAATCCTTTAAAATTTCCAAAAATCCGTTTCCGATGAAAAGCAAATGCATTGCACAGGGCAGGTTTAATAAATCTTTTTGAAATGTGTAAAATGCTAACTACTGCACGCTCAGATACGGTTTTGGTAGGCACGCAGAACACTTGTGCAAAAAAACGTTTCACGTGAAATTCACCGACACACGAGATTTCACAATGCAGACGTATCGAGCCACTGCATCGTGATGCACGGCGGAATTCGTCCAAGTGCGCACCTGTTCGAACTTCCAGCCGTCGGACATGGAGGAGACGGTGTGGGTCAGCTCGTCTTCCAGGCACTGCATGACTCTGTACACGTGCTTCCCCTGAGGCTGAAAATTAACATCGGAAGCTTGCAGACCACAACGACACAGGTGCATTTACTGCAATGACACACAAAATAACAAAGCATCGCGCGCAAAAAAAATGTTACGCGTTCTGTACTAGGACGAAAACAATGTTTCGTTACTCAGCTTCGACAGGCAGCTTATTTGCTGGAAATGCTTGTTGCATGACTCGCGTCAAAGATGGCGTGGGTTGACACTCAAACGAATGTCAGTGGTTGTTATGTGACAACACAACCACGTGAGCAGTCTATTTGCGATGCGATACGCAAGGTGTTGTTGTACGGTAATGCAGGATGCATCGCACCTGTACCAATGTTTCCGGGCCTTTCTTGCGAAAGATTAGCTATAATTACAGTACCTTGTTGCGACACCAAATTCGCAAACAAACGCCCTCACACAAATAATGGTGCGCGAAATTAGGCGTGCCGAAATATGAGACTTGTCGAAGAAAAAAAAACGACAAGTGACTGTTTAGTTGATGCATGCGCATTGACTAGCGCTTTTAACTTTCAACAGTGCCAGTTACGGCAGTCTGCATAAAACGAACAACAACCGCTTTAGGTCTTGTCGTTAGCGAACGCTTAGTTGCAAAACTATCGATTGTGACCCCTGTATATATATGCAAGTCTCCGGAACGGCTTTTCACGTACTTTTGATAAAATTACTGAACACAAAATGTCAGCGGTAATTCTGTCTGTTGCAGAAATAGCAACGCAAAAACCGTTTGGGCAGACTCCACGCCTTTTCTAAAAGAACTGTGTCAAAGCTCCAAGATCCCTAATTTCGGCTTTGAAAAAGCTCTTATCTGTTTTTGAATATCTTGGTCCAAAACCAATTCCCCTTTAAGAAAACGACCGCTACCACTTTTATAAAACGATTTCTACGATCTTGTAGGCATTTGGAAATCATGAATTACTAGCACTGATATGCCCACTGAGCTGACTGCATTTTAAAATCTATACTAAAATGGGACACACTCCCCAAACGTGTTACCACCATGTCACACTTCTGAGTGGAGACAATTTTTTCAAAAGTCCAAACACTTCTTTTATGAAGTGCTCCAAACTAGCCTGGCACAAATAAACTACATTTTCAACCACGAGGAGATCTGTAGTTAATGAGCTGATTTTTGACACGATTTTAAATCATGTCCGCTAGGGATTTACATGGCGTTCATGCCAAACATCACCATAATCGTAACGCATTGTAAAAACCATAACGTAATTACTCACCTGCGTAACATTTCTGTCACGTTCTCGGATGCGCTCCTTTACTAATCGAATGAGGTCAGCAATGTTGTAAAACTCTGCCTCCTCCAAGACACCTTAAAAATGTACTTTTTAGGTTAAAAAACGTGCAGCAACCGTTCTTAAGCGCTTGGTTAATTTTGACAAAAGTAATTACTACGACATTTTATCACAAAGGAATAGTTGTCGCAATGATCATGGAATTCTACAAATGTTTAAAAAAACGGAAAGCTTCCTGCTAAATTTATAAATATGTGATTGCGATGTCCATCAATTTACCTGGTTTCATATATCAATTGACAGCCTTAGAGAATGAAAACACCTCAAAAAGTAAATCGTTTCTCGTTTTTTTACATTCAAACTTGGACTGGGGTAAAAACTAATTGCAACTGTCCAGTAAACAAACATTATGAGAATCAACAGCGCATCCAGAAGAATAGGTGAATAGCAAACCTTAGCAATGCTCACGACCACAAGTGTCTGCTAATCTTGCAACAACCTAGAAGTTGAAGATTTGTAAAGCAGCAAAAACAATCAGGCAAAACAAGAGGAAATGTGGTTCTAGCAATTAACGTATCATCCAGTTCAGTTTATTCAGGAAACTCACAAAGATGCACAAGATAAAACAAACAAGCAAGTAACTACAAACTATAAGCATACAAGATCCTGTGTAAGCACAATAACAAACAGCTTTCCAAGTTAAAACAAGATTAAATCATGATACTGTATTGCATTTTTTTCAAACCTGGATCACTCACAGAATAGCATCACCATTGATGGCAAATAAACTTGTTTTTATCACATTAATATCGTGTCTAGTTTTTCTTTGCTGAGATATTTGGGTCATTTTTTGCTGGACATTTCGGTCATATTTTGCTGACACATTTCAGTCATTTTTCTCACAGTTCTATTAAAACTCGCCATAATAGTGTTCATTCGCCTACATTTTCACATTTTCTGACCGAAATGACTTATTTTTTCAGTCATTTCAAAAAAATTTCCGTCTATGACTGAAAAAAAAGAGTATCGTGTTTCCTTCTCTCCCAGGGTATTTAATGTAACCAGGTGTCTGGGCCCGCACTAACCTGCCGGTAATGGTGAAAAAGAGTTATATTAATCAGGAAAACATAGCGTAGCATATATTTTATGCTAATATGAACATAAAAAATGGTAAAAAGTACTGACAAAGAACATTAGAAATGCTAAGATTAGATCTAGTGGTTTGGTCTACTCTTGAAAAAATCAAAAAACTCAAGCCTTTGAAAACTCCAAACACCACATGAAACAGGAAAACATCCCAAAAAGCAAAAAAGTATTCAAAGTATTGCACATGCAGTAATGGTAACGTAACCATACAGAGCAAGCAATTGTACAAAGCAAGACCTTGAAAAGGGGCATTGCTGACATAATCTACATATCACTTTAGATGTCATACCACAACCACACAATTACCTGGAGATGGGCACTGCCAATAAAAGCAGATCGCACCATGTGCAACCAGCCACTAGACATGAAATCAATCAATATTTAAACTTGAAGCAAAACTGGTGCTTGCAACATATTGTGTAAAGCATTAGCTGTGCCAAGTTTAAAACACTAAAACCATATCACATCATCTGCAAGCAGTGAGTAACAGTGTAATTAAAACTGTTGGTTGCATATAAGCAACATGTTCTTCTAATCACAGCAATATGTGTCACTCATCCCATTGAATGCTGACAAAATATGTGCGCATGAGCTCGGAAAACATTTTATAAAATTATTTGTGATTTTTCATTACAACTACCGTATTTAAGTTCTGTATCTAACAACATACAGCAGGAACTCAGCAGTATTATAAGACACAAGGCTGTAGTAAATGTGAAACTGCATTGTTTTCAAAATACTTAAAAGCTTCAGAGCTGGTTCTCGGTTAAGGACTGGCAAGCTTTACTCAACCATTATAATGTTATTTGGTAAACAATACACGGAGTTACTGTAGATTCTTATTGCAAATAAAACAGCCACAACAATGTTTTCGATTATTGTGGCCGTTATACTGTTGTTTACAGGTTTACGTGCTCATGCGGTGCCTCCTACATCAGGCAAATGCAATGCAATTTAATAAATCGTATAGAAGAGCATCGAACATCACCAAGCTCTTCAGTGTGCAGACACTTGCAAGCCAACCCAGATTATCAGGTTGACTTCCACAACCCCAAGGTCATTGGCAGTGACAACAATTGGCAGCTGCAGATTTTTGAATTCGTACTGCTTCAAGAACACAAACCAAAGCTGAATGCAACCATCCCACCGATGCATCTATACATTTTAAACTTGTAACAGAGCTTCATACGTCACCAATGACATCACGCGCCATCACCATTGGCACATATCCAGCTGAATAATGTGACTATGCATGCTTCGCCCCACTAGATCACTACTGAAACAGCCCTTCATGTTTTTCATTTTTCACAGTGCTTTTCTCCTGACTGACCATAAGAACTTGCAGCAAGATCACTACACTTCAATTTGCAATGCACTGATGGTGATAACAGGAGTTATCGAAATGTTTGCAATATGTCGTTGATATTGTTTGCATTGGCCGTGATTTTCATTATGAGGCTATTTAGCATTTCCGCTTTTCGTGTACCATAATTGTGATTTATTGATTAAATCAGTTTGACCTGAAACTGTAAAACTGTTCAGGACTTGGTCTAATTCCGTGGTTCTTCAATTGTGACCCACAGGCCTCATGCAGCCAGCAAAAACTTTCTAAAAACAATTTTCGTACTTGTTTTCTGCAGAAACATACTCTGATAAAAGTTAAGTGCATTGGTCTGATCAAAGCAGTGTTCACATGCTGGGTCATTTTTCAGTCATAGACCAATTTTTTGTAAATAACTGAAAAAATTCAATTCAATTTTGTCAAAATGTCTGAAAAGGTAGCATAGTGAATACTGGTACGATGATTTTTAATACTATTACAGTACAAACAACCGAAATGTCTCAACAAAAAAAATACTTGAGCTTAGAATTCATCATTGGTGAAGTTTAACTTGCGATTTGCCATATTAAATCACCATGCAGCATAGCCACATGGGGATAATATTTGAATAACTGATTTGTGTGCAAAGGAAAACATAAACTGACATTTGGCAATCTTTTTTTGATAATAATAACCAAACCCTAACAGAAAACATTCTCAGGATAAGTATGCAAATATTTTAAAACTGAGACCATTACCCCAAAAACCATCACAACACAAAAACTAAATTTGCTTTCTCCATATAAATGAAAACAGTACCAATTAAATTTAAAACAACTTAATACATACACACAAAATTGGAGACGAAGTATTTCACAATGCGTTTCCACAACATACTTCTTAAAACTTTGAGAGCTGACATACGATATATTTGTACTTCGATTTCAGCCTAAAAAACAGCAGTTTTCAGTTGCCTTACCAACGCCATAGCTCCTCCGCCAATTGCACTAGAGAGCTGTTTAAGGGCTTAAACGGATCGGCCAGTCTAGTAGATTGCACTCGAAAAAAAGTTTTTGGTTGGGAGGTGCAGATTTTTTATGACTGACATCATAAGGTAAGTAGTTTTGGGGACATTTTGGCACATGTTGCCTGGCCTAAGGCCCAACCGCTAGGCCAAAGTGTTTCGATGAAGTTTTCATTGGAAACTAGGCTCAGGTCCGAGTCTTTTGAGCCTTTGATCAACTTTCTAGCGTTTCTGGTTCAAAAGTTATGATCTAAAATTAACAAATTAATTAATTGTCTAATTAGCTAATTAGTCAAATACTTTCAATAACTTCCACCATAACATTTGAACCCAAACAACAGCAGGTCATCCAAAGTATCAAAAGACTCGGATTGTAGCCTAGCTTCCAGTAAAAACTTTAGCGAAAAACTACCACCTAACGGTTGGCACCTAGGGCCAGGCAAAGTGGGCCAAGGTGGGTAAAAGTCCTCCACTTATGACGTCACTCATAAAAAACCTGCCCCCCACGAAAAAAAATTTTTTCGAGTGCAGACCAGAAGACTTGCCGCGTTTTTTGACGCTTCGACCAGGTCTGTAACCCAAACAAATATCAAAGGCTCAAAAGACTCGGACTCGAGCCTGGTTTCCAATGAAAACTTGAGCGAAATACTTTGGCCTAGCGGTTGGGCCCTAGGCCAGGCAACATGAGCCAAAATGGCCCAAAAACTACTTCACTTATGACGTCAGCCACAAAAAATACACACCCCCAACCAAAAAATTTTTTTCGAGTGGAATCTACTAGACTGTCCAATCCGTTTGAGCCCTTGAACAGCTCTTTAGCGCAATTGGCGGAGGAGCTATGGCGTTGGTAAGGCAACCAAAAACTGCTGTTTTTAGGCCGAAATCGAAGTACGAATATATCGTACGTCGGTTCTCAAAGTGTTAACGGATGGAAGCCTCAACAACTGTATGAAGCTTAACCTCACCAAGTATCTACCAGATTACAAAGCCATCAGCAACACTATGCAACACCAGAAGTCGCATTAACAGTAAGAAACATGTCATTAAAGAGAAAATTCAAACATTTACCATTTTTCAAAATTTTTGATTTTGCTTAAAAATGCACACATTAGCAAGTTAGTTGTATCAAGTGTTGAAATTTATTTATGGATCTTACGGAAATACAATTACAAATATGTACATTTTATGGCTACCTTAGCCAAAAAGGTTCCCGACCCCTGAGCTAGGGCATTGGTAAGGCAACTGACAACTGCTGGTTTTAGGCCGATTTCAAAGTACGAATACATCGTACCCCAGCTCCCAAAGAGTTAATGCAGGGGTCTCTAAACTTTTCCATCCAAGGGCCACATAAGCTATTACACAACATTCCGAGGGCATGGACATTTTACGTAATGTGATTGTTTCGGGATATGTTACAGTTCTACCAAATCAACAATTTTTCGTAAGTACATTATGATTTCATTATTGACAAAATGCCTTCTCGGGCCGGATTTGGCCCACGGGCCATAGTTTGGAGACCCTGCATTAATGGAAAGAAAGTTAAAACCTGGTCAGGAGTATGAGATCAAAATGAAATCTGAACCCTATTTTTTCTGAAAATTGGTATCTGCTTTCATTTTCACTACTACAAATCTTTGTGTGATTTACCTAATTCTTGAAGATGGGACACTAACAGAGTATTGCATTAATGTATTAAATAATATATCAGTTTTACAAGCCATGCGTCAACATGATCTTTTGAGCAAAATCTCAGTTCTAAAATACTGGAGGTCTAAAATGACTGAGACCTGCACAATTTGAGACCATGTCTCACTACAAATCTCATGACTCCTTTTAAAATGGAGGCAAGTCATGAAACTCCAGCACTGTTTGTTACCCCTTCACTGGGGTGGAAAAATCACTGTAATGTTTTATTTTTTCTCAAAACTAGTTTAGCAAAATGTGGAAACACTACCTTCTTCTGCTAAATCTTTGTTGATTACCAGTTTTCCATGTCGAAGATAGTTCAAAATTGGTCCAAAGTATGTAGGGTCCCGGTCAATCAAATACGCTCCAGTTTCATCCTGCAAACAAATTTTGAAATCCTTGTGAATATATTTGCATTTTCCTCAAAATAAAATGGAGCTTTAACAAATAACTCATTTTTCTGTTTTTTTTAGTCAACTCGGTCATAATGCGTTTTTCAATCACACAAAAATTTCCTAAAATTACAGAAAGTTTTAAGGTATTTTAGACTGATGACCGAAATGTCTCAGCAAAAAAGCAACTGATCTCAAATATACTCATTTTGCTGCAGAACCATTGCCGAAAACCATGAGGTATTTCAAGTCCTCCTAGGGCTACCACCCCATGACATTCTTGAGAGGAAAGCAGGTGCGTAAATAAATGAATGAAAAAATCTAAATGAAATCTTTGACAATATCTTTCGACTTGGTAACACAAAGTTGCTATCTGGGAAATACGGGGAACAGAAGACATAAAAATCAGTGAGGAGCAAATATTGGAAAAGTTATACTGTTTTTGGACCAAGCCTTAAGTCTGCTATTGGGAACAACTTAAATTGGCAGTGGCTACAGGTCTGCCACCGGGCCTTCATATTTGAAAAATTGTTCAACCGCCACTTGTAACGCGATAGTAGCGCACAATGAGTGTGCAGTGGAGTGCACTAGGCTTGGTAGAAACATACTAAACCTAAACCATAGACCTTAGAAACCTAAACTTACCATTGAACCCTAAACCATAAATGTGAACACAGAGTTTGAAAACTTGAAAAAAGTAAAAAAGTGGTCACATGAAAAGTGCAAACATTTTTACCAAAACGAAAAGCACCAAGATGAGAGTCAAGCCGAAAACTATTCACACAGCAGACGTAAATGCATCCGCTACACTACCACGATGGTGCCATTAAAGTGACAAACTCAGCGTTTTATTCAAACCGTGCTATGCATGGCAGACTTGCAGCCACCTCCTCAAAAAATCTTCTTGCACAAAATTGAGAGTACAACAAATGCAAGTCACTTGTTGTGGGATTGGCCCACTGTGAAAGACAGATATTCTCTTCCCAGTATTGTTTTTATCGTCCAGAACAGGCAATACTCCGATGCAGGCAGAGGAAAGGCTTGTTTAATTTTGTGGCGAGAGCATGGTGTTCAAAAAATTCACCAACCTCTGCTAGTCTGGAAAAGAATACTGACGACCTACTCAAAACTGCTTGAACTGAAGTGATCATTGTAACCTACTGTTTTTGAATGAAAGCATGCTGTAATAAAGGTACGTTGAACTCTTCGTATTTAATTTTATGCACTACAAAACCAAGAGATTATGAAGATTTCATTACCCTTAACACTTTCAGTGCCAGGTTAATTTAAGTGGTTCGTGCAAAAACAGCCTGTTCACATGTGGCTTTGCGTGGGCATAACTCTGGTGCCGTAAGCACTAGTGAGCTTTCCAAATAAATACATAAAATTGGAATGGGTGAGTGTGGCATGTTCGCTTTATTTATTTCATGTTTTTAGAATGGTGAAGGATTTGACTGTTGAGAGAAGAACAATAACCATGAAGCAGCTTCACTATTTTGCCATAACGGTGCAAATCAGCAAAATGCTCATAACCTAACATCTATGTTGAAATAAAACCAATACAAATAACAACTTTTAGAAGCACACCTTTATAGTTTTTGCATGTATCCACATGTGGTACTTGAAAAACAACATGTATTTCTTTAAAATACCTGTTTTTCAAGTACCACATACATTCTCTTCAATACTATAACCAAAACCACAAACATGTTTCATCATCATTGGAAAGAGCTTTCAAATGATACCTTACTTGAAAAAATTGAGAGATAACCTTTTTCGGAATCAAGCCCCAAAGTTAGGTCACTGAGTGATTTTAAAAAGGTATGTTCACAGTTAGACCTCTAAAATCACTCAACCATGACCAAAGTGAGTATGAGTTGGAAATTACAAATAATTGAACCTTGACCACCTATCAACCAAATTTGAGTTTCCTAACTAAAAAAATGAAGATTTTATTAAACTTTGAAGACAAATGTCAAGGTTTCAAAAAATGTTATATCTTCGGAACCGCTGACCCCATTTTGTTCAAATTGATGTCATTTTGCTCAGAATGATCTGCTTTATTTGCTGAAAGATTTTCATCAATATCTGTGGCTAATGGTGACATTTTTTGTGCTATTTGGCAAAGAATGACCCGTTGGTAAGGCAACCAAAAACTGCTAGATTTAGGCTGTTTTCAAAGTATGAATATATCGTACCTAAGTCTGAAAATTCAAGAACATGCATCATGAAGAATTTTCTGAGAAATGTTTATAATTCAATTGTTATTGCAAATTTACAAAATTGGCATAATTTGAAAAACATCAAATCCATCATCCACACTTGTTCAGAATGAAATAAAGGGGAAAAATGGTTATCATTAAAAACTAGAGCTCAACCGTTAAGGTTTTTTGGGCCAATACCGGTGTTTTTCTTTTTTCATTGCCGATAACCGATGCTGATATTTTTTGTATGCCTCAAGCAGTATCTAGTTTGCCTCATGAGACAAAATAAACACTCCTGGAGCTATTTTGCTTGCACCCAAACATTTTCAAACTAAAGCTGAAAAGCATTACAATGCATTTTTTTCTTCAGGCCACATAAACAAAAAAAATAATCACACATGTTACAATTATTTCATGAGGCAAAATATGCCCTCCTGGAGCTATTTTGCCACCAGCTGAACATGATTGGATGAACAGGTGACGTGACAAGCTTGGACAGCATGACTGTCCCAGTTGACTAGGATGTCTGTAAATGGCTAAGTCTGATAGATAAGTAACGTCATGCTTTCAGTGCTGCCAAGTTGTTAGCAGCTTCTTACTTGCATTGTGTGAACTGTAGGCTAAACTTAAACCCTTGTCTCTTTACGTATTGCACTTGTCACATGACCATTTCAACCAGCAGTGTTTGACTAAAAGGTCAAATGTACTCTAATAGGATGGTTTCATCTGTCGTGTCTACTGCAGTCCATAGCAATTTCTAGGACTCACAATAGTCTAACTCTAAATAAAAAAATGCACAAACAGGGACAGGAAAACTTGTGTTGCGTATAAGTGGGCCTACTCCCTGTGTAGACGTCTGTGCCTATGCTCAGATATCATAAGTAAAAAACAATGTGCAACGCATTAAAACCATTACTTTACTGCGATGAAGAACCATACAGTATCGAATTCTTTGCAAACCTGGTTCCTGCTTGCTGTCACATATGCACTTTTTTGATGCACGGTGAACGCAAGACTGTCTAGCCTGGAAAGATCTTGGTAAAACAGCCAACCAACACAAAGCACATAACCTAGTTTGTTCAGAAACAATCACCTGCTTACTGCGCCAAAACCTACAAGCAAATGTTATGTGATAGAGCGTTTTGTCGAGATTATTGCACAGTGGTCTGATATGCATGAAGGCTCCGTGCACTTGGAGCATGACAGAGCATTTGCGTTAATCAAACAGGGTCAGAGACAAACTAGCAACTTGGGTTTCCGAACACTCCATGCAGAGCAACAGCCTAACACCATTATTAACAAATATTGCCTATATTTATCAGCAGAATTTTGCCGATACAATACATCTGCAACATCATCATATCAGCCGATATATATCAGCATGCCAATACATCAGTCGAGGTCTATTTAAAACCCAGAAGCTTCACTTGCAGACATAAGCATTCTGGCTTATATTGGTTAAGAACCAATAGCACTGTGCAAGCAACAACAGAAAGACAGCATTACCTTATCAGAGTTAAGTTCTGGATGTTCTTGACATAGTCGATACAAAAATGACTTGGTATACTTGCTGAGGGTTGTTGTTGTAGTAACAAAATATTGGCCTCCAACATTCAGACGAATCCATTTTGTTGAAGGCTTGTTCATGCCATTAATGATGTTAGAATTCAAACTAGCAGTCACAACAACACTGTTGTCTTCAACGTCTATGTCTATAGCAGATGCATTGTTTGATGATGATGATGATGATGGCTGCCTGCATGCAGGGCAGCTTAGACTGCTTGCCTTGGTGGTTTCACTCTTAGGATCATGCAATGCAGCTTCCATTATAACAGGTGTGAAGAAAAATAAATGTTGCAAAATCCCACAGGACTAGAGAACTACACTTAAGATATTATTTTTACAAAGGTATTTCACTCTTTCAATATATTCAAGAACTGCTATTACTTGAATCTGATAAGCAAAATAAAGATTGCCAACAAACCCACGAAAATCAGCTGAAAGTAGCATGTATCTTGCAAGTAGTGTAAACCACAAGCAACACTTTTAATGCACACACATGGTGATTTTTCACTAGTAACACACTGGAATCTGTTAAATCAACATTTGCACAGGCATTTCTCAAAACGATGGTTTATTTTTATGAACACAAATGTAAGAGCTTGTAACAATTATACAGTACTGTTTATAGAAGCAATTGGTGTATTTATTTTGGCAAAATTCTATTGTTTTGTTGACATGGAAGTGAGTGGTGCGAACTTCAACACTGTTGTTTACGTTAGCACCACCTACAAAATTTGAAGTGGAATCAGTGCTATTACGAAAATTTGCAGAATTCACATAACAGTTCCTAATTTTAGAACTGTGAATGGTATAACATTACAGGATCATATCAAACATTTCAGTATAAGACATGTTTGTAATTATAGACCATGCACACTTTTCATGAAAAAAAATTACAACTGAAAAAAACATAGATACTCTTTAATGAGCACTACATCACACTAAAAGCTGTTTTGCCTGTTTCAAATTAGACAGTTTAAATCCAGTTTGTAACAACCTAGTTTGCTTAATGAGCCTTGCAATAGCAATACAAATGTATTATTGTCTTAGACAAGTACACTGTGTGTAAAATCTAATGGTACTGCTGAGAACTGTGTGTTAGAAATGAGTGACCATGGAAGCTGAAATAGTGCTATAACTTTAGGCAGACATTTGAAGCAATTACTACTCCATAATTTCTCTTCGTTGTTGGCTTCCCACTCAAATTGACTGCAACACAGATATTCAGTGATCTTGCAAGAGCACTGGACAGGCCTAGTTCACAAGCTATCTGTGGCTAATAAATTCAAAGAGTGATGACATATGAAGCCAAAAGCAATAGCCCTTTAATCCTGAAACAAAAACCACATATGGTTGTTTGTTTGGTAAAAGCTATGAGAAGAATGATACATTTGCTGAAAAAGTGGGACAATTAAAGATACATACCAGGGTAGGCCAAACCTGCTCTATGTATGAGCCACATATCGTAAAACCCAAGTTACAAAGAGCCGCAACATAAAAATCTAAAGACACGAATTTATTTGCAATCTACACTTCTGCGCCATCATAATTATTTTTGGAACAACTTGCCAAAGTAATACTGTACGGCACACTAGCTACCACAGTACCGTTTTACAACATTTCAACATTTTGCAACATAAACAAAAAAAACAAATATACAAATAACTTTTTGGAAAGCTCAAAGAGCCGCATACAAAGGGTCGAAGAGCCCCATGTGGCTCGCGATCCACAGTTTGGCCAAGCCTGGCATGTACCGTTTAATGCATCCTCAGTAGTTACAACCAACCACTTATTGCATCTAAGTCACTAGGAACCCAATGTGCTTGATACCATATTTTCGGGACCATAAGGCGCACGGATTATATACAAGGCACAGTATCAAAAATTGATTGTTAGCTGTTTTGTTTTCATATATAAGGTGCACCGGATTATAAGGCGCATGAAACGAAGCAAAACTTAGGTAAGTCAGACTATTCAACTCTTTCACAATCACTCCAGAGTGTCGAGTCGCCCGAATGCATGAGTTGCCACTGGGGGTTTAATCTATTACTACATACGATGGAGTTTAATCTGTCACACATTCCTAATCCGCTAGATACGAATAGAATAACATAAAAGTTGTGCGTGCGTGTGTTTGATTTGGTGTGCAAGTGGCAATGTAGTCAGAAGTCCTACAGAGTATTATGATCTGTGGTATCTGCTAGCTACTCTCGGACACTGCTCATTGCAATTGTTGTTGGTTTATTATGCAACACAATGGTTTGTTTACAAAAAATCGTAACTAGCAATTAAATACATAGCATCGTTTACCACATAAAATTGGTTCAGGATGAGAAAACACGACCAGATTCATAAATTAGGCGCACTGCATTATAAGGCGCACTTCCAATTTTTGAGAAAATTAAAGGATTTTAAGTGAGTCTTATGGTCCGAAAAATATAGCAATTTCCCATTATGAAAAATCTACTTAATCTATCTACTTCTGATTCCCCGTGCAGGCAAACTGTTTTTACTGGGGACAAATAAATGGCCTATTACAGTACAATGAGACAATATGATTAAATAGGCTATGTATAATGGACTACTTTTTAGCATCAGTCATTGCAGTGAAAGCGTTGCAGTTTACACCAGTCTTCTTACTTCAGCTGTAGCGTCTTGCTTGTTCCCCATACAATGCAGAATGAAGAGATCAAGACAGGATGGAACAACAGCAAAAGAACTTGAGTTGCTTGATTGCTATAAAACTTTGTCCTTCTTGAGTCAGTGTGAAGCAGCTGAAAGACTCGGAATTAAGAGTCTGCAAGGATTGTTGAAAAACGAGGCTACCAGTATATGTGCTGCAGAAGCTTGTGGTAGTGGGGTAAAATGTAAAAATGAGGGAAAGATGAGGTGGAAAAGGCTTTTTTGATTGGTTCAAGCGTATTTGCCAAGTTAATGGTCCAATTCCTATGCACAAAGAAACGAAATTGCAGAAACCACTGGACACGTAAACTTTAAGGCCACTTAAGGGTGGTTTTGTCGGTGGAAAAAACGACTCGCTGTGACGTTCACTATTTTGAAAGGTTATGGTTTGCAGCTTGTTCGTTTATTCCAATTATTAGGAAACTATTTCTTCACTCTTTTTACTTCAGTAATTTTAATGATAAAAAAGTTGTCAGTCTATGTCTTACAGTAGATCTAAATCACAGTTGTGAAAAAAGTACTTACTATTTTATCTTCTTTTTTAGGTGAAGCCCTAGAGGCAGAAAGGGGAAGAATTTTGTTGAACAACAATAAAGCAGATCTTTGAAACCTACTCAACAGAAAACATCTACAGTAATATCCCAGTAGAGTTCGCACCCATTTAAGTTCGCACAAAATTATGAAAAAATCTGGATTCAACTTTTCCAGCAATTTATTGGTATTTGCAGCAAGTCAAACGTGACAACTTGCCATAAAAATGTTAAGCACAAAACATTATGTTGCTAAAGTTCACAATTTGATATAAATGTTCAATAATTTCGTTTGTTTTCAAAATGGCGAGTGAAGGGGTAGTTTGCACGATGCATTATCAATCCAAATAAATGCGTTACCATCCAGCTCTGTAAATCTGCAGACAGCGCACAACTTTTTTTGTGTGTGTCTTAAGCCATTTAGAGCAGAATGTTTACTTATAACTTCCCACTTCGCACAGACTTCTCACATCAGCCTCACTCCGTACTGTTGCACGATGTTTCGTTAACTTGGATCAGTTGGATGGTTTGGCTGTCTCAACTTAGGGTCTATTTCCAATCTCTGTGATTCAATGAAATGCTTGGCTTCGCCTAACATTGTTTGTGAAGTGAATAACATAATATAATGTAAGTGAATACTATATGCCTTGCTAAAAAGAACAGCTAGCTTCAGTGAAAGCATAATCAGTCTCCAAACATTAGCCCTAATGATCAGCATCTGTTTGCTAATACACTTTAAAGCACAGCTGCTAAGTTCACACCTACCACAAAAGTTCGCAAAAACAGCTCAGATTCAAGTTGCGAACTTAACCGGGAGATTACTGTAATTGTATTAGAACTCACCATAACAGTTTTCACTAACCTACCTTTTCAGACATTATGACCAAATTAACTTGATTTTTTCGGTCATTTTAAAAAAATTTAGCCTATGACTGAAAAAAATCAGTCTACAATGCTGATTTGTGCCCTGCCAGAAAGCACATGGAAGCAGAGAAAAGAAAACAACAAGGCTTTAAGACAGCAATAGACCGGGTAATGGTTATTGGTCACTTGCAACATGAAAGGTGACAAAGAGAAACACACCATCTTTGGAGATTGGCTTTATTCTTGGGGTGTGCATCTTCAACAAGGAAAATAACTGTAGGTAGGTAGCTGCTAAGCTCATAAATCTAACTTGTAGTTGAAGAGTATCTCACTGTATTTTCTTCCAGCAAACACAACATCAGTTTTGCAACATGGGAATCATTAGGTCATAGATGGCCCATTTCAGGTATGAGATCCACAAGAAGCTAATCAACATCCTTGATGATGCCTCTGAAACTAGACTTGTGGCTCAGACTGTAGTGAAACAAATAAACCTGCTAAAGGTGATATACAATACATTATCAAATAAACCTGGGCCAAAGTTACGGATGAGACTACCCAAAATTGCTGGAAAAAGTGTTTTTTCTACTGATGAATCAACAGAAGATGTTACCATTCTCTAGCTTACACCACCAGTTGAACTAAGCAAGGAAGAGTTTGGAAGTTGGGTTATGATTGATAATGATGTTCGGACTGTGCAAGAACTCAGAAGAACAGACTGAGCAACTCATTACTATGATACAGGACAAAGACAATAACATACTCTAGGTTTCTGATGAGAATGACAACAACAAACCAGAAGGAACAATGCCAGCAGCTGCAGTGATGAGGAAGTGCTTTCAGCAGTTGGTCTTGGGACTTGATGAAACAGCATTTGAGAAGATGAACATGCCAAATGTCCTGAAGACAGAACTACAGGGCCTGATTAAGGGTGCTGTAGACCTAGCAGTTGTTTATTAAAGAAGTGCCTAAAATTTCTTGGACATACTGAAATTAGCTCAGCAATGCATTTACATAGCACACTGGAAAACAAGATTGATAAAATTCATGATTTTTTTTAAATAATAAAAAAATTGAATTTTTTTAATTTAAATCAGATTTTGTCTAGACTTAAATCAGATTTTTTATTTAATGTGCAGGAGTGGCCACATAATGCTTGAAATTTGAATTTCAAATAGTTTGCTTTAATATAATTTTTTGTGCTTTGTTTCTTCAAGTACAGCAACTAGAAACAGATGAACTTTCATTAAAACTTCCTTTGGCCTCATGCAATATCCCTTAAGGCAAATCAGTTCAGAAAACTAGACAGCAGTGCACAAAACGAAACATTCAATGAAATGACAATACTTAAATCATCAATTAAGCAAATTTAATTTTATTGACATTAAATGGCATGATAATAAGCTTGCACAAAAACGCAAACTTCCCAACTTTTTTGGCACATGTTTGTTAAAATCAATTACTGTAATGCAGCTTTCACTAGTTCAGCTTCTGCAAAAATACAGTATGACTCATATGCATAAAACAGTAAAGACCTATAATGCATCTGACATTATGAATCAAAATTATGTTCCAAAGCTACTATGCCCACAGTCAACAATCTATATGTTTGACGGAATTTAGATGGAACTTTCACTTTATGCCTGTTTTTTTTGTTGAGATATTTCAGTTGTTTTTTTCGCTGAGGCATTTCAGTCATTTGTGGCACAGTAGCATTTACACTCGACGCAACAGTATTTGGTGGTCTGTAGTTTCAAACATTGTGACCAAATTGACTTAACGCTTTTCAGTCATCTGAAAATTTGGTCTATGCTTGAAAAAAATAGCTTTATGCCAGTCTACACATTCCAACTTGTGGCATTTAACAGTTCTGACTTTGAAGTCTACAATGGTTAATGATGTCATTCCACAAGTCACTTTTGCAGTTACATAGAATCTGCGACCTCACAAAAGCTATGATAAAATTTTAATTGCTGTAACTTGTGTTGGTCATAAGAACTCTTTGCCTTCTATACTAATAAATGCGAAAATCTATTAGAATTCTAAATAAATGTGTCACAGAAATCATGCAAAGCTCAAAATTGAACCTGATTTTCTGCTCGATTTTTTTATTTTTATTGCATGAGTTAAATCAAGATTTAAATCACTGTTTTAAATCAATCAACCTGCTAGAAAACAAGAAATGAATATTATTCTCCATCTCTCTATGTTAAATATAATGTTAAATGAATGAAAGAGTCTTGCAAAAGGATTGAATTACTTTGATTAGTGTGATCAGATATTTCATCAAATTTGATTCATTTTACAAGATAATTTGTATTGTGCAACATCTTCACTCTCACGTGCAAGGCACCAGACTTTAAACATGCATCGCAGTAACAAGGAATGCACAAATACATGAAGGACAAGGATATATACGTGGCGGTAGTAGAGAGTATCCGCTTGATGGCGCTAATACATTTACTTTGATGAAACACAAACTTAACTCGTTGGCTGCCAGCCTACAGTATATTCGTACTTCGATTTCGGCCTAAAAAACAGCAGTTTTCGGTTGCCTTAACAACGCCATAGCTCCTCCGCCGATTGCGCTAGAGAGCTGTTCAATGGCTCAAACGGATCGGCCAGTCTAGTAGATTGTACCCGAAAAAAAAATTTTTTGGTTGGGGGGTGCAGATTGTTTATGACTGACGTCACAGTCAGTTATAAATACTTAAGTGATTGTCAATTTATATATCTTTAGGAAATTATTGTTTCAACAATTTGTTCTGGCCATTGCTTGAGGGTCATTCTTTACTTGCATATAGCTATAACAACAATTGCAAATGCATAGCACTCCTCATATTAGTCCAGTGCTGGGTAATTACCTCATTAATTGGTTATAATTAGTTAAGTGATTGTCAAATTTTACATGTTTAGGAAATTACTTAAGTACCACATTCTTTGCTTCAGGGTCATTGTTACCTTGCAGGTAGCTGTAACAAACATTCAAAATTTTTGAGAACATTTTCTTTGTAATTTTGATGATGACGATCACAGTTTTTGTTTAATTTATTGTACATTTAAATGTACACAATGACTCACTTAATTCCGCCCATTAAAAACGTCATAACTTCTTCATTTTTCATCGTAGAAAAAATATGAAAAAAGCATTTTCAATGTTTTTTCAAGCTTTTTCCAATGAGAATGATGGCAATGCAGTAGCTTCTAATTCATTTTTCTTGTAATTCGTAGACCGGCTCTCAAAGTGTTAAAAAAACCTGCTTTTATTACAGTAAAATCCTAAACCGGGCCGCACAAAACCATTGACTGGGCCAATGAGAGCCTGCGGGTTGGACATAGCTGTCCTAAACTTTTAAGCCTAAAACCTAAACATACATAGCCCATAAACCTAAGCTCCAAATATGTAAACCTTACACCTGAACTATAATACTGAACACAAAAGTTTAGAAAAAAGTAAAGAAAAACTGGCCCCATGAATTGAAACGTACAACAATTACTACAGAAAAAGGGAAGTCGCCAAGGTGATAGCCCTACCGAAAACCATTCACACAGCAGACATAAACGCATCCACTATGCTACCACAACAGTGCCAGTGACATGACAAATTTAGCGTTTTATTTCAAACTGTGTTACACATAGCAGACCTACAATAACCACTTCCTAAGATTAGTTCTAAACTAAACAAGATGCATCTAACTTTGCCTGCCCTAAGAGATCAAGTTCCCATGAAAAAGATAAACCTGTGAATACTTAAGCTAAGTTATAAGCCTACTGTAATTCCATAGCAATAAATAAACCAAAGTACTGAAGTCTACACCTTGAATGCAAGTCACTGACAATCAAAGCAGAAAGGTATGTGTGATGTACCATCAATGCAAACAACAAAAATGGAAAACAAGCAATAAACCCGAAGCAAAGCTACAGCATGGAAATGGATCAACTGCACCAAGTGAAAACTAGACTGACTCCGAACCCGACTTTTTTCACAAGATGCGAGGTTTGTAATAACAACTTACTAGTGGGAAGGGTGTAGCAGAGATGAACGGACTGTGAAATTTTTCAGTCCGTGTCCAATCCTGTCCGATAAAATTGAATCCGATCCAGTCCTGATCCGCCCATGTAAAATCATGTATTTTTCCTCATGAAGCAAAATAACCACTGGAGCTAGCTATTTTACCTTAAGACAAAAGGGGAAGGCAAAATAGTTCCAGCAGTGCTTTTGCCTCATGAGGCAAAATCTGCACAGCTTTTTGGCATTTCCAAAATTTGACAAGTGTCTATTTGGCATCAAAGGCAAAAGCAATGCTGGAGTTATTTTGCCATTAGAAGAATCCAGTTGGTTAGATTGGTCAAGTGACAAGGACAATACACTTGGCTTAGCATAAGTTCCTTGTAATATGACCTAAATTCCTAAACATAAAAGCAAAGCCTACACCCAAAACCTAAACCTAAACCCGAAACCTCAACTCAAGGTGAACCTAAACTCAAAACCTAAACCTAAAATCTGAACATAAAATCTAAACTCAAAACCTAATCCCTAAACCTAAACTCTAAATGCAAACCCTCAACCGAAACTTAAACACACACCCTAAACGTAAACCCTAAACCTAAACCTTTTCAAAAAGTACCTACCAGAGATGATCGGATAGTGGATTTTCACTATCCGATCATATTCTGTTTTTGAAAAATGATATCCGTATCCGATCCGAATCCTGTTTTGGTTGAAATCATACTATCCGTATCCAATAACTATCCGAAAGTGTATTGCGATGCACAACATACATTTTTGTGCTGTGTCTATTTTGCCTCATGTATTTTGCCTCATGAGGCAAAATAACTGCTGGAGCTATTTTGCCTTTAGCTAAACACGATTGGTTGAAGTAGCCACACAAGTTTGGAATGCATGTCCTGCTTAGTTGACCATGACATCTGTAAAGGCTCAGTCCCATGCATGGATGATGGTTGTCATGGTTTCAGGGATGGCAAGCAGTTAGCAGCTTCTTGTTTGCATTAAGTGAACTGTGGGCTAAACCCTAACACTAAACATTGCACCCCTAAACCTAAAACTTGTCCATAGACCCTGATCCTAAACACTAACCATAAACTCCTAAATCCCAACCAATTGTCTCTGCGTATCATGTTTGTCATATGACTACTTCAACCAATTGTGTTCAAATGAAGGCGAAATAGTCCCAGCACAGATTTTGCCTCGAAGCAGAGTAGACACTTAATTGCGTTGTATCACTTTGGTCCCTGTCATGCTTGTAAACAGAAAGTTTGACATATCTTCTCTTCCAAGCTTGGCATATTGCATAACCTAAGTACTTTTCCGAGTCAATTGCATTAAAAAGCAAGCTGAGGTTTTGCTACATAGTCCAGTCATCACGGGGGGCCTTTGGTGGGCTTAGCCTCTCCAAAACAAAGCTACAATCCATCCTCCCAAATTGAAATATGAAGCACTGTGAAACAGTGATGTTTGTTCAAATTTCATAATGTCAAGCCCCACTGCACAAATGTACTGTAAAGCTCCCCTATAGAAGACTTTCTGGTGACGGTTATGTTGCCACACCAAGTCTTTCGTTGGGCGTTTTTTTGGCAACAATGGTTAGATTTTAACACCATCCATGAGTTCACATTCAAGTTTTATTTATTAATTCTACCCATTGTTGCACTTTAACCAAACCTAACTACATAGCAATGCTATTCTACAAACCAAAACAGTATTCAAAACAATACACTGGCTTTTAAAATTTGTCATTTATATTGAAATGACTGATTAAAAATTCAGTCTAACATGTCAATGTCACAAATCATCAATCTTGCATATCATGTTTTAAAAAGCTATCTGGCCTGGTAGGCTATCACCCAACAACCAGTCAATGCAGGATCACGTAGAATAGGCGTGAAGACTGCAAGACCTGGTGTACACTAGACTTCAGAACACAATAAAACAAAGACCTAGTGCTCTAGCTAGTCTACGTCTAGACTATAGATCACGGTAGGTCTACACTAGCTAGCCTTAGTCCAGGTACGCAGCAAACAACGTCCTTTTAAGGTACACTGAAAGAGAGCCCTATCTTGCCACACCAGGAACAGATTCATGCTGACAAACTTGGCATAACTGTACGGTTCAGAGATCACACCATAGACAGACTCGGAGTAATGGTGCAGAAGGCTGAAAAGATGCTTCTGAAGATAATAAATGAATGATTGTGCAATGTGCAACTTTTTCCAAAAGTCTGAATCCTCGAAATATTGATAAAAGCGTTTCGGATATCCGGATCCGTATCCGGTCCTCGTTTGAAAGCAGTTTTTGGATATCCTTATCCGGTTGCAAACTCACTATCCTACCGGATATCCAACCGGCAAACCGGATAGTGATCATCTCTGGTACCTACAGTATGTGGCCGCAGGTAGATAGCGCCACATGTAAATAAATGGTCACCGCTACATGGTGCCCATAAGTTAAAAGTCACTGTGATAGTCACCACAAGGGATTCATCGTAATTCTCTTGTCCTTATATAATGATAGTGCAACCTAGTGGTAGTAGAGTGAACTCAGTGAGGGAACTCTATTGCTGCTGGTTGCTTTCCTGTTAGTTAATGCCCCGAATTGCCATCTTTCGCTTGTGCTTGCCTCAGTAGCTCAAGGCGATGCAGTCAACTGCAACAAGCATGAAAGCACTCATGTCAAAGGTGTAATCTCTACTAGCTAAGCCAAACGAAATGGTGAGAGAAGAACCAACGAACACTCGCACAGCAAGCATAGACATTATCCACTCACTCAACAACGTTATGTGTGGACAGCGGTGGATACAGTACGAATTCCAAAATATTCCCAGCAGAGCTTTTGCTATTGAGGGCAAATTATACACTACCATCTTTCCATGTCAAAACATACACTACCAGCCTGTTTGAAGATTTGTAAATACACGACCATTTAACAAATCTGTGAAATGGGATCACAACTAAAATTCTGGATATGTTCAGAATAATCACATTAAAACAACATAAATTTTCTCAGTCCGTTCCAGTCCTGATCCGCAAATTTTCAAAAAAATTGCAGTCCGATCCAGTCCTCGACCGGCCAAAATTGGCTTCAGTCCTGATCCATTCCGATCCAGTCCTGATCCGTGCTCATCTTTGGGGTGTAGTACCATGAGCAGATAACGTTCGGCCAGCTATATTTTAAAAGAAAGCCCTCTAGCATTCAATATTTCGCAAATGAATGATAAGCTGTGTTGTTGTTTTTGACGGTCGGGTAACTAGAGTTGTTTATGACGACACACACTACGGGTTGCTCGGATCCTGCGTCAAATTCATTCAAACAGTAGTCGTAGTGTTGAAAAACTCATTTCGAAACTAAGAAACAGTCACAAAGATTGATCTTTTCACGCTAGATTTTGGCTTTCAGTGGCCCTGCTGGGGAGGTGGTCCAGAAATTTAAAGCCACAATGGATTGTGGCTTTACTCTGTTGATGTCGGTTGTTGGTGTCGGGTCCCGATACGTATTTAGATAGGCTCAGGGCAGGGCCATCACAATGATATCACTACGATAGTATGCTGTGAGCCTGTCACTGTTGTATGACATTTGTTTACAGCTTATATACGGAAATAGGACTCAAACCGACCAAAGTAAATGATTACTTCCTTTTACTTACCATGGAGAGCGAGTGTTAGTAGCCACCAAGTTCAATGTAACATTCCTACCTTTAAGGCACTGTTACGTAAATACAAGTACCTGTTTCTCGAAAGATGCAGAAAATCTAACAACTTATGGTTACGTGCTTTGATGCAGTCAGATTGTTTGTACTCGTCACTATTCTTTGAACACTATAATC
>Ga0210059_1001145_pt1 | contig 38822 bp, 25 predicted proteins | sample Ectturendosymbi2_FD_188042 | JGI IMG/M metagenome (GOLD analysis project Ga0210059, IMG submission 188042) | Ecteinascidia turbinata endosymbiont from Florida, USA - Sample 2 (SPAdes) (version 2) | ecosystem: Host-associated > Tunicates > Ascidians > Unclassified | place: Key West, Florida... | reverse complement strand
TGGTGCCGCAGTGCTCATACCCGCCTCATCGACCCCGCCATCAACGACGCCTTGCGAATTGTGACTGGATGCCTGCGTCCTACACCAGCGGACAACCTTCCAATCCTCGCAGGAATCCAACCTGCTGAGCTTCGTCGCAATGGAGGCACACTGTCTCTAGCACGCCGTGCCATGCCTGGACGTCTGCTCCACTCAGCGCTCACCTGTCCATCGAGTGCAAACGCACGGCGCCTCAAATCGAGACACCCATTTGTACCCGCCGCACAACATCTCATCAGTTCATCTGACAACAACATACGTGCGGCGCAGTGGGCGGATCACCAATGGACTGCGGAGTGGACGGACAGCCCCACAAAACTCCGCATTTTCATCCCCGACACCGGCACCCACCCCCCTGGAGTGACCCTCCCAAGAAGAGCCTGGTTCCGGCTTAACCGCCTCCGCACCAGTGTCGGACGTTTCCGCTCCTGCTTGTACAAATGGGGTATGGCCTCCTCTGCGGCCTGTGAGTGTGGCGCAGAACACACCGTCGACCATGTCCTCCAATGTCCAATCCATCGACCTCCCCATGGACTGCATGGCTTGACGGTGCTGGACAATGAGACAGTTGAATGGCTGCTCAACACCTGCCCCGAGATCTAGTGCGGCCAAGCAGTGGTTTCAACAACTCGCTCAAAAGAAAGAAGAATAAAATCAACGAACCTGTCTTTGACAATGCTGAAGTACGTGTTTGACAGATCGTTCACGAACTTTAGCGAGTGCTTAGCAACTTTGTAAAAATTGTAGGCATCATAACAGCTTTCAATCTGAAAAAAGTAAACAGAAAATGAAACAAACATGTGAAATTTCAGTCAATAAAAAATGGTGAAAACTCCAACCCCCCCGAGTTTATTTTCAAACAGACACCTACGATCAGCAAGGCTCCTGACAACAAATAGATAGGTTTAAAGAAGGGTTTCTCAAACCGGGCCCTCGACCCCCCTTGGGGGCCACGAGCAGAGGTCTTCACTAGGTAGCTTTGCCGTGATATTGTATAACCCAAGTGTCACGATATATTAAGTATTCGTCAGTTAAACTTTGTAGGAGTCCACGGCTCATGAAAGTTTGAGACCACTGGTTTAAAGCATTACTTTGCAGCAGTCAACATTTGACAATTACTGCGTACGTAGTTTTATTCGAGCACCATTGCTGCAAAATTAGCATGACCAAAAAGCGACCAATAACGGCCATCTGAAATTTTTGTGAACCTGCATTTTATATCGACAACTGACACCACGCAGAGGCAGTGGCGTAGCCAGACCAAAATGTTTGGTTTTAGGCTAGCAACAGCATTTTGTTTGGGACACCGCCTCTCAAAGCACAAAATGACTAGATATTTTAAAAATTTGGGGGGCGTGGCCCCGTGGGTCCCCCCGGCTACGCTTATGCGCAGAGGTCCAGTAATGCAAATATGCTTTTGTCGCAATGTCACTATAATTATTTGGTCAAAATGTTAAATCTGCTCTGTGGTTTTGACAATATACGAATTAGATAGTACGCTGGTAACTGTTGTAACACCTAGCGCCAAGTGACTGAGTTTTTCACAAGTATCTGCCACTGTAGCGCAAATTCACAGTATTTGCGTTCGTTACCAAACAATTCAAATGAAGGCAACCGGCACCGTTTCAATGTGCTGCTTGAGTTTGATGAGGTAATAGAGGTCGATGGCTCTGAAGGCAGCGCCATCGAGCAGCGCCCTTCTGGATTGGAATCCGCCCAAGTTGGAAAGAGCAAATCGCAAACATTGACGAATCTGAAACAATTGATGCATGAAATAGAATTAATAAAGGTCTCGTTCCTTCGATTACTTCCAAGAAACTTCACGATGAAAAGAGGAGTTGGTGAACATGGCAATCAGTTTTAATCCCAAAAGATTGATAGTTTTTAGTTTTAATCTGATCTTCTGGCATGAATACCACAGTGATCAGGCTTATAGAGTATTCGCACCTAATGGTGAAGTAGTAAAAAACATAACTTAAACAGTGAATTCACAGCAGAGGTGTCGGCGCAAGACATTTTACCTCAGACTCCGCAACTCTGGAACCGATTACTCTAATGACCTGGGCCGACCCCAGCAGCCGCGGGGCCCCTCTGGATCAATAGTGTTGTGACGTCATCATTTTCAGTCAACCGTGCTACGACTGTTTTAGTAAAATAACTACCGGTATATGAATATCAAAATTGACGGCAAATTATTGGAGTTCGTACGTATATATCAGCAGTTTCTTTTTTGGAGGGGCGTGGCTCATGTGTCCCTTAGCTACGTCCATGTTTATGACTAATAGCACGCTGCTGTGGTGGACATTAGACGGTGTACTGCTACTAGTCGTAATCAAGCTGAAAGCTCTAAAGCAGTGGTTCTTAAACGGGGGGCGCGCCCCCCCCCAGGGAGGCGTCAAGAAATTTGTGCTCTACAACATGGAAAGGCTTTGAACGGGAATGTGTCCCTTCCTAACGTTACGCCAATGCTGATTTTACGCCGCTACATGTTATTTGGTTTAGTTCCGGCAGACATGGAAGTCGGAGTTAAGTTTCTTGAAATTTTGCAGGCCGAATTCGAACCTGCATACAAACATTTAGGGGCGCAAATAGGGAGAGTGCTTAATCGGCATGCCAAGTCCGTTTAACAATAACATCTGTGTCGTTCTCGCATTTGAGAACAACATCGTGGACAGAGAATTTAAAGTATTTCTATTGGAATATCCGGTTTATGCGATTAACCGTACTATGTTTTTCACGAATGAATATTTTGGTTTGAGATTCTGGATTCTTATGCGAAAACGCGGGTATAGCGTTTAACCCATACACAATTAGTTGGAGTAATCTGTATTCAATTTGCGAAACAGTGTGCGGTTGTAAAGTTATGCAGAGTGAATAAAACAAACAAACAATTTGCAAAAGTTCGCACAAGTCTAAAACAAGTAACTGCAACACATCAAGCATGCGGGCAAGAGTGAGAACATACATATCTGTGAGTACCGGTAAATCTTGCGCAATGTCGCTTAAAAGAAAACGTTTACCATCTAATGCTGCAAAATTATTTTGGCCAAAAATTCTCAAGTAATCAGTGGCCTATAATTTTGGGTGCAGGGCTCTATACAACCTGCCGTGGCGAGCGACTGTTAGTAGTCATCAGGTCAGGGTCAGATCCAGCCAGAAAGATTAGGGGGAGCGATTTCAGAAATATTTGGCAGTCAAGTCTCTTTACGGGTTCTCTGCTGTAAGAGAGACGACGTGTACTTCACAAATCTGCTGTGACAAATAAATGGACGGAAAAATGGTCTTACATCGCGAATGCTGTTTTCCGAATTGTACAAAATCATGGTGAATAAAGTTACTTTCGTAGGTTTTAGGGGGGCCGATCGCCCCAATCGCCCCCCTGGATCCGCTCTTGCGTCAGGTTCAATGCAACATTTCTTCATTTGAGGCTTCACTGTAAAAAATGTGTAGCTTACCTCTTTCTTGAACAATGCAGAAATCTAACAACGTTATGGCTGCGCGCTTTGATGCAGTCAGATTGTTTATATTCGTCATTATACTTTGAATACTACAACCACATTTTACTTTGCGACTGAGTTCTAGGACGTTTCAGTGTTTGTTTGAGGGCGCGTGCACGTCAAAATACTTTACCTGGCCTTGACCAGGGTTGGGTTGGATGTAGTGTTACGGGTTAGCGAACAATAGTGTTAAGAAAGTGACTTGTTCTACTTCCACACTCATTATCAATCGTTCTGTTGTGTCTCTTTTCATCAATCTGCATTGTGGAGACTGTGTGTGTTTGTACTCTATGTACTTCATGTTTGTTACAAAACCTTAAAATTAAATAAATTTACAAGAAATACATTTGTTTTTGCAACTTATTTAAAGTCAACCTTTTCTCCACCACGCCACCTTAAGTAAAGAACCACTGCTTTGAAGGAAGCTCTGCAATGGAGATCTGAGCGGCGAGCCCAAGCGCAAAGTTACGTCAATCAAACCGAACTGACAAGCGAATCGACCTTACAATGCTAGTGACGTGGCCAGCCCAAAATTTTGGGGGGCCAAAACTTATGACTTTAGGCGATCAACAGTATTTTGTTTGGGACACCGCCTCTCAAAGCAGAAAATTACGAGATATGCAAAAAAAATTGGGGGGCATGACCCACTGGCTCCCCAAGGCTACGCCTAGGTACAATGCAATAATTACTTCATTAGTATTGAACGGCACTTTCTTTTGAAGAACATCTGACTTGGAGAAAACTGTTAACATTGACTGATGACCTTTCGCGCGTTCGGTAACCACAAGCGCCTGACTTTACAAGAGAGCAATCCATGCATCCACCCAAAGTTCCCGAAAATCCCAATTTTATAGTTATTCTTAATGCATGGACTTGGAATGCAAACTGTTCTCTATGAATCACAAATGTAGCCTAATGTACAAAGATTTTAAAACTACCGCGTCACAGATGTAGAAACAATTATCAAACGCAATATATATGGTTGATTGATGAAATAGAAGCCTATGGCTGCCCAATACCATGGTAAACAGGAACGAGTGTGCTGGATGACATTCACAATTTTTGCTGTCCCTAGATAAGCTGCATGGCAACCTTAAGTGTCCTTTACGTTTATGAACCTGAACTTCGAAGCAGTGGTATTTTACCTATTTACGTTCGCAAACAGGCAAAACAGAAAACACAATGAAAGTTAGTTGGACCGGGAAATGTTAGAAGTAGTTGCACGACCGACAAGTAACGCGGTACAATTTTATGACAAGGGAAAGGAGGCAAATTTTAGTGCGCACACTTCACAAAATTTTCGCTGGTTTGCATGATAGATTTGACTTCCACGGGTTCAATCTCTCATTTTTTTCATTTGTTTCAATGCCGTAGAGTTAATGTTATTTTCACAAAATGTTTAAATATGTAATATATGTTAATATCTGCCGTGAAACATAAACGCAGGCCTTGGACCCACAACCAAGATCGTTCAGCGTTGCAAAACAGAAAGATCATTCGAGAATTGAACAATGTTGCGTTGGCTGAACTGCCATCAGATTTAATACGGCAGACACTGGTCTTGACCTGTTCCTTGTGAGTTGATTTACTACACACCTTGTTTACAATAGCTGAAGGTCTACTGTAGTGTTAACTGGCACTAGTAACAACCAGGTTTCATCCACAAAGTGGAGAACATGGTAGAGCGCAGATATAACGCCGTAACATGAGAAATGAGCACGTATGATAACGTTCAACTATTAGAGGAAATTCATCGTTCGTTTAAACGAGATGGTTGTTTGCTAACAATGGTATTTATAAGCCGTTTTTACTGATTTCGCGAGTGCAAGGAGCATCTGGCAAAAATAAAACAACCTGCCCAAGCACCATGGCGCGGGGCCCAATGCAGCCGCATCGGCTTAAGGCCGGCCCTGCTTATGACGTGTGACATCTGAATGACAAACTAGCGCATGACCTCCTAACGAGAATGCATAAAAACTGGCGTTGGCATTACACGAGTGCTGGTATAGGAGCAAAACAGCGATTGCAACGCGGCAAAAAGTGCTGTTTATTGTAATGCCAAATCATTTCCATTAAAAAAATGCCTTCAAGCGACTAAGCAAACCCTTCCGGTTGAGGTAAATTCGGCAAAAAAAGAAAAAAGTCTCCGGTGCGAAAATTTCGAGTGAACACGCTGAACCGTTTATTGCGGTGGTCTTGCGACTTATTGATGGAACCTACGAATCCGATGTACATGTACGAGCGATTGTTCTTATTTCTTTTTGACAATGTGTTATTAAGTTCGGAACCTGGATTCTCAGGCCATGTTATCGATTAATATACAATGTTTTCGACCAAAATAGAGGCGATACTAGCTGATGAAATTTTTTTTCAATGATTTCCTTGAGCTTTTCCAACATGTGAAGGCGACGGGCATTTTGTGCTTATATACATTTATGTCGTCATAAATGACAAATTGTTTGTAACAATTTAAATTGATTAGCTACGTGAACGAAAAGCTTTAAGTCGTTCGCATGCTGGATATGCATGAACTGTGACATGAAAAACCAGCGCACCAAGGACATGCTTTACATTCTAACCATTTCTTACGAAAAACGACCCCATATCACAAACGAGGTCGATTTTTGCAGCACACTGCCTGTAACTGCTTGTTTATTTGCGATAAAACAAGGTGCTTGCTTGGTCACGTTTGCCGTCGTTCTGAGCAGGTTTGCGGAGTCGGAGGTAAAATATCCGACCTTTCCAAAATTTCTCACTTTCCAAAATTTCCGACTCCTTAACATCAAGGGAATGAAATTTGGCTGTTAAAATCAATGGAAATCGTGGTGCACAGTAAAAAATCTGTTTCAACAAAAGTTACTACTGTACTACAATTTACAGAGTAACACCGATGCGTCCTTATCAGTGGATCATCCTCAAGAAAAAAAGTCTCAATAGGTCATTCGCATGCTCTTGCCAATTATCTTGTAAAATAAATATAAAAGTATGTCACTTTTAGCAGTTTTCAAAACTTCACTTTTTCAAATACGTTAAGTGATAGGTTAACTGGGTTTACAGAAAGGACACCATTCGAAAAATTACAATCGATACCACATAAAGATGATAAAAGGTAATCAAAACATCTGTATTTACCAAAGATGGTGCGAGTGATTTCAATGAAATCCACTCGGAAAACACACATCACTTCTAAACAGGTTTCTTCGAAAATCCATCTCGTTGCTCACCTTCTGAACAGCATTAGCGGCATTCTGCATCACTTTCGGACCTAACTCTACTTCGATGAACACTTTGGAAGAAGCAACCCACCATCTGACCGCGTCAGCTCCATACGCTGGCTCTGTACGTTTATCCTAATCAGTAATTTTAAAGAAACGGTTAATACGACTATGACAATATGCAAATGCAACACAAAACTCAAGTGTACCAGAAGGCAATAAACCTCTTTCGCACAACTCCAAGGCTGGTAACAGTCCAACAGCTTTGAAAGCTGCTGTATGTAATCAGAGTTTTTTTTTAAACTAAATCGCTGATAGTTTAGTTTAGCTTGACAAGAGATGATTCTATTCTTCTATTTTTGCACCACATGCAAAGAAACCTCGCAGGCAATGTGCTTTTATTTTCGTTGACAAAACATTGAAAATCATTTTCAAATCTCACAAATTTTAAGTTGGAAAACATGGTTGGCAACGTTTTCTCGACAAGATCTTACTCAAGACGTATTTTGATGTCTCAGAATAACGTAGTTGCCATGCTAAATTCCCTTCTGCAATAATATCTTAGAAGTTCATTCAGCAAACTGCGCGTGGAGAAAAGTTTGTGAATGTATGAGTGAAATTGACAAGGATTGTACAACAGGGTTTGTTACAATGTTATCAGAACCATTTCCCATTAGCTGCGTTAATTAGACCTTCGATTCAAATTTTACCATGCCAACTTAAATAAAGCGGATCAGGTTTTGACATTTCAAAGCAAGCTTTGCAAATGCAGTGAACAATGAACATTAATCAGCTTTTAACACATCTAACAGTCGTTCTGGTAGTGAAAGGAACAACTGCAAAGCACCTCAAACAAGCAAAGCATGTTTCACTTACTTTTCCGCCGTCGACCAATACTATTGGGTCAATAACATTCCCCAGAGATTTTGACATTTTTCTCCCAGATTCCGACACGGCGAAACCGTGAACGAACAGCTGTTTATACGGAGCGCAGTTTTGTAAAGCGACGCTAGTAAGAAGAGAGGAGAAAAACCAACCGCCATATTGATCTTTCCCTTCCAGATAAAAATCCGCTCTCTTCGGACTATTGATATCACTGCACAACAACATAACACATATTTCAAAATTCACGGACCCCAACAACTTGGATAATAAACGGTCGTTGGGCCGCATTCGTTTATGAAATTTAGGAGCGGGTCAGATCATTGTGTGAACCAGTGAGCTGTAAAAAAAAGAAGTGGCTTTTTAAAAAAAATTTGCACAAGTTCAGCGGGGTCGAATTAAAGAGGTTAAGGGGGCGTAGTGCCTTGTCTTGGGTGACAGGCATTTTACAAAGCAACGATTTACGTAGATGTAAAACAAAACGCTAGTACAGTGTACAATGGTCGTCAATTGCAAAGCGCTTTGAAAAATGTGCACCAATCCAGGACAAGAACAACAACGTGACTGATTGCTCAGAAAGAGGTGTCGATTTCATAGACTGAAAAATGCAAGAAAAAGACGCTGCTTGCTAAAAACGTCGCGTCACACCTCATATCTTACGGTAAGACTGCGTTCCAAGATATTCCACTGTCAAACCATATGTCCAGGATGTCACCTCCTTTCACGTAATCGTCACTTGTACCTGAAGCGCCCGACCGGTCGATCACTTGCTGTGGCAGCAAAGTTTCGATTGGAAGCGACCACCAAACGTCGCTACCATTTTCACGAATGAGAGCAAGGAGGTGATCCATTGAAGCCTCGCTCAATAAAACATCGCCGGTAAATCTGGCAAACACATAACCATATACAATACTGAACTGAAAGTGAACTACGATTGAAATGCACAGCTCAGCTCAAAATTGTATTTGGGAAAAATGCAACTGACATCAGCTCGCAACTAGCGAACTTGCAATAAAAAGCTGCCATTGAGGTAGCTTCATTGGAAGTAGTGTAAAAACTCTATAATTTGCTTGATAGAATACGGAAAATAAGTATTTTTTCAATCGCATCATTTCATATACCAATTGAATTGCACAAATGGTTCACAGCAATGAGCTCTTCTTGACATTCAGTCGGCGTCGGCGGTTAACAGACAGTAAAAAAGAAAGTTTCATCATACTCGCTTTGACATCCCTTTGAAGCGTCACGAGTGGTCTGCTAACGCCTATATCCGCTTAGTGCCAGTGACAACAACGTGTGTGAAGTGTTGCTTGAACCCAAAGATTGATGCCCAGTGCGAGGCTGGACCGGAACGGGACAGTTCGCCGACACCTTTTCGGCGATAAATCGGTTAATAAGACATGACACTTTTGATGGGAACGCTTTTTATTACACTTTTTAAAAAGTTTCGGGTTTAGGGTAAGCAAATATTCTTCGCAGTCTAACCTTTGAAGTATTTCAAATACACACTTGGTTTAGTATAAACATTTGCGACCACCCTCGCCGAAGCGGAACTTCCTAGATCAAGCCTGGACAGACCGCCAATTGCGTTTTACAAGTCTTCGGTATGACCAGACCGGAATTGGGACCCAGACTAACAGCTTCAGTGGCGCGCGCTGTATCCCACCTACCCAGACAGTGTTACATCGAAGTATTAAAATCATAAGTGCAGGGTTTTTTTAAGGAAAATGTTAGGTACCCGGTATGGATCTGTAGGGACCCGATTTCTCTGATTCTAGGGACCCGATTTTCAATTGTCGGGACCCGAATCGGGTCCCTAAAACACCTTAAAAAAACCTTGCATGAGTGTGTCATGACGTAAGGGCCACCTGCCTCTCGCTTAGTAATTCGCCTGCTAAGATGTCTGATTTTTGAAGAGCCGTAAATGGAATAACAAGGACCAAAGAAATTCTTCGCTCTTACCAGTAATTCGCTTTATTATATCATGTTGCGTTTTTGAGATTAGAAGTAACGTTTACCACTTATATTCGGAATGAGGGAATAAGACTGATAAAATAACCGGGAAACGTGAATTACAGTCACCTATAAAATGTTTCGGGAAAGAACACGTTGTTACTACACACAATTAAAGTTCCACCCATTCTGCTTTGCTGTATTGTTCCAAAGCTTTACTATACCTGCTCAAAAGTAATAAAGAATTTGGCATTCAACAGTTATTCAGTGCATGCGAAACCATTTCGTAACCTTACAGACGTCTGCTACTTGAAGTTAAATGCCGTTACAGAATTTGAAAATTTCCACGCTAACGATTTACTATCACGCGCCGCATGAATTGTCGAATATCGCTGTCGGGCCGCAAAATTTAATTAATTTCATCTGAAAATTCTACCTTTACCTTCTAATGGAAAATAAGAAGAGAAAACTATGTCAGGGAGCGAGAGAGACTTCTCTTGTCTTACTATGTTCGCGTCTACTGTCTGCTTGTCATGGAGTTCCGTTTTGACGCGGGGTTGTGCTCAAACTTCGATGATGAAAATTCTGATGCAGGCCGTACTAAATGTTCACCCTGGCCGCAGGTTCCCTACCCCTGGCTTACATCAACACGCGCTTTTGTTTATGGCACACGAAGCAACCAATTTTTGTCGTACTTCCTTTATCAAACTATACCTTTTGGTTGTTTTCTCGCAAATGTTCTCAAATCTAAATCAAATAACCTTTGAACAAAATAAAAAAATTAGGCTATGCTTTTCACCGCTGTAAAATTTGCACTTGCTGCTCTTTTTACGTTCTGTTTTTCAATTTATGGCTGCTAATCATCTCCCCAACGGTTTTAAACCTAAGCGGAATTCTCTTAATGTTTAGACGTATGACGTTTATCTAATTTTCAAGTGTGTAGATATTGTGATCTAACTTTTTTTTAGTCAATTTTTCAATCTATGCCTTTAGTTTATTTAACAGTTTTCTTTAAACGTTTTTAAACAGTTTTTCAGCTGCTTTTTTAACATTTAGAATTTGTGTGTTCAAATATCTTTGACGAGTGAATTATATATTTCTGAAAATAAGAAGTCCTGGTTTCGGGAGAAAATGAACCCTAGCATCACATCACTGTGCACGGAAAGCAGTGGTAATTGCGGATATGGGGATTTGTTTCACTGATCATAACAGTTAAAGCAGTTGAAGTTTAACTGACTTCGTGGCAGGTTATTTCCGTCAGTTCATAACATTCACAGTCGTGGAGCAATCTTACCATCTCCAGCATCATATCCTAGTTTTTACTCAAAGCTGACACAGCCGGACCTAACCTGGATTTTTAACACTCAAATTTTCTAGCTCTATTACCGATTGAAACTCGATTATTGAGTTATAGACAGTTACAGATAAAAGTAATATCACGCTGCTTGTCGCCAGTTTTTACAAATTACCAGTTATCATCAGCTTCTAAGACGATCAACTGAAACTCCGCTTATTCGATAAACAACAGCGGAATTGAATTTAAAACTTGAATGTAGAACCACAGCGATGCGTTGCATTATAACATTTACTAAGTTATGAACGATATTCATCTGCAAGCAACTCAAATAATTTTTGTGCCGAATATAGCCATTCTATCTGCAGAGGCCAACTCCTACGGGACCGAAATGGAAACGCTCCGAAAAAGTATGCAATTTTCGTTCGTTCGACAGCAGACACTGTACAATACCAGTAATTCAACCTTGCAGCATGGGCGTCGGAAGGATTTTTTTTCAGGGGGGTCAATAGTGGTTCTTCCAGGGATAGACACAAGGATTTTTCCAGGAAGGACCAAAAGTGGTGAAATTTCATGTTACCCGCTCGAAATTAACAAAACAACTCTTTTTGCTGAAACTTTAATAGAAAAACGTAAAATTTCAAAAGTCATGGGGCAAGCCCCTCTTGCTCACCGCTTCCGATGCCCATGCCTTGAAGACAAACGCAGAAAATAAATTGTGTCGGTATCTGTAATTCCTTGCTTGCACTTAACCTTGGCACTACAATGTGTATAAAACCTACTTGTTATAAAACACAGGGATTGGAACGCCCCAAACACGCTGCCTTGAGATGCACCAATACGTGCGTTGCTTCAGATCGTGCTTCATTATATTCCTGCCGCCCTCCGGATGAAAATGAACGTCGTCCAACGCTGCTGATGCTTTTTCGAACAAGCTTTCCGTATCAATGAACCATTGCCTAGGCAAAAAAAACTTGCAGTTGAAAACTGAAGAAAAATAAACAAAAAAAGACCATGCAGTTGAAAACTTAAGAAATAAAAATTGCAAAAAAGTTTGATGTCTACAACTGAACTTGCCAGCTTGTTTTCATGAAGGTTGGTTTCTTTGTCCTCCAGTCGTATGGGTAGCTGTGACAATAATCGTCAACATGAACAAGCTTTTTTCGTTGTCTCAACAAATCTATAACAGCTGAGTTTCCATCAGTAAAAATGAACTTTCCTTCCAAACCAAACCCGGAGCCAGTCGTGAAAAAACCTTCATCATCGACGTAACTTTGCTGCAAAGAACACCAGCGCACCCATTTCATGCATTTTTCATGTAAGAAGGTATCTTGCAGTTTTCTTACATTTTAAACCAGGGTTTTTTAAAGGCATTTTAGGGACCCGATTCGGGTCCCTAAAATCAGCAAAAATTGTCATTGGGTCCATAGAATTAGAGAAAATCGGGTTGCTAGAATCAGACAAATCGCGTCCCTATAGGTCCATACTGGGTACCTAACATTTTCCTTAAAAAAAACTGTTTTAAACAGAAACATATTAGCGTCTATCGCGTATTCAAAGTGCACTTTTCAAACCGCTCGCGTTCTGCAATACAATACATTGACAACAATGGATGAAACGTCCAGGTTCGGTAAGCACACCGACTTTTTAAATGGCCCAGTGCATTGCCACTTACTGTGACTACCACACGACCGCTATTGAAGGTAATTGTGATGTACATGGATGTGCAAGAGCCAAAGTTTTGTACGTCGCAATTTATTAGGAGGCGGAATGGCCTGTGCGAAAATCGAATTGGTATTGAAGTTTTATCTCCTCTCAGAAAATAACTCACAAGCTAACCTGATAGCCAACTGACTTTGGTAAATAACTGACTAGGTAAAACTCACTAATTCCACATCAGACTTAGAAGTTGATAAGCTCATTTAGGGTGTTCAAAGCAGCTGCAAACTTCCTTCAATCGTCACCAGGATGACAGCGTCTTTTAAGGTTGAGCAATCTGGCGATAATATATTTAAATATGCAGCAACATCCTGCCGTGAGTATGCTTTGCGGCTGGCAAGTGTACAGGCTCTTACAAGGCTATATTTAACGAAAGTTACCTAAACAATAATGACTGCTTGAAAAAGTTTGGTTGTTGGAAAATAAAAACATACAGATCAATTGAAACAAATTAAAAGCAGACAGTGTATCTCGTTGCAGCAATGCGAAAGCGCTATACACGCTTTCGCAACTTCACTAAGTAGAAAAATGCTTAGCGAACGGACTACCTACTCGCCAAAAGAAAGGGCTTAATTTGGCGAATTAGTCTCTACTTCGAATGTGTTTCCGTTCGAAGCTGAGAGGATTCGTTCAAACATCGAAAAAACATTTCACTGGCGAGAGCCACTCAATACCACCAGCAAGCTTTCAACTTTGCATGCAGACTGGAATTACCATAAGGTAGTTAAAAAGATGCGCAAGAGTGCCGATAATATTTTTCAAAATGGCATTGACAACAATCAACCGCCAGTTGTATGGGCAACGTCAATTCCCAAGACGCTACAGGAATTAACTCCTCAAATGAGCACGCTTTTAGAAAAAAAACTGCTTGCGAAGTAGCAAGAATCATGCATGGTGAACAATTGCTTTAGCCCGTCGGGAAATAGTTTCGTTTTTGCGACAAGAAGCATGATTCAGGCTTCGACCTGCCGCCAATTGTCGATAAATTTATCGCATTGCATGCGATCCAAGAGAAAAATTCGTTTTTTAGGAAAGGAACCCGTGAAGTGGTACAGTTGGTTGAGCACGCGCCAGCAAGGCCGGGTTCTGCTCCTGGTAGGGTCATACCGAAGACTTCAAAAATGGTAACTTCGGTCTATCTCGCCTCATGGACGGTTCACGCACGGTGCTGACACTGACTCGCCAGCAGTGCAGCATTCATTGCGAACACAGCCGCGTGGCCCACGGTGCAAGTACAAAAGCGGTTATAACGAAATTGAACTGTGAGAACATTTTTTTCTAATTTCTGCTTTGGAAAAAAATTTCCTTACGACCTGTTTGACTCGCCTAATTTTGCTTCTCGTTAGCGTCAACCACCAGAGCGTCACAGTCTTCGCTGTATAGTAGGGAATAAATATCAACATCTTCAGCGAGCACATTCACGTGCAGAAAAAAAGTTTAATAAAACTCTTCTCTGTAAGTACAGGACGCTGGCAATGCTGCAAACTTGGACACTACGGCTAATAACAACTGTCGATGAACTCAAACGGAATGTAATAGTAATATTTAAGCTATATTGCTTCGCACTTTCAACTTACTAATGGCAAACCGTGCTTCTTAGCTAGTAAAAAGTCTTCTTTTCCATGCGCCGGAGAAGTATGGACGAGTCCGGTACCGGATTCTGCAGATACGTGCTCCGCACTCACCAACTGTGCTTGCCTTCCAGGATCAAGCGGATGTTGGTAAATGATACCTTCCAATTCACTTCCTTGCAACGACTGGACCACTTCCACTTTGGTGTCTATCGTTGATGACAAGCTGTCTATACAGTCAGATGAAATCAAGTACAACGCATCATGGTCCAACTTCGAGTTTTCATGAGCTGCCTTCACCAAACAATATCTGCAACACAAGTGGTGTGAACAAGCTGTATAAAAAGCAGGGTTACTGAGTCGGAGTCGCAAGTTTTTTGTGGAGCCGTATTCCTAGGAACACCAAGAGTCAGAGTCGGATTTCTTTATCCGACTCTGTAAGTCTAATTGAATGATTTTTTACATCGCACTCCTAAGTTAAGAGTCCTAACTCGTGCCTGTTGAAATGGTACAATTTCTTTTGAAACCAGTTTTTGAGGAAAATGTTAGGTACCTGGCCTGGTATGGACCTGTAGGGACACGATTTTCTCTGATTCTAGGGACCTGATGGTAATTTTCTCTGATTCTAGGAACCCGATTTTCAATTCAAGATTCGGGTCCCTAAACTACCTTAAAAAACCATGATTGAAACAGAAAATTCTTGCTGTGCACCACGATTTCCGTCGATTGCTACAAAATTAGTCACCTTCAGCTTGAAGAACCCAGCATCATAATAACAACGCTTTTTCTTAAGCAACCATTCGCGTTGCTTAGTGCTTACACAGTTACTCATAATCACAACCGCTTTACACGTCATTGCTCAATCGAAGTTGCCCACATGGTTCTGAGTAATAATGGATATCTGTGAAAGAGAACGCATACTCATGCATCGAGAAGTTGTATTCACTTGTGCATTTACTATCGCTAACCTCATATGTAATGTTGTTATTGTTTAATTCATTCACGTTATAGTACCTACTCATAGTAAACAGAACAAATGTTTCTATGATGAGCAAATATTATTTAAGTAAATAGATTAATTCAAAGCCTTAACTCATGTATCTAGTGACAATAACAAAATGCTTATTTCTAAAATAATTTTAGCTCGCTTCTTTGCCATTGTTGACGCCAAATTTGATTCACATTATGTTAAGAAGTCGGATAATTTTGGAGGCTAGGAGTCGGACATTTTACCTCCTACTCTGCAACCCTGATAAAAGAGTACCACTTGAACAAGGAACATTGCACTGCTAACTTCAGTTGTGAATACAAGCAAGTGTGATTCATTGTGAATGAGGACCAGTATCAAGTTAATTTTAGCAGCAATACCTGAAGTGCATGTGCTTACAGGAAAGTGTTTTAGGCTAAAGATAAAAAAAGCACTCCTTTATGTGGAAGACACTGGAGAGGCGAAAATTTTCAGAAGTGTCAGCATTTAAAAGCACGATTGCAGAGGCTGTAGAGGCTTGACCTTCTGAAACGTGCTTTGCTCATTAGGATGAAAAGCATAGTAAGGTGGGTTGCAATGTGTCTCCTCCTAAAAGTTCGTATGTGAGGATCACAAAACTGATGTGCACTATTCACAAATTAATCTTCCTTTTAAATTTCATGCAGCTTTTACACCAGCACTTGATCATTATCAATATCTCACATGTAGGTTTCAGTTTTTCTCTGTAGTGACATTTTCCAAAGTGATTATATATCAATACCATATTTTAAAAATTTGTTTCTTTGATGTGTGCTAATCTGGCATATTTTGAACAGCTGCAAACAGCATCAGCACAGCAACATGAACTGATGACAAAAATGACCAAATAAAAAAGAACTGAATTTCATCACTAGGAATAATAAACTACAGAATTGCTCCAGAGCACAAGCAAGTATATTGCTGTAGCAAAAAGCACGATTTGAAATACGGATTGACATAGTAACAGTTAGTGACTGCATGATAACAACGAAAGCAATGACTAATAAACTAGAATCATAAAAATTATGAAGTTTTAGATACTGCTTACATGGAAGTTGGATCATAACAGATCATTTCATTAGATGGTATTGTCCATGGCTGCGTAGTCCAGATCAAAATGTTACAGTTATGCATCTTCCAATCACTAGTTTCAAGTGTTTGTGTATCAAGAACAGGAAACGAAACATAAATAGACCTGTTCACAAATTCACACAAACTATGTGATTATTTACAAAAACTGAAGAAATGGTTGATCTTTGTTCATCTAAATTTTTTTGTAAGAAAAGACTTTGACAACGCAGCCAAACCTAAATTTGACTGCTGTACTTCTTGCAGGGCAGTAGTACATCTGTCTACACATTGCCACATACAATAAGGTGTCAAGCAATGAAATTTACATAAATCTATCAGCTTTTACAGAAAAGTATAAACAGTGCTTTTCAGAATCACACAAATTCTGTTAGCCCCTCCTTGCTCACTGATATTCTCACATGTGAACTTTAAAAAATCTCATAAATATACTTAAACCAATTTCCCACACAAAAATGATGATGTATTGCACAAAAAAACAACCTAGTTTTCAGATTTGACAAAACCATCAAATGATTTTTAATTGTCCACATTTTTTACTTCTTTCATTTATGAAACATAGCTTATTGAGGCATGTCACACATTATGTTGATACAAAGTAACTAGAACCAACCTTCAAGGTAAAACAAATTAAATGGAGTTTGGCACAACCAGTGCAGTAATTCATACAGCGCTAAATCCAACCATAGTTACAATCAACATAATGGCAGACCTTCAACAGGGTGCTGAATATATATATACAGTATAGCATCTACTGTACAAGTTAGCAATCACTGCAAGCATTAATAACCAGCTCCCTTTGCAAGGATGGTCAACACAAAACTTTCATAACAAATATAAAATATACATATGTATCCAGAACCTTAGCTAAAGCAGCAACTCATTAAAAGAATATAGCAAAAAGGCTTAAAACTTAAAAATATATAAAATAATGCCTGTATGACCAACACAAAATACTTGCATTGAAGTGATGGATAAAACATAATCTTACCGACTCACATGACTTTCATTATACTCAAGTTCTGCTTCAGCCAAGGCAGTTTTGCTGCTAGGAGACCAATGAACAGGTTTTAAGTCACGGAAAACCAAACCTTCACAATACAGTTTGTAAAATGCTTGTAATTCCCGTAGTTCATATGTTTTGTCATAAGTGTAATAACAGCCCAAATCATCCATCCAGTTAGCCATAACACCACATCTTCTAAAACAGTTTCTTTGAGATTTAGCTGTTCTTTTTGCAAACTCCTTTGCTTTTGACCTTGTTTCTAAAGGCCCAAATGTTTCAATATAAGAGTTCTTAATTGCTTTAATTTCAATAGGCAAACCATGACAGTCCCAGCCAGGTTTATAGTGTATTCTGAATCCTTTTAGAAGTTTGTATCTGTTTGTAATGTCTTTCAAAATCTGCATGAAAACATAACTACAAATTAGTCAACTAAACAATTTCTAAAGCATTCTACAACCTAGCTTATTCCTGAAACATGTCAAACAATTCCAGCTCAACCGCAAAAGACAGCACAGCATTATTCAACAACAACACAAGGTAACTGAAAAACAGCATATTGATAATAAACCTGTTTTAATAACACTACAGCTCTGTACAAACTGGGATTGATGAGATTAGCAAGGAATGATTAGATATAGGCACAAAATGTTGAAAGCACTTATACTTAATACTGAAGATGTAGCAATTTAATTTAATATATTAACTTGAAATAGAAACTGCTTTAATTTTGGTATCACAATTAATAATTTTGTGAAGTTTTTATTGACCTGTTAAAAGAACCAAAGCTTCATCACAAACAGTCATCAAGTATTGCACATAGTTTTTCTTTACCATGCAAAAACATCTCCTATGCAAATAACAAAACAAAATTTGTAATAATTCAAACTAATTCAAAAAAACAAGTACAAAAAGCATTTTTGCTTCAATTTCATTTGCAGTTGGGCTACAACTCTATGTTTCTATTCTATGAAACAACATTTACTTTGTTTAAAATATGTCCAACGTGAACATCACCATTTGCGTAAGGAGGACCATCATGCATTATAAAGAGTTCCTTAGTCTTCTTTTCCCATTGGTGGTGGTACAGATCCTCAAATTTGCATACCTATTATACATGAAAACATCACAAATTTGAAAGATTGCATAAGAAAAATAGGCTATAATCATCTATAAAGCTCAACAAAACTGAGCAGGTGCCTTAAAAGCAAAAATAAAAACCACATAATATATTCTAACCAAAAGATTACGGAAAAATTATATGTTAGTACAGGTTTCAAATATCATAGGTGTAGGGAAAAAGTATGGTCATACCAAAAAGTAGTCTTTTCAAAAAGATTTATGATTAACTTTTCCAAGTGATAAAAGGATACACATCTGATGAAAGTTTCATCCCATGAATAACACAAGAGTCAATATATAATTGTATACCTTGAAAATTATACAATTTTGCATGCTCTTTCAAATAATGTAATTCAAGAAAAAATAACAGTGTGAATAATAAAGTGAGTTCCACAAAAATCAATATATATAGTTATGTATAAAATCATGAAGCAATATAAGTTAAACCCTCCAATGTGAACCAGAATTTCGGGTTTTCATCAACAAAATTACAACATTAAACAAAAAAACACTGCAGTCAATAACATTGTATGGTGTAACGTCTCCACCCCACACGCAAAACGCTACGGCTAGACTTTTAACATGCATCGCAGTAAAGAGAAAAAAACAAATATACGAAAGAAGACAAGGATATATACATTGCGGTAGTATAGAGTATACGCTTGATGGCGCTAATGCATTTACTGTGCTTTGATGAAATACAAGCTTTTTAAGACACACACATGAATGATGCCATCATGACTATTATAATGAAGAACTGCAATGACTTCCAAGTACATCAATCAATTTTGTGTTACAGTAAATAAGTGAGAAATTATCAGAAAAAACAGCAATGAGAAGCATCACACAGTTTAACTGAAAAAAGTTGTGGTAAAAAAGACCCATCAGAAAAACAGGAATGAAACCATATGCTTATTCAAATATACACAAATTAGATATTTTGATGCAAAGAATATTTTTCACGTTCGGAATGATTTTGTCCAAGAGCAAAATGGTTGGATGTATACAGCCATTTTGCCCTCTCTTCCTACATCTATAAAATGCATATGTCCAATTGATTCTGTGGGTGAAATGGGTTGAAAAACATCAATCAATCAAATGCTTGACCTTCACACCTTTGCCTGCCAACATCCCATAACTACCAAAAGTAGAATAAGATGACTCAAAGAAACAACATTCAGTGATTTTCATAACCATGTGCTCAAAAAATACATATATACTCAGACACAAAAGCATGTAGAAAAAGCTAGGTAAAAAGGATATCTCCCCAGTTTGTACCAATCAAAACAGTTGGCTATGCCTCTATAAGTTAACCAAGAAACTAGGAATGTGATCTGCATGAAATACGGTTAAGAAATAAACGGCACAATTACGTTTTGCACATGCAGAGAGGAAACAAATTAGACCACAGTTTCACATGCAAATTGAGCAAATACACATCAGCGAGACACAATGCAGTACAAGCAGGGGCGTAACGAAGTTAGATGGCGCCTGGGGCAAGACACAAGTTTGGTGACCCATGTTCGAACCTGAGGTCTTTCGGAAGCAAATTTGCTATTGAAGAAAGTACTTGTGACATTGTTAGGACTTCTCGGCGCCCCCCACAGTGATTCAGTGCCCCCATAATGATTCGGTGCCCAGGGAATTGCACCCCCTTGCCCCCTCGTTACGCCTCTAAGTACAAACAGTGGCGTATTCTGGAGGTTTGAGCCAAGGGGTGCAAAATGTAGCTGAAGGGGTGTACTGGCCACTGCAGGGTCCACTAGCCAACGCACTCAAAAAAGTTAAGAAATAATAGTGAATCCGAATATCGTGGATGTCTATATCAGCTAAAAAGCTAAAACACCTCAAAAAACGCAAAAAAACAACCCACTGAAAATCAAAAGAATACTAAATACCACAATTTCAGCTAATGGAAAAGGGGGCCCAGTTTTTACATTTAGCTGGCCAGGGGGGGCAGCTCGCCCCCTTGGTCCCCCGTCAGTTATGCCACTGAGTACAAGACTAGCGGCACAGCTCATGAGATAGGTTTGCCGAGAATTGAGATGATAGGTCACAGGTGGAACACCATAACATGCACTTCTAAAAAAAAACTAACGTCTTCATTCACTTTTTTATTGAGCTAGCCTTTCTTTCTTTAATGCTGCATAAATTAATTCGGCCAACAAGATTGTAAGGCAAAATTACTTACCTTTTGTATTTCATTTTCATGACGTTCAATCATGTCGCTTCCAATCTTAATGGGAAAAGTCGTCCTAGGTAGACACACCGTAGAAGAGAACTGAGAACTCTTATAGCGGCGAAAAAACAGCAAAATTTCATCTGCTGCATTGTATCCAATTCGTTTAAAAACGACACTCGGGCATTGCAAATACCACATTTTGCTCTGCAGTACCCAAGCTCCAGCAGCAATTCAAAATAACACGGTGGCGAGATCGACGAACGTGCTTGGCATTTTATGGTAGAAAACAGACGTCATCGAATCGTGTGCCGTTGGAAGGTGGAGGAGTTCGAGTTCCATATTAAGAGGCCTTGGTTCATCACTTTTGAAGTCACATGCATTGGCTCTGTGCAAAACGTAGTCGTCCATGACATTTGACAAAACAAGTGTGGTTATTGACGAGCGGTGGATGTCTTGTGATAGGCGCAGACCAGGGGTGCGGAACCTATTCACTGTCACAGGACGCATAAATTGTGACTTATCACTAGCGGGCCACAAATAACAATGTATTTTATCCTAAAATTCTACCTTAATTCACTACCAGAGACATAGGCTTCTTATGACATACTGTCTTGAGTATGTGGTTATCATGGAGCTTCGTTTTGACGCAATTTTGTACTCTAAATTCGGTTACGAAAATTCTGATGCGGGCCATATCAAACTCCTGTTCAGACACCGGCTACCATGAATCCAACGCAAAATTTACCCATGTTTTTACTTCAGAAATGACTACACATATGCAGACTCCTGCTACTTCCCAAAATGAAAAGTGACTACGGATCCGGGTCCGGTGTTTCACAAAAATTTTGACTCCGGGTCCAGATCCAGGTCCGAAAGAAAAACGAGGAATCCCGCCGGAGTCGACTCCGGCACCCGGATCCATGACCCCCTCTGTAAGATGGAACACCACTAGGAGACACCAGATATGATCGGATAGTGTTTCCTTACTGTTCGATCCTATCTTGTTCTTAAAACAATGATATCCGTATCCGATCTGAATCCTGTTTTGGTTGAAATCAGTGATAAGCATTGGACTGGACTGGAACTGGACTACAACGAATTTTTGTGAATTTGGATTAGAACCGGACTGTAAATCGCCTCATAATTTAAGAGCGGTACCAGATATGGACTGAGTTAATGCAAAACAATTGCATACTTTTTGTGACTGAAACATACTTTGAAGACAGCTGACCTAGTGACGTATTGATTCTGGGTAAAATGATATTTTTGTAAAGAAGCTAAACAAATCAAAAATCAATAGCCGCCATCAGGCTTGCAGCCAGAAATATATTCGTAGGGGACACGAATTGTGAGCTCTAATAATGATGACTTTGCGCGTTCATGACAATTTTGCTCAACAGATCAATAATTTATTCTGTCCAAAGTTGGGATAATCGATGGCACCCTTTATTCCAATGTTGCCTGGCTACGCCCATGACTATCATGGACACACATTGGACTTCGGGGGATTTCCCGTTGGCGGTTTTGCTTGAAACCGTAGGTCAGTGTTTTTCAACCTATTTAGTGCTGCGGAACCCTCCGCAAATGTAGCATAGCTCATGAAACCCCATGGCATAGTTTCGTAACACAAAAAGAGCAATAAGTCAAAGCAATCGATAAACAACAGAGTTTTCAATGCGATGCATAGTGGCAAGGACTGTCAACTGTGAATCAGTGGCATTGCTAGTGATTCAATCGCATTAATTATTGTTGAACTGACAACCGTGGTTGCTAATTTCCTTCCAGGCAACTTGAACTTCGGTCTGTTTCGGCGAACCCCTGGTAGCCACTCGCGGAACCCCAGTTGAAAGACACTGCCGTAGGTACAAGGTAGGTACAGGGTTGCCAGGGCAGATTGGCCATTTTTGAAGTCACTTCAACACTTAAGAAGTGTGTGCTGGCTATGACATTTGGCCATTTCATAAAACTTGGCCATTTTTCTTTTTTTTTTAGACAACGATGCAAAATGTAAAACACAGTAAAATTATACAGACCATTATGGAGTACCACCATTACCACCAGTACCACCATTGTGTGTGTGTTCCACCAGGCACATTGCACCCAAATGAGGTTGAACAGACAGACTAGGTAAAGACTGATTACAAACAGGTTAAAAAACAGTAATACACTACAGTAGTGAGTAGTGTTGGGTACATGAAAAACAAACAAAATGAGGTTAGTCAGGATGGCCAATGAAAAGGGGAGCAAAACAATACTGCACTGAGGCTTTATAGAAAGCATAAAAAACATACTGAAGACAATAAAACTCACAGAAAACAAAGACATTCGGAAGGCGATGGCTATTCATGGAAGAGAGGCAAGTGACGGGCAGGAACACTGGTTAATAATGCACTGAAGATAGCTGAAATCAGATCAAACTTCCGCGCAGGCTAAGATCATATGCTGGCAGTGTTCCCTCTGACCACGGCCAGAGACAGGCGCTGGTGGAGCCACTGTCGCTCCCTGGGGTTGCCTGAAATGTCAACAAGTTTCTTTGCAAGACAACTCAAGAAAGGGACAGGGGACTTGCCATACACACCCGTGGTTTCAATTGCAACTGGTTGAAATTCAGCTTGTCACTGTAAAATGAAATTTTCATTAGATGTTTTGTCTCTTCATATTTTATGGACGGATTTCATGTCACTGTTGCAGTAACACCATGCCATGGATGGTGCTTCAACCGTGTAGTTCTTTGAAGTGAATGTTTAGCCCTTGCAGTCAGTAGATTTTGTACAGGTGTTTCAGTCAGTGTTAATTATGGTTACCATCATCAGTAGCTGCTCATCTGTTGATCTCACTGTGTATCTGAACACTACGCTGCCTCAGTGGTGTGACTGATGATCATGATGATGTTACAGTATAGGCTATACTCTAATAGAACTAGAAGCATTTTGAATTGTTGGTTAGATTTTGCTTTTACAAGTTCTTCATATTGCCTTGTAAAAGATCGATATCCGTAAATAGTAGATCTTAGTTGCGGATATAAAATGACATAACCGGAGACACAAAAACCAATAATTCATGTTGAGCAATAGCACCAAAAAGGTAGTAAAAAATATTTGTTGCTAACCTAGGCCTACTTTCAACCACCATTGCTCTCACACCAAGATTATTCCATTCTTGATAACAAGCTCCAGTTGGACTCAAATTTAGGTTTCAACTGTTGTGAAAATAAAAAACGTAACTTTTTAGCATTACGTGGTAAGGGGAAGGTTATAATTAATTATAATGAAAAATAATTTTTTTATTGTATCTGTACCTTTATTTATTGTATAAAGTGTACCTTTATTTATTGTATGGGGGTGTCAAACTTGTTTCAGTTCAGGGGCCACTTCAGGCAAATTTAATCTCAAGCGGGCCGGACCAATGTAATCACTGTATAACACCCTGGTTATAAGTATTGACAGCTTCCAACTGTTTTCATAACTTTAATGCAAAAAGTTCAAGCTTATCTGAAAATGATTATTAGCACATAAAGTTGTCAGTTTCCCCACTCAAATAAATGTCAAATGTCAGCTTATGGTCATTAAGGCCTTTGGCTCGGATGAAATTAATTGTCCGGATAACCACTTGCATGATGTAATCCATTTTTAACAACTTGCAAGACGATGCTTCCTGGTGCGAAATACAGTGAAACGTCCACAATTTGTGTCCTCTACTTACAACCTGTGCTTTTCTCTAAATTTTGTCGCAACACCTGCTTTTTTCCTGATCAATGATGGCAGGCTATCTGTAGCAATACTGACAGCATGGGACTAGTCTACTCCGACCCTGCTCGGCACTCCAACAAGAGAGTTGAAAATATCATTGGCTGTTGTGGTATCCATCATAGGCACCGACCCCAGGAACTCCTCAGTGACAGACAAAATCTTACCAACGCCACGAATAAACATGGCTAGTTGTGCAACGTACGAAATGTCCGTGCTTTCATTGAACGCAACTCAAAACGTAACAAACAATTTGAGTTTGTTCTTCAGTTTGCTGTCTAAATTGGCAGAAATGTCCGAAATCCTCTCTGCCACAATGTTTCTCGTCAGGCTAATATTAGCAAAAACTTCAGCTTCTCAGAACATGATTTCTGCAGCCTTTAGGCTGCACATCTTTACGAACTCACCCTCACAGTATGACATTGATAAGTCTTCCAAAGACTTTCAACACTTATGGTCCCCTGCTCATTAATACAGTTTTGCCATATCACTGCAGAGCTATTTAGTAAAGATCTCTGCTCATGGTCCTCGGAAAACTGCTCCATGGCTCCCAAGGAGGGCCAAGGGCCCCGATTGGGAAACCCTGGTCTAGTACAACCCACAAATATTTTTAGTGGTTAACAGATTTTACATTTTGTCCACCCATTGTTAGTAACAAGATGATCTTGCTTTTTGTACTCTTAGCCTTAAACATCATACAAACAGTTTTGCTGTAGCTGAACATAATTCCATGTGCTTCTGCAAAAGCCTGACACACATGTAGTATACACTACTTTGCAAACCATGTACACTTGGACAAAACACACAAATGTCATCGGCAAACATCAAGTGGTTCAACAGGATTTCACCAATATAGCAACCAGCTTTTATGTTATTTAGTTCAATGGATAGATCATCTGAATATACAGCAAACTCAATACTCCCACTTGTCTAACCCCATTAATAACATGAAATGGTTCAGACAAATGCTTGGCCCATTTTATTTGCATTGTTTGTTCCTTGTGCCAATGTTTCAGTAGCTACACAAAACACATAGGCACATCCCTCTGAATGTAATAATTGGTTGAATGCTTTCGAGGCATCTAAAAATCTGCATGCACTGGTGAACCATGGGTTACGAAGTATGAAGTCAATGGGTTACCTAATAACAAATTGTAATCCATAGAAGAACACAAAGTGACTAATTCCTTGAAACTATGATACTCAGATAAGAGTAAGACAAAAATATAATATCCTGCTTTCCGAACATTTTGAGACACCTATGAATATAAAATTACCATAGTTAAAACATTTTCTAACTTTGGCCAGAATTTCTTAAAAAATAGCCTTTTTGATGATTTTTTTATCAAGAACTTGGCCGTAAGCTATGGAAAATATCTGGCAACCCTGGGTAGGTACATACAAGTAGGTATTAGGTACTGTAGTACTATTGCTGCACACCTAGCCTGGTTGAACTGAATTAGGTTCTACTGTGAGAGAGTTGTTAAGCATTAGTATGCTTTTCTTGAAATTTTTGAAAAGGGACCATTCATTCATTTCTTTGTGAGAGCAACTGCAATGCCACAGATAATGCAGTGTGGTAAACCAATCCTGAATGTAAATCTTGACTGAATTATGATACAGTACAACAGGGGTGGCCAACTTGTTTTTGACTGAGATCGACTAGAAATTTTTTTGATAACTCGCGATCGACCATTCGGTAATAAAGTCACAAATACAAAATGCCATAAAATGCAACATTGTTCCTGTAAATTAATTAGTATTACCACGCATTAGCATTGATAGCGGTATTTTCATGTTTCGCTTAATTTAGTACTTCACAATAGAACCAGAAAAGAATGTTCAACAATTTTTTTTTACTTCATCAAATGAATCAGTGAGATGTTTGAGTCGTCATATTGTTCACCATCTTTTCATACTCAGGTGTGTATCCTGTGAAACACAACTTTAGGTAGTCTCCCAAGTGGTAGTCTGTTAGCATGGCAAGTTGTTTTGTTTCGATTACATTCATAAATGAAAATGCAGATTCACATAAATACGTTGAACCAAAACAGGAATGGATGTATTCTGCACATTTTTTGATATTGCAATATTTTGTTCCAACAACTCTCTCAAAATCATTTTCGCATGCCTGAGCCTTTAAAAACACGTCAGCTTTTAATGTCAACATTTCCATTTCAATTGCATCTTTTTCCAATGAAAATACTTGACTGTAAATCTGACTTGAATGGATATGATACATATTTAACTATTTCTTCGATCTTTTGAAAATCTCTTAATCGAACTTTAAAGTCATCAGAAACCATGTTTACTTCAGCAACGTATTTCTCTGGGTTCCAAATACTATCCAGATGATTTTGCAAATGGTCTTTGATGTTTGGGAAAAACTCAAACCATTTTTCAAGGTTGGCGATCAATGCAGGGATTTGCATCTTAAACGCACCAGTAGTGCTGATCAATTCAATCAGCAGTTTGCTCTTCCCTTGTAACTGCAAATTTGAGGCACTTAATCTGCCAGTAAAATCAGCCAGAAAAGCCAAGTCACTCATCCAAACTAAATCATTTACCATGGCATAGTTGTCACCTATATTTTGAAGAAAAACTTTGATTTCTTGCAATAGATCTTGGAACCTTTGAAGAAATTTGCCGCTACTGAGCCATCTTACGTCAGTGTGTAGTAGCAGCTCTTGTCCCTTAAATTCCTGCCTGAAAAGACGGCGCCGAAGGGACTTCGCTCTAACTGAATTTACAGTTTTGAATGCAATATCCATTAGCTCTTTTGTATTTAATCGTTTGCTGCACAAAGCTTGTTGGTGGGTTATGCAATGGTACTTTAAAAAATACGGAAAATCATCATCTTTTTCACACAAGGCAATGAAATCGTTTACACTGCCGACCATTGATCTTGCTCTATCTGTTGTAACTGACACCAACTTCCACAGAGGCAAATTTATTTCAAAGCAATAGATTTTAAATGCATTGAAAATATGTATGCCTCTCGTCCTTTCTTTCAAAGTTATGATGCCAAGCACTTCCTCTTTAATGCTCCAATCATAAAAAACCATACGAATGAACACAATAACCTGTGCAGCATCCCTGATGTCTGTCGATTCATCAAGTTGTAGTGAAAAACATGCACAATTATTACAATCATTGTTAAGTTGGTGGGTAACATCCTCACTCATCTTCTCTATTCTTCTTATCACTGTGTTTCTTGACAATTGTAGCTCTTTGATAGCGCTTCTAATTTCACTTTTAAAGGCTATCGGAAATTTCTAGAAAGCATTCTTTTAGCAATTCCCCTTCTAAAAATGCTTTTCTTCTTTTCGTTAAGAAAAAGCTTGCTTTGAATGAGGCTATAGTAGTTGTTCTTGACGAAGTACAAAACTTTTTTTGACCTCTTTGCTGTCCATGTAAACTTGATTTAAGGTCGTTAACTTTCATTTTCCTTGCTTCACTTCCAAGAGGATAATCATCATTATATTTGGCGTGTCATGTCATAAAGTGTCTTTGAAGATTTCCTTTTTTGGGCAAAGAACAGGAAGCATTACAGATAAGACAGGTGCAGTTCTCATTTATCATAATACAGAAGTAGTCAAGCTCCCATTTTTCATTGAAGTAATATGTCTTCCTTCTCATTAAAGTGCTCATTTTGTAGACTAGGTTTGGCTGTAACAAAGATTGCTCAATCACTGACACTAAAATACAGTAGCTACAACGCTTACGACAGTGGGTTTGTCAGCTCTAGCTACAACGCGAACTACTAACAGTGAAATCACTGCTGATGACTTAACAGAAAAGTAGACTACCTAACAATATTGAAAACATTAAATCTGGCGGTGGGTCTGGCAAATTCAAGTATAGCACGTGCAAATACAGTGTACCGTTGCCTTAGTAAGTGATACACAGATAGAAGGCAGTGTCTGTTATGCCTAAGTCATAATTGTTACACAAGAATATAAACATATATTATACACTTTCGCGACATCTGGCTTGCTAGCCTATGGTCAGCCATGCAAGAGGCACCAAAGAATGTATGTGATCAACCAATTGATGGATAATTTTTATGTACTTTCTTGAAAATTGATTGAAAAATGTTTGTTTTAGGTATCTTGTCAATTCAATGTAAAATCAGGCGCGATCAACCAAATGACACTCGGCGATCGACTTGTTGGCCACCCCTGCAGTGCAATAACATTGTAGCCTAATGAATGTTATAAAAACTTACTATAAGCATGGCACTGTCATGACAATGTTACTCTTGGGGTACCTACTGCAAAATTACCAGGTGATTTTTTCATAGATGTCATGAGATAGTGAGTTAAGTTGATTTCCATCCCATACGCCAGGATGTAAAGAAAGAAACCAACGAATTCTGCGCATGTGCATTGCATCACACAGCTGTAATTTTTATGCACAAGTGAGTGCACGTAGTCGCTTGTTAATGCATGAAAGTTGTTGAAATAGTGCATATTTTGCCTATTTAACTTGTCCCAGAGTTGGGTAAACTTTGCCAAACCATTGTAAATGGAAGGAAATCTTATCGTTGATTTCACCTCCAGGATCTCACAGACATTGACCTCAGTCTAATTACTAGACCCACAATTCTGTAAAGCTGAATTTTGTTGTCAATGTCATGACGCTAATATCAGTTGTGTGATAGATGGATATGGTACAATGTAAAGAACAGATGTCCGTTAGTGTGGATATTGTTAGAATGTGATGATGTAGCCGGAGTAGAAAAAAACTTTGTATCTTTAACCTTACCTTTGTTTATTGTGTAACAATCAAAAATATATATTGTCATTGCAATTTAAACAACCTTCCCCCAAAACACATAATACCGAAAAGTTGCAATGCTTCAATTTTTCTATTTTTGCAATTGGTGAAACCTAGTTTTGGATCCAACTGGAGTTAATATTGTTTCGTAAGTATATGACAATTTCATGGCAAAATATAAAACATTCAAACATGTGAAATGTTTATTTTGCCGTGTGAGGTAAAAGCATTGCTGAAGCTATTTGGCTTTAGCTGAACACGATTGGTTGAAGTGGTCACATGACAAGTTTGGAAAGCATGACCTGCTTAGTTGACCTTGATGTCTGTAACAGCTCAGTCTAATAATGAGTATTGTCATGTTTTTTAGTGCTGACAAACTATTAACAGCTTCTTGTCTGCATTGCGTTACCTACAGGCTAAACCCTAGCCCAAACCCCCATCCTGAAGGCTTAAACTATAATCCTAAACCCTAATCCATTTTCTTTTTGCGTTTCATACTTGTCATGTGTGATGGTTGCTGTTGGTATGTGCATGGTCGTTGCTTGTAGGATATTTGCATCGATAGGCCGTTTTGTCACATGCGAATACATACTCAACTAAAGGTGAAATAACCCCAGCACAGCTTTTGCCTCATGAGGCAAAATGGACACTATAAAATGGTTAACAAATGGCCATTTGTGTAGCAGTGGCACAGCAAAAGATCTTGCTTATAATCACCTGGTCTAACTACACCATAGTGGATATATTACAGTATAATGCAAGCAAAGTCATGAAAACAAATTTCAATTAGTACAAAATCCAAGTCGCTAATGTACACGTGGTTAAAACAAAGCATGAGCATGGTCTTGAGACAGCCAATAAAAATAACGATGCCTTGACAATTACGTGTAGTTCAAGAGTGCCATTTGCTTAAAAATGTTTGCAGTACACCTTGTCTTGATCTTCTTTTACTACAAAACCCACTTATTTAAAACTACCGTATTTTTGTATCGTATATTTTTTAATGCACACTTAAAAATTTAATTTCCTTAAAAATCGAAAGTGTGCCTTACAATGCGGTGTGCCTAATGTATAGATCTGCTTGTGCTTTCTCATCTAGAACCAATTTTATGTGGTAAATGGTGGTATGTATTTAATTGTTAGTTACGATTTTATTGTAAACAGACCATCGTGTTACATAATAAACCAACAACAATTGCAATGAGCAGCGTAGAGTAGCTAGCACATACCACAGATCATATTGCTCCACGACGCTCCTGACTACATAGGCACACACCGAATCAAACCTGCGTACAATGTTTATTTTATTCTAGCTGTGTCTAGCGGAATAGGAATGTGTGACAGGATGAACTCCCTCGTATGTCCAGTGATCCAAGGGAGTTTAATCTGTCCAATTAAACTTCTATGTTATCTGAGTTTTGCTTCATTTACAACAAACAAACTTTAGCCTTGCAGCAAGCTACTGAGGAATCTGCTACTTTCATTCTTCTGCGACGATTAAAACTTGCAAGCGTATCTATTTTTCATAGTTATAGGCCACAAAGATGGCGACAAGTAAATCAGTCACAGTTTATTGACAGGGAAACTAGTTTCGTGTTTTCCAATGCATCATCAGTCCTGTTAATGTAAGACAAATCTTACAGGCGAAATGTTGGCACTTGGAAACAAGTAAAGAAAAACACATGAACTGTGGCTAGTTACAACGACAGTACTAAAAATTTTCAAAGCTAAAAGGCTGACCTTCCCAGAGCCTCATAAACTAGTCACTGCTAAGAAAATCGGCATTTGGTAGCGGTCTAAGAAAGACACTTTTCCTCTGGTGATGACACATGTGCGTGATGATGAGTGCCAGAGAGAAACCATGCGATTAAACAGAGCATAACAGTTCATGAAAAAATCAAGAAAGGCTGAGCCTTTCAACATAAACTAGAAAGTTTGTCCAAGTGTTTAATTTCGATCAAATAGATCAATTAGCTTAACAAACAAACAATACATTGGAAGCGTGCAGTGAAGCCAATTTCTAGTTATCCAGTGTGCCTTATGTATGAAAAAAGAACAGCTATCATTCAATTTTTGATGCTGTGCCTTATAATCCGGTGCGCCTAATGTTATGAAAAATACGGTAGTAAATTATGGTATGTTTTTAAGAACCAATATCTACGCTGATTAGGCCAGCAAGAGATGTTTTAATGAAAATGATGCATATTTTTATCAGTTTGTTGACAAAATTATTATATGCAGCAATTAGGTTATGTTACAGTTGTAACCGGAGAGAATTTTTTTGCAACCAGGTATGAACTTATCCATGTTGAATTGCTGACCTGTTGAGCGTTTTCAAATGATGCAACACTTCATCTTGAAGCCTTATTTTTGAAAAATGCCTGTGTTCTTTGACTCACAATTTCTGTTGATAAACTGTAGCAAACAAGGAATTAATATGAAGCTTGTGGGTGATGTTCAGTATGAAGCGAGTTTCTTGAACAAAAGTATGCTTTTTAAAATTATCTCAATATTGCTTGTTTGATATATTCAGATTGTTTAATTTCAAGACAGTTGGTTTCTTGAATCTGAGTAGTACAACATGAGAGCTGTTACTTGGTGCTTTGACTTTTATGATTGGACATTGCAGTTTGCTGATCCTCGTGTTGCACATTGGCCTTTGATATCCTCACCTTTACCAACAATTCTGATTGTGCTTTTGTATTATGTGGCTGTGTACACTGGACCCAAGTTCATGAAGAACAGGTGAGTTACAATGGCAAATTATTGATTAATTTTTGTTGTCGCTCTAATGCAAGTAGCTAAATATGTGAAAAGGTAGTTCTGTAGTTTATGCATACCAAAGAATCTTGCGGTCGAATGGTTTCTGCAATTTGTTACTGAAGTGTTTAGTATAGCAAATGATGTAAAGTTTTAAAAAGGATTTGCCCTTCACCTCAGTGAAAATTGCATGATGCTTCACTTTTTATTTATAAGTAAGGACACTGAAACTGATTGATTTCAGTATTGTTTATTTCAACAATTAGATCAGTGATGATATTTAAACTAAATTGAATTGCATACAAAGTCATTTTATGCAGCTGCTGCTGAATCTGTTTGTGACTTTCCGATGATAACACAAGATTGACAAGTTGACATAGGCAGATTTTACATTTTAAAAACAATTTTTATCAGGTTAAGTTACATTATACTCGCTTTTTTACTCCATTTGAAACAAAGTTTTTTGAACATTCGTGGGTCACAGACCTCTAGTACGTCTTAAAAAAAGGGGTATGGACACATCACGAAAAAAACATTGCAGTAAACATTTGAAATTAGTATTAATCACTGTAGTAGTAAGAAAAATGTCTACAAAGCCTACCCTTACCAAATGTCAGGGCAAAATCTATTAACCCTTTAAATCACATTCATCGACCCCTTAAATCAGTGTACACTGGACCCAAGTTTATGAAGAACAGGCGAGTTTTAATAGCAAATTAAGAAACACATGATCTAAGCAGTGGTCCTCAAACAGGAGTCACTTGGCTCACTAAGGGAGGTATTTTTAATCCCTGGGAGGAAATTTGCTCCAGGGAGGAATTGGGGAGGAAAAGCTGTGGGAAAAGAACCTAAGTTTTTATTCCTATTAGTTTATTCAACATATAAAAAAAACTGCACAGTGAGGTTAGTTTAGATGGGAATGTCTACAGTAAGCAAGCACAAGCTGTTTCATCATTTGAGCCAATTCTTTCAGTCCACTGTTTGGCTGCAATAGATCTCAGGGCAGGTGTTGAGTAGCCAATCAACTGTCTCTTCACCCAGAACCATCAGGCCGTGCAATCCATGGGGAAGTCGATGGATTGGACATGGGAAGACAACAAGGTCGACAGTTTGATCTTCTGCGCCACACTCACAAATCACAAAAATGGCCATATTCCATTTGTGCAAACAAGAGCAGAACCATCCAACACTGGTGCAGAGATGGTTGAGCCAGACCCACGCTGTCAGTGGCACGTCAGGAATTTGTTCACGGGGGTCCAATCACCTGACGTACATCTGATTGTTCCATCCATTTATTTCCGAACAATTGAAAATTGATATAAAGCATCAGTGAAAATCTTACCAAGTGTGTTTAGGAGGGGGTCCATGGCCTCTTCGGCCTCATTCTGGCTGTGCTACTGCACACTATTCTTGTCAGTGCCATTCCAAGTGCTTGGGTTGGGGATAAAAGTACGGAGTTTCGTAGTGCACTCCAATCTTTCTGCATTCAACTGCACTTTTGTTATTGTCGTCAGATGAACTGATGAGTTGTTGAGCAGCAGGTACAAAATGGGTGTCTCGATTTGAAATGCCGTGCATTCCCACTCGGTGGACAGGTGAGCGCTGAGTGGAGCAGTTGTCAAGGCTCCATGGGATGGCGTGCTGGAGACAATGTGGCTCATTTGTGACGAGGCTCAGCAGGTTGGATGCTTGCGAGGATAGGAAGATTGTCCGCTGATGTAGGATGCAAGCATTCAGTCGCAGTTTGTAAGGTGTCATTGATGGCAGGGTCAGCGAGGCAGATGCGAGCACTGTGGCACCAGACAGGAGTGCAGTACTCTGCTGTTGAATGGACCAGGGATAAGGTGCCTTTCGTAAAGTTGTTGCTCCAGCACCCCAGCCGGAGCCAGCAAGCCACCTCAGGAGTGCAATGCTTGATGTCAACTTTTTGCTAAGTGACTCGAGGTGTTGGAAGTATGTGACTGTCCTGTCCAACCTTTCTCCAAGGTATGTGGCTTCAGAGCACAAGGGCAGGGCTTCATTGTTGTGGTTGACTTTCAGCTCACGTTTAGCTTCCTTGTTGTTGAAGTGGAAGACTGCCAACACTGCTTTTGTAGTACTGGGCTTTAACTTCCTGTCTGGATGGTATTCATTTGCAGTTGCCATGTCCTTGCTCAGCACCACTGCCTGCCAGTCTCCATCAGCATACATGATTGCTAGATCATAAGCAATTGCAAACTATCTGGATACGGTGGTTGTCAGGTCAGAGATGTTGAGGAGAAGGGGTGCCAGGACGGATCCCTGTGGGACGTCGTTCTTGAGGCGTCATAATGTTTGCCGTTGCCGATGGTAAGGGTGAAGCTGCTATTTCCAAACAGTTCCATGATCAAGCAGACCATGCACCTGTCAGGTAACAATCTCAGTAACTTTCAGGTACAAGCTGTTTTTACTGCAGTGACTGATATTACAAAAGTCTGTTTGGTTCATAATCATCTATTGTAATGTTTCCCAAACTTGTTCGACCCATTACCCAGATTAAGGTAGCAGCAATTATGTCTAATAACCTTAATTATTTCGCAGTGATCGCTCATAATACAGAACAACATTGTGGTTTTGTTTCTGTGTTATCTCTTGAAGCATCGCATATTACCCTTGGGGGTAATTATCCCCAGTTTGGGAATCACTGATCTATTGTTTCTTCACAGGTGGTAGTGTGAAGTTTTTGCAATTATCATTTGTGATCTTTGTTGGGGAGGAATTGGCAGAGTTTGTAAGGGAGGAATGTGAAAAAAATTTGAAGACCACTGCTCTAAAGTGTCACAAGTGGTCGCCAGCACCTATCCCACTTGCATGCTGGGAACTACACAGCTTGTACTGAATGCTGCACTGGTGCTAAGTCAATGGCAGCATGGTGCATGCTTGAACCCACCCATTAACGCCAGGGTCATTCCATGTCAAGTTGTCCAACAAAGCGTTGCTTTTTCATTTTACCCTTATCAAAATTCATGAACTTTTTATATGGAAAAGATTTGAGCATCTTGAACTAAGGAATGTTTCAACTTTTGAAATTGGATGTGTATATTTGAAGTTACAAGCAAGCATTTTTATTTTTATTGGTTGTAAAAAAATTGGGTAGAAATCTATTTCAATTCTTGTGCTTTTTGCTTTTTTTCTGCTTTTTTGATCATTACCTGTTGTAACTCATCTGAATGTTTTCATTCAATATTTTGCAACAAGAAAGTGTAAAGTTCCATGAACAAAACAATGCAGTTTTTACTTGTGACCTTTTGGACCTTACTAAACAATTGTGATATAGCAGATGTTTTTCATATGCACTCAAACATGACAATAGTTAAAATGGCCTTCACTCAAAAGTGACAACTTATATCAATTCTGCTTTTCATTGAAGAGCTGATGTTTAGCAGATACTACTGTTTTGAAGAAACCCATGTTTACTTATGAACGTTGGGCAAAAAGTTCTTTTATCTTTATACTTATTTAACAATCAAATTCTCATGTATGCTCAAATGTCCAAATAAAAATTCTTTAAAAAATTGAAAGCATCTTGAAATAAAAGTTCTCATAATTGCTTTTTAGTTAATATAAAAAGATAAAGATTAATCTGCTTAAGTTTCATGATAAGAAAAATTACAATTTCTCTTGTGAAAACTAAGTAATGTGATTTATGTTATACACTTAACTGTCTCATTCCTTTTTTCTCTATTTGTAAGTGGAATTGGGAAGAAAGACTATGCCCCCCCAAAATGCTACGAGAAAGATGACCCACATATTTTGGCTACATCTTTCCCCACCTGCTAACTCTATCTGAAAAAGAAAAAACTGAAGCATGAAGGCAATGATTACCAACAAAAGACCTACTACAGTACAGTTGGACAAAAACTAACAAACTATGAGCACCTTGCTTTAAGCGAAACAAAAAAGCAAATTGAAGGTGTGTTAGGGCCTAGTAAGCACTGTGCACTTAATGTGGTTGCCATGGAAAACATGAGAACCCCATGGTACCTGCCAGCGGTATGGGAGATTTTGTTACACAATGGGAATTCAATAAGCAAGCTTATAAATACATGCATTGTGCAATGCAAAAACCTATTAATTGTTTGCAGAACTGATTTATACATTTTCAAATAATCAATGAAGTATACCTGGAGAGAAAACAACCCAAATTTGAAAGTTCTCACATTTGTGTAGAAAATTTTTGCTGACTGTAAATTACTTGCTAACCTTTGCGCAATAGTCTCATATTCTTATTTTGACTACTTGCTAAGGTACATGCCAAAGTGACAGTTGGTTTTGCTCTCTTTAAAAGCCACAACTTTATATGGCACATCAGAAATGTAGTCATAAACTTTAAAAGTAATTTGTGGTGTTACAACAAAACATACTATTTTAAATTATCAAAAATGATATGCTAATATGAAAAAATCTTGAAAGCAGCAAACTAAGAATAATCTTTAACTTCGCCGGAACTAACCCATTTCCAGTCAGAATCGAATTGCACTGTGTAGTTAATCCCTTGTATGAAGCATATTTTCAGATTTAGGAGTGTGTAAGATATATCACTGTGTTCTATTATCTGCCAAACCAACACTTTTGGATAAACTGGTGCAGTTAATTAGATCAGGAAAAACGAAAGCAAGTGTCTGTTGAAGGTCAGTTGGATTTCTGTGAACACTGCATTTTTGATCATTTGGTGTTTTTGTTTTAAGGCCTCCAGTGGAATTTGGATTGCTTTTACCGGCTTACAATTTTGCTTTAGTTGCCTTGAATTATTATATAGTACATGAAGTGTTGACTGGAAGTTATGGTGCTGGTTACAGCTATGTTTGCACTCCGCTCAAAAATGATTCGTATGATCCCAATGAAATGAAGGTAAAGTTTTTGTGCAGTTGATTGTTAATTGCTGTCTATCTATTTCTTTCCAAACAAGTGAAGCGTAGAAAAGTAGCAAATGTGAAGAAAAAAGTACCATTTGCTAGCAATTACCTTTGAAATTTTTCTGCATGATATAAAATGTCACAGCTTCCATATCATTTGGAAGTCTTGCAAAAAATGTGGAACTTCTTATTTGTTACAAATCTTTTATAGGTAAAGCCTGAGGTTTGCAGTGCATATCTTGCAGGTATCAGGCAATACACCATCAAGAATGGTGTTCAACTGGGCAGTAGCCATGACGATATGACATTTGTTTATTGAAAACAAGCATGTGAGCAGTACCATGCCATTCTTCAGACAATAGAAAGTATCCATATTCTATGCTGTTGTGTTCTGTTACAGGTAGTTCTGTTAAAAAACAGTTTTTTCAAGCTCTCAACAAGCAGTGGGGAACCTGCGGTCTGTGAGTCACATGTGAAATGCGTGACCATTTAATGTGGCCCGTGTTAGAATTTTCCTTAGTCAAATCAGAGCGTAACATCGCGTCAAAATGAAGCTCCAAGATAAATGAATGCGCTGAGCTCAGATAGTAATTCTCTCAAGAGAAGTCTCTCTTGCTGCTCATACTTTTCTGTTATTCTCCTTAGAACAGTGGTTCTTAACCAGGGGGGCGCGCCCCCTCAGGGGGGGCGTCAATAAATTTCCAGGGGGGCGCGAGCCCTTACATGCTCTACAACATAGAAAAATTTTGAACGGAAATGTGTCCCTTTCAAACGTTACGCCAGTGCTAATTTTACGCCGTTACATGTTATTTGGCTTAGTTTCGGCAGAGATGGAAGTCGGGGTTAAGTATCTTGAAATTTTGCAGGCAAACATTCAGGGGCCCAACTAGCGGACTGTTTAGTCGGCTTGCCAAGTCCCGTTAACAATAACATCTGCGCCCTTATTGCATTTGACACAGCTCCACGCAGCGTGCGATGCCGCTTTGGCTTTTAGTATTTCGACGAGTTGCTGCAATGTGGCCGTTAGGGTGCATTTCAAAATCGTGTTGGTTCGGATCGATTGTGCTCTATGATTTTTATGTGAGGCTTGGCTAAGCAAAAACCCATGTAAAAGAGAATTCGATTCAGGTGATGTTTAGGGGGTCCACATCGACTTCGAAAACTTCGATTTCTTCTGTTTTTATCTTATTGGTTACATTTTTCGTGTGTCAATTTCATGTTATCCAACAACAACTAGTAACTAATTCAGGCTTTTTAAGCTCGTCTTCATCATCTTTGCCTATGTTTGAGCCTTTGTAGAACTTACTCCGGCCTCGTGGAGATGTAAGTTTTTTGCAGTAGAAACTTCCCTGTGATGCCACATGTCCATATTTGGTAATACTTCACAACTGTGGTGATGTCCATATTTCGTAATTCTCTACAATTACGAGAAATACTGCAACTGGTGAATGCTTTGCAGTGATGAGTGATGACTACGTTTGGTATAAGTAGACCTGATGCATTGATCTGAATTGCGTCGTGTCATATCTCACTAGTAGATCATTTCCATTACTCTCAGGCTGATCAAGTTTCAGTTGTCAGTCCTGAAATGTCAAGGATCACAGTTTATGGATTGGGTTGTCCTATAACCCAAAACGATGGTCATATTACAGGGTGTCATTTACCAATCTGTGAGCAAGTGCTGCGGTGCTATTTGTTCAATTGCTAAAATCCACATCGCCCAATCAGACTCAACGGGTTAGTGCTTAAATTGTTGTAAGTGAATTATTACCGTTTTCGCAGAAAGCAGACATACCATACCGACCATGACAAAAAAGAAAGTCGAAGAGAAAATTTTTTCTATTACCACACGAAATGCAAAGTTAAGAGCGATTCCAATAGCCAGGATAAATTCGGAATCAACGAAACAAAAATCATTGGATGAGGAAAAACGTCTCACGACTACGTTTGCAATATGGCCAGCCTATGTGGAAAGCCGCTTAGTTCATGAGCACGATGTGTTTTTTCTCAACTCCATGAGCACGGTTCGACAGATAGTTATGCGATACCATAACAATAAGCTTAGGAAGAAAGTGAATAGAAAAGCTGAAA
>Ga0210059_1001144_pt1 | contig 38824 bp, 23 predicted proteins | sample Ectturendosymbi2_FD_188042 | JGI IMG/M metagenome (GOLD analysis project Ga0210059, IMG submission 188042) | Ecteinascidia turbinata endosymbiont from Florida, USA - Sample 2 (SPAdes) (version 2) | ecosystem: Host-associated > Tunicates > Ascidians > Unclassified | place: Key West, Florida... | reverse complement strand
CACCCGAACAATAAGCAGAAACCAGAGATTACAAACAAAAACACCGGAAAAAGAACATGTCAATATGGCCAGCCAGCCTGAGTGTTAAAGTTGTTTCCAAGCTAATGTCTTGATTTTCACCTTCATTTTCAGGTGCTCTCGCTAACGCCACTGCTTCAGCGTTGCTGGTTGAAAGCTTTGCTAGAGAAAGCGATTCAGTCGCGGCGTTTTAGCTTACATTGCCAGATCCCTGCGCTTTTTCGTCTTGGAAGCTTTGCGTTTCATAACTCGTGATGGCATTACAGATTTCGGCATCTCGCTTGCTAAACACTGCAATCTCGTTTTCTGCCCTTTCGTTCTACCAATCGACTGATTAAAACCTTTTCTGGCGAACCATGCAATAACATGTGGTGTAAATGGCTTGAATAGCTTCATATATTTATAATGCAACACAACGATAGTAACCATAGGAAGAAAAGTGCGTTTCCACCACATGTTACCCTTTATGACGAAACAAAGGTGCAGTTCGGCTGCGGCTATCTCGAGACTACACCAGAAATTTGGGATCATTGATGCCAGTGTTGCCACTTCTGATATATTAACATGACATCAAATGTGATGTTCTCAGATTAATTTATGATATCTGATGTTTTGTCGACAAATCTGATGTTGACTGGGTTGTTGTTTTAGTTTTCCACATTTCCTCTCATTTTAGGACGAAAATAAGTTAGATTCATTATTTTTAAGTTCCTTTCATCAATTTCTCACCAAAATGTGTGTTTGGTTATCGTTTCAAACTGAAGAAGTTCTCTTCGCTGCGTTGAGACTAACATTTTACGTAAATTATAAACGACTTCTCCATTTAATGGCGATATTCCGCTCTGTTTCGGATTTAACGAGGGTACTCGCTCTTTGTTAATAGAAGCATTTAGCCCAGGGTGGGTAAATAGCGGCTCGCGGGTCAAATGTGGCCCGCCACAGCCTTTTACGTGGCCCACGGAAGCATGCAGGAAATATCTTCAAATCTGAAATTTCCTCTAACTTATCACAACAAATGTTAGTGTTGTCTACTTAGGCTAGCTTAACTGAGACATGCTTCTAATTCACTAAGGACGCATGGCCCTCCACCAAAACGTGGCCTTCTCAAAATGGCCCACGACCCTAATTTGTTGCCCACCCTTGATTGAGATTATATGAACCCGTAGCATAAAAATTTGATGTTATCTGATGTTGAAAATGCAGAAATCTGATGTTAACGAGACTGACCCCAGTGGCAACATTGATTGATACTAAACAGCAGTCAGCAACCACTAGCTTTAACACGCAAATAGCAACGTTTTCGTGACATTTGTGCAATAGGCATGGTGCACGAGTAGAGAGTCATACCCATGCCAAAAGAACGAGTATTAGGAAAAAGTTATCAGCGAAATCAAATATATTTGCATTGAACAAAACCTAAAATACTTATAGGCTATTCAGTAGTGATTACTAAAACCGGCAGGCAGTAAACTTGTAGAGCACATGTGTCAAAACTGGTGGCCCGCGAAGCTTAAATTTCAAGCATCAGCATGCTTATTTGGTTGGAACTGTAGTGGTTTATACCTGTGTACAGAGGCGAACAAGGTTCTTACATTGTTATAACTTTGCTATTTTAGTCGTCTTGCTGACCGAACATCTCTGTTTTTAAAAAGTTATTCAGTTTTAAGGTTCTTTTCATTGCAAAATAACCATTATTGTCACAGAGACGCTCTTTAAGCATTAGCGTAGCGTAGATTATTGTGGTTAATTCTGTTACAACTGGCCGTTTGAGGGCAACCATACAGTAACAACTGGCCCTTTCAGGGCAACCATAATGTTGATATGGCCCTCAGTGAAACTGAGTCTGACAGCCCTCTTGTAGAAAATCAGTTATTGATGGGGGGCCCTGATACTTAACGCAACATAGGAATATAGAGTTGTATTCTTGTATCGCCTCTGAATCACAAAATTTTTTCAAAATAAATAAATTTCATCACGGGGGGCCCCCTTGCAGCGGGGGGCCCGAGGCAATTGCCCCCGTTGCCCCCGTTGCCCCCTTAATCCGGCCCTGGTTGTAAGCAACTGTAAGGAGTGGAAAGAGGAAGCATTTTTATGGTCTACCCGGGGCGACAGTTAGCATCGCTACGCCACTGGAGTGGAGCATGAGGTGGGATATTACCTCGCTGGTTCAAAGTGTAAACCTAATTCGTCCCAAAATGTCTATGACTCCAGTAGGCCTAAATATTTTTTCTTTGCGTCAACAGGGGAACCACGGGCAACATTTTTTAAAACTTGTTTTGAACTGAGTGAGCAACTTTGGATGGATGAAACAAGTTACAATTTTGGTTTTCAAATTTCAAGTAGTGCTTTCATTTTTTAATATCTAAATTTATCACCTCTTGATTATAAATATTTGGAGAGTTCTAAATCAATTTCTTGTCGTGTGAGGAGAAAGAACTAGGAAATGTGCAGGTAACGTTACAAAAAATGGCAAAGCTTTGTTAGTCAAAATACGCGAAATATGTGGCGAAGAAATGTGAGTGTCAGTACAGAATATTAGCTTATTGAATATTAGCTACTGTTCTGATTAGTGATGCTATATGCACTCGCCTACATCGGCTGTGCCTACAATTAGTGCTGCTACATGCACTCGCCTACATCGAGTGTGCTCGTTTAAAATAAAAAGAAATGACTTGCCTCTCTTCCACGTTCTCAAATAAAATACTTCAACACTGAGTAACAGGCCAGAACATGGGAGCTTCATCAGGGCATCACACCCTGTCCTTACCCAGAATGGTTAATAGTGTTTTTTAACAAACAAGACAATTTCCAAATGTTTCAAAGTCAAAACAAATATATTGAAGCATAGCAACGGCAAACACCTTTATCATGGTATTTAGCAACATTCCAATTATTTTGTTCAGCATTTTTCAAGGAGTTAGCTTTAATTACCATCAGAGAAATGTGAGGTCTGGAGTATCGGTCTCGAGTTCGGTCTCGAGCTTTCAGGTCTCGGTCTCGGTCTCGGCTTTTATGGCAAAGCCTCGGTCTCGAAGTTTCAGCCAGGTCTCGGTCTCGTTCTCAGTCTCGGAAGTTACGGTCTCGACTACATCACTGCTTGTCAGTTTTTTTACAACTGCGGCAGATTTTTTGCAGGTAACTGTTGCCTTCGTATTCAAGATTTTTTCTTTCTCTGACAGAGAGAAAGTATCAGGAGTTGCTTTCGACAGGCTGCAGCATGCTGTAGCACACGACACATGTGTATGTGGCCCACAAGGCTTAAATTTTAAGCCTCAGCCTACTTAGCTTTTTTGGAACAGTAGTGTATGATGGCCCATGGCTGTCAAGTGCATTTTCGAATATTTTAATACGTTTTCAATTTTATTTTGAATTTCATCTTGAATTTCGTTTTCAATTTCGATTTCAATTTCATTTCAAATTCGTTTTCAAATTCAAATTCAATTTCAATCGCATTTTCAATTGCATTTTCAACTTCAATTTTATTTTATTTTCAATTTTGTTTTCGATTTAACTTTAAACTTCGATTTCATTTTCAATTTTGTTTTCAATTTGTTTTTCAAGCTCGTTCGCAATCTCGTTTTCATCTTTCATTTCAATTTCGACTTCAAATTCCTTTTCAATTTCATTTCGATTTCGTTTTCAATTTCGTGGCTGATAGTGGTTCATACGTGTTTGTAATGGCAAATGATGGTCTTTGCCATGTTATAACTTTGCTATTTTAGTCATCTTGCTGACGTAACCTCTCTCTTTCATTAGAAAAGTTATTTATGTTTCAGGCCACTTTCACTGCAACATAACAGTTATTAAGTCACAGACTTGCTGATTATGCATTAACGTAGTTGTTTGTGGAAGAAAATTTGATCCTCAGAAAACTTGGTTGAAACAGTTTGCATGCTTCTGTGCGCCAATGTGCACCCCCATCCGATTTATTTTGTTCTTTATTTTTTTCTCTTAGCTGTTCACCCCAAAATTTGATGTTAGAATGCTTTCATTTCTCTCCCAATGCCGAATCCCTGTATCATGATGAGTAAAGGGCATTATAGTTGGGGCGTTGTTAATGTGTTTTGCTCCTCTGTGTTGATTGTGTGCTAACACATATTCTGTGATGTGCTATCAGCTATAGCTGCGCATTTTTGTACTATTATATTATTCGATTGTGCTTGTGATATGGACCACGAGTCTGCGATAAAATAAAATAAACATTATTTTGTTACATACACACGCTAGTTTGAATGTGCAGCAATGTATTCACTACATTCTGACAATCAACAATCTATTTGAAATGTCTGCTGGTAAGTTTATGCACTCTTATGAAAACAATTAACTTCCATCACATTTTAACCAATATTTCAAATCTATTCAGACAGTTCATGAATACCCCACCAGACTTGCATGTTCAAAAAATTTCTTCTTACCCAGGGTAAACTCTTCCCAAGGGCAATGCTCTCTCAAATTCATTGGACCCAAGGTATGGTCAGAAATACCTGACCATATCAAGTTTCGATCTCACTTTGATTTCAAACATCTGTACAAAAATTACCTACTCTCTGGGCTTGTTGGTGCAAATCAACAAAAGGAATTTGTTTAAACTCTTGTATTGTCCGTCTTTGTGATTTGTAGAATTTTTTCATTATGTCTTGCTAGATATTTTATACTTAACACACACTGCAAAGCTTCCCTTTATAGTGGGATTAATCTTCTTCATGTGTCTGTCATTTGATATTTTCCACCTTGCTGTTTTTTTTGTCATATAAACATTTACTTTGTCAAACAATCGTACATTAATTTCATTGTTTGTTCTCTCCACACCTGTGAAATTGATTATCTCGTGGTGGGGACTGTGTGTGCACTGCATAGGCATGCACTCATTTGTAAATAGAACGTGTCTTTGTTTTTTATCACCTTTTCTTTTCATTGACTATGATAGTACTGAAAGCTGTATTGCAGGGTTGGTAGACTAGATGACCTCATGGTCTTTCACCAATACTTTGTGGCAAATGAACGAGTAAATGTTCAATGCTTGTGTAGAGGTTTGCTTTAAATTATGCTACAGTTTCCGCATTAGCCTATACTACACGCAATGCTGTGTGACCTATTGAATATGCGAACCGTTGTTTTGTCGCAAAAAAATAATACACTTACTTACTATACTTATTATGTTTGCAGGTTTTTCCGGTTATGCAGACAAAAACTACATTTACGCTGTCTTAACAGTTGCAACGGGCCCGTTGAGGGCAAACATAATGCTGATATGGCCCTCAGCGAAAATGAGTTTGGCAACCTGCTACAGTGTAGCAGAATGAGCGAAGGTCGAGATGAGCGTTGTATCTGACTATCAGTGAAATGGTGTAGCGCCTTCCTGTTGATTTTATGGCTATATATATATTTCCTAGATTTGCTATTTTTTATTGTCAAGTTTTTTATTTTGAAATTTTTGATAATTTCCATGTTTTTACGTTAAACTGATTTTTCACAACTGTTCCGAATTTCCGTTTTAGCTCCCTCACTTAGAGGTGCGCAACACTTTAGGTCGGTTAGAAAACGATGAAAGACCGTAAAGCCTTGCAATGCGTCAAAGTAGCTGATCAGCCGTGACGCATCACTTGCTCTCTGTATAGCACTCTTATGAGCAAAACTTTTTCTCAAGAGAGTTCCGAGGCATTTCTGAACTTTACAAAGTCGGCATTACGCAGAACAAAAAAAGCAAAACAAAAAAAAGAAACTTACCAGCGTGATTTAACAGACTGCTGTGAAAAGAACTTCGAAGAAAAGACCTCTTTTATTTGGCTTCTCAAAAAAGAAACTTGTTGGCACTCTCCCATTTCTTTTGAATATGCGTTTTCATAACAAAACTGCTTACAAAAACAGCTGAATGATAGTAGCCTACTTAGCAAGGTACTCCTACCGTCTCGTTGCAAGCGTTGCAGAAATTATGTGCTGTGGTTTCACTGACACACATAGGTGGCGGAACCGCCACTTTTATTTCTGAAGGGGGCTGCCCCCCACTTTTAAATTTCGTATTTTGCCTAAATAAGTTTAAGTAACACAATTAGTATTGGGTCCATTGTTAAAAGTAAATCTTTTCATGAAAAAAATGTTGTGGAATTTTGGCAGTATTTTGCCAATATTATTTGAAATATATTGTTTGTAATTGGCAGGATTTCCTATTGTTTGGCAGAATACACCGTGCACAGTCTGTCACCCTTCTATGGCTTGCTTACCTCATTGGTGTGGTTAAACAGCGTTTCCAGATGGTGTAATACAACACCATTTTGTACTAAAATGGTGTAATTATGCATGCTGGTGTACATGGGCCTCGGAAGGATTTTTTCCAAGGGGGGGGGCAATAGTGGATTTTTCCAAACGTTTTTCTAGGGGAGGCCAAAAGTGGTGAAATTTGTTTTTTACTACTCGAAACTAAGAATACAGGTTTTTTTGCTGAAATTTTCAAATTCCTGTCCCCCTTCCGACAGCCAAGCTTGTGTGTAGGAAAAAGTTCGTGCCACACCATTAAAAAATTGGTGTAATTTCAAGCATTTTAACACCATTCTAAATAGTGAAATTTTGCTGAATCTTATATACAAAATGAAATATTTGACAGATCAATTTCAACTGTGGTTTTGTTTTTGCATTGGCAACACCAAATAGCTACATTTTATTTCTGCATTGGAGACGCAATTGGCATCCTTACAGACAACTTGCCATGCTACATAAGCTTTGTCTTATCTTTGCACTCCGGTATCTAATGCAATTGTAGAATGAGTACTCAGTCATATTACTTCTGTGTTCAAGATGTGGAAAAGCTATGATTGTGAGGTGTTTAAGACAGGTATCAGTGCTGAGTCATTTTTGCCTGCTTCTTCAGCTGTTTTCTTGGTGTTTTTAACAGCCCAGTGGCGAGATCGGCACACGGGCTCCTCGGGCTTAGCCCGAGTCTTCGATTACGATTTATATCGGAGAACGCGAGCTTGCTTTGTATATTTGTGCCACCACCCACGGTCCCACTTCACTAAGTTGTTAACTCGGGCTCTTTTCGTTGGACCTTGACACTGTTCATATATTTTCGTTCAATGTCTGGCCTTTCGTGTTCATGTTTAGGCAGGCCCGTAGAAACCTGATGAACATTTTTTCGCCAAAGTTTATAAAATTTGGGCCTCCCTTAGGAAAATCTTCGCCCCCCCTGATGTCCCAAGCTCGTTACATGCCTGGTAGGAGGTGACCTGAGTAAAACAATATTGTTCGTAGTAGGCGTTCTCTCGACTTCGTTCGCTCGCGCTTTACTCAGGCTCATCAATTAGAGCCCGAGCTGCCCTATGCAATTAGGTATTTTTTAAAACATAATTCATATCGGATTGAATGTGTTTGACGCAATGGATTTGTATGTGTACGAGAAACTGTGTGAGAGTATGATAACTTCTCATTAATTGTTACGTAACAAATGTCGCAGTGAGAGCAACCATAATACCAGCCAGAATGAAAGCAAATGAAAATTTCAGTGACGCAAGCGTCCAACGGTTTCATTCAATCAGAATAAATAGTATGATGAGCCCGGGTGACGCTGTTGACCTGGGTCGCCCCCAGGTCCGGATTAAGGGGGGGGGAAACGGCTGCAATTGTCCCTGGCCCTGCGCTCCAAGGGGGCCCCCCGTGATGAGATACATTTGTTTAAAATAGAAATATTCCTTTGAAAAATTGTCGTGATTCAAAAGAGATACAAGAATACAACTCTATATTCCGATGTTGCGTTGACTATCATCAATGATTTCTCTGCAAGTTTGACTTTCTGCCAGTTTTAGTAATCACTACTGAATATAAATATTTTCGGTTTTGTTCAATGCAAATATATTTGAATTTTGCTTTCAACTTTTCCTAATAATCGTACTTTTGGCATGGGTATGATTATCTGCTTGTGCATCACGCCTGCTGCACAAATGTCGCGAAAACGATACTATTTGCGTGCTTAAAGCTAGTTCGGCTGTGGTTGCTGTTGAGTATCAATGATTCCGTAACTTCTTGTGCCGTCTGGAGGTAGCCACAGTCGAACTGTTACCTTTGTTTCGTCATAAAGGGTAACGTATGGTGGAAACGCACTTTCTTCCGATGGCTACTATTCTTGCGTTACACTATAAACCAGGGATGTACAACCTTTTGCTATTGCCGGCCGCATTGCTTTTATTAGTATGAAGTACGGCCGCCAAGGAGTTCGAGTTATGTTTATGAGATACGTTTAATCAAAGAATAGATTTTATCCGGCATATGTCAAATTGCGTATTCATTCGATGACTCTTTGTGACATCACCCTCCAGATTGTTACGCATTGTGTCGACTGATTTTCTTGCCTTACGTTTGTTTTGCTTTAATATACACCAGAACGGCCGCCAAATCTTATATTTTAAATTACATGTGGACGGCCGCAAATTCTATTGAAGGTCGTAGTTTGTGCACCGTTGCCATAAACACATGAAGCTAGTCAAGTCATTTACACCACATGTTATTGCGTGCTCCGTCAGAAAAGGTTTTTGATCAGTCGATATGTAGAACAAAAGAGCAGAAAGCGAGATTACAGTGTTTAGCTAGCGCAATGCCGAAATCTGTAATGCCATCAGGAGCTAAAACTGGCAAAGCTTCTACTGAGATATAGCGCAAGAATCTGGCAGTGTTAGCTAAAACGCCACGACTGAAACGTTCTTTTTTTTCAGCAAAGCTTTATGCAGCAACGTTAAAACAGTGGCGTTAACCAGAGCACCTGAAAATGTAGGTGAAGATCACGACATAAGTTTCGAAGCACCTTTCACACTCAGACTGGCTGGCCATTGACATGTTGTTTTTCCGGTTTTTGTTTGTAAACTCTGGTTTCTGCTTATTGTTCGGGTGAATGTTGTTTCTTGCCGCGTCACTCTCTAGCCTGTGGAAATATTTTTTCTTAGTAAGAATACACTGTAGTGTTTATATCATAAACTCTATTCTCGCAGCTAATTGTATGTTAAGTTTGAGCACAGTATTTATTCAATTGTAAGCCGCGGCTTATAATTTTTTTCATTTCATGCGGCTTACAATGAAGGGCGGCTTATATATTTTTTTTACTTTATCGAAAGGTATAGATGACGCTTAGTCTTTCCTTAGCTACGTTTTGTCGACCAAATTCTTCTCTCGCATTCGATTTTCTGCAGCATCACATGCACATCCGTCACAGGAGGGATTATGATAAACAGAAGGCAGTTGTAGTGGTGTAAGCATAAGGCCCGTAACCAGATTGGAACACCAGGGTGGCAAAGAATTTTCTGAGAGGGATCCAAATTTTTTAAACTATGACTAATGATTTTAAACTATGTCCAACAAATTTTTCCAGGGGGGGGCGAAACATTTTGTAGGGGGCTTTGCCCCTTTGCGGCCCATGGTTACGGGTCTGGTAAGAATCATTTATAACGGAAAACGCACGAGTACGCGAACGTCGCGAATGCATCTCAGAGGCTTAGGTAATCTATGTTCAAGTGCGGTTTACAATCAAGTGCAGCTTGCATTAATTTTTTAACACCATTTCGTGCGGCTTACAATCAAAGGCATCTAACAATCGAGTGAAATCGGCAGGCACATATAATCGACTATTGGAAAAAGCAAACTAGAACGTTGCGAATGAGTGAAAACATAAATTTTACAAACGATGACGTCATGAAAAACGTCATAGGGGCCCTCCAGTGACATTTTTCCTGGGCCCCCCTACCCTTTAATCTGGCTCTGGTCGCCCCTGTAACAGCCTATTTGAATTTCAGGTGGTTCACCGATATTTTTTCATAGTGGTTTAATTTCATCTAAAATAGGTAATTTAGACCTTCATGTGGTGTATAGATAATGACGTCATATTTCATTGTTTGTGACGACACATGTACCAATTCAAATCACAAAAATTGTATAGTTTTTGACATGCATTTGTGCCCCCCCACTTTGAAAAAGGTTCCGCCACCCATGCTGGCACACACACTGTTTTTATAAAAATCAGTACAAATTTTAAACAGCGTAGAAGGCAAATTGTTTTCTCCATAGTAGCATAACAACAAAGAAAGCTTAGCTACTGACCGCTTTGAAAGGCTGAATTTTGAACAATTACTTTGTAAATCCGTTTTTAAGGAGCTGCTTCTTGCGAAACCTCATACAAAAAATAATTCATGCAAAGTCTCGAGACTAAGAGTTCGAGACCGAGATCCTTCGAGGCCGAGACCTGAGACTCGTACAAACGAGTCTCGAGACACATCTCGAGACCGAGACCAAGTCTCGAGACTCCGTCACTGCCATCTTGCCCTACTTTACGATGCCTGGAATAAACTGTAGGCTGTAAAGTTTAACCTGAGATCAAACCTGTCAGATGACAATCTGTTTGTTAATATTACGCACATGCCGTTTCAACCTAGATTTTCTCACTACGCTAAGATCGAAAAAGGAATATCATCATTCGCAAAATATACTTTGAATAACATCCACGGTTTGAGATTCGTTTGTTTTGGAGTGGGAGTTTATATTCTGCCCTCGAATTGCTGTGGAATAGCTTTGTTTCTCCTGGACAAAAATGTTTGGAAACCACTGGTCTACGCTCTAGAAAATTTGAAAACTGATAAATGTATTTTTGACTTTTCCGTTCGAACATCATGTACAGAACATCCATTAAGCGAAGTGTTTCACTGTGTGAATCAATAGTTCTTTGACTTTTGTGGAAAAGAATTAACGCGTGATAATTTTCATCGCTGGAAGTCAAAAGAACAATTTTTTAGAAACTGTGATATATCGAATTCAAAACAAAAAAAATAAACTTGCTAGCTAGGACTTGCATCGAAGCTTGTATGCATGCAGGAGGCTAGTCATACTGGAGTCTGGGCTGGACGCTGACACTACAATCAGCTTGAAATTAAATCCGTTGCGCTTGATGCAGTTTCGGTTGCATGGAAATTAGAGTATGCTGACGCTGTGTGGTATTGTACACTGTGCTGCAGTCGCCTTTTGTGGAAATTAATCGACTCAATCGCAAAAATCAGGCATAAGTAGTTTTCGTTGCTTTATTTCTGTTTAAATGAAACTAAGGCTGTTTTTATAAGCGATACGACCACCTGGTCGACACGTTATGGCATTGATTCCACAAGCTGAAGCTTTTGTTTTGGGTGGTAGACTGGTGTTGTGTAAGTCATGAGCAATCTTTTCATCATCCATCCCATGGGGCCATATGTCAACAATTACAATAGTCTCAATGAGCTTGGTTAGGGTGGTACAATCTTTCCTTGCTAGCTTTGTTTTGAAAATACTCCACAAATTTCTGATAGGGTTCAAGTCGGGTGAGTTCCATGGTCAATCAAGAACCTTGATACGTGCTTTTTTTAACCTTACACAAACACAAAATTTTTCTTTACTTTTTTTGCAGAATGGCAGGGAAACAAATCTTCTTGAAAAGTACTGCCTGCAGCTGGAAATGTCCATTCAATTTCTCTAACAGCTTTGTCTCACCACCTGGCATCACTTTTTTCAAATGAAGTACAGAGGAAAATCCAGATACGCACAAATATGTTGTTGCCAAGAGCACTAAAATCAACAAGGCTTTAGTACTCAATTTCAAACTTTGGGTTCTTCAGCACCAAACAACAATCTCAGCTTAATTGTGCTATACATTTAAACATCAAATGCACTTATAACCACATCACGGGTCATCATCAGTATGGAAACCAAAACATGAAGCAGAAATAGCAATGCATGCATTTAGCAATTTAAACTGGTAAATTAGTAACACTAGCTGGAATAACCAGACCAGACAATGTTCTTTTGAGTAATGCCACTTGTTGCACTTAAATCTCACTTCAATTGAAAAAAGAACATCAAAGAACATGCAAACTCTCACTCTCAAAAATCACAGTTCAGACCCCAGGAAATCTTGTTTTGGTCTCCCAGGGATATATGGGAACCTATAGTTGGGAACCACTGTTCTAATGTATGTAATGACAGATGCATAAGGTCCTTGCATTTTTCAGCTATTTTTTTCAGCCAGTCTTTTATATTCACCATGGCACAGTCTTCATTCTTTGTATTTTTTTGCCCACGGAAACCTTCTCTTTTGCACATTCTTAGTCAAAATTGTTTTTGTTGCAGCATTTTAACCTTTCTGCTAGCTAAAACCAGCCTTCTTCTCACAAGAGACACACTAATTTTGACTCCATAATACTCAAACTTTCCGATGGTCACTATCAGTTTTACTTTGGTTGATTTTGCTATTTCTCATGAGATATGCATCTTCTTTCAGAGTTATCTTCGTTTATCGACCACATCTTCATTTTTGATGAATGACCCTGTTGCCTTAAACTGCCTCATAACACAACTTACTCTGCTTTGACTTACTTCAGCTATTTAGGCAATATCCTTTGATGACCTTTGACAATGTTGACGAAGGCTTTAAGTACTGGCACACCTTTTTGTAATAGTACTGGGCATTTACTTTAACTTCTGCAACCAACTTAACGTTAAAAACAGCTTGAATAAAAATGCCCTGGCTTAAATATGCTGTAAATCCCATAATGACATTACAGCTGTACCCTTTGTTAACAACAAACATTCAACAATGTTGCTCTTTCATTGTTACATTATAAAACTTGGTTAACGTCTGTGCAAAGTTCGTACAGATGTAAAAATTGAAGTGAGTCAATTAATTTGCACAATACTATGTAATATTATATACTATTCATATAGTCAGTCAATCATTGAAAACTGAAGCCTTGTTCGTACTTATTTGTTTGACGTATGCTTTACTTCAAACTTTAAACATAAAAATTTTGTCTTGCAACAGTGCATTGTTCTGTAGTAATTTTTACCTGTAATGTATGACTATGTCTCTGGCTCGAGTTCGCTCTTCTGGACCATTGGGCAAACTTCAGCGGGAAGCTGACATATTGAAAACAAAGGTGAGGCTGTAAGAAATGTGCGCTAATCAATTATTTGTATTAGAAGGGCTTACTTACAATGAGGCTAAGAGAACTTTTTGGTGGGTATCTAAAAATTTCATGCTATCTGAAAAAAAGTGGGCAACAGACATTTATACTTTTATTAGACTGTTCATTTATAAGCTCCACAGTGGCCCAGTTTGAAATGATAAAGGCAATGTGAAAAAAATTAAAATATGCACTAGAACACTGGGAGCTTGTTGTAATGCAAACGAATGAAATGAGGCAGACATGCTTGTACGTGCAGTGTGCTGTGCATGACCAACAAGCCAAGAAATTTCGACAAAATAAAAACTAAGAAAATTCTGCAGCACTACATCTACAAACTAAAGAATGATGCAACTAGAAATGGAGCAGTTATCACAATTAATGCAGAAAAAGGTTCAGAGACATTTCTGGTTTCATGTGTTTTTTGCTGTAGTGGAAAAATGAAATATTAATTCACAAAGCAAAATCCTCATGAACTGTACTACTAAGGAGATAATGTTTTTTTCGTAACAAGACACTCTTGTTAATGATGATTTTAATCGCTGCCATGGTTCACAATACTGTAAACGTTAAACAAGACAATTTGCATGGCATACCCACACAGCATGAAAGACATGATCATTGTCTGAAGTAATTCTTAATGACAGAAGTAATCAAAAATCATGCAACTGATATAATTAGCATAGTCGATATGAGTCAGAGTTTCTAAACTATGTTAATGCTTTTTGTGATATTTAGACTGAAAATATGAATTACTTTTTTCAAATGCTGTTATTTTTGATACTTATGTTGCATAGCATTGGCCACCAGGTTTAAAATCAAGTGAGGTAATTTGTTCTTCTGGTGATTATTTCTATTTGGAAGCCTACTTTAAGTGGTGGGTGAAATGTCGGCTGAAAAAAAAAAAAAATAGTTGCACAATACCGTATAATATTATAAACTATTCTGTACACCTTGCTCATAGGAACATTCTATGAAAGCTAAAGTTGCAAGTAAAAGCAGTAATTGTTAGGGTTGGTTTTAATTTTTATCAAACTCAAACTGTCACCGGAGTTGTTTAATCTTTGGTAGAAAGTATTTTGAATTATGCATAAGGGCTGAAGTAACCTGCCAGCATTTAAGTCGCATGGCATTACTTGCTAAGCTTAAATGTAAATGTTAAGATGAAATGCAAATGTTTAAGGTAATGTACATGTGTAAGTTTGTTTTGGACAACTGTCATTTTTTGTAGGTATTTAAATAGTTTAAATTTGTATTATTTTTTTACCTCACTGGGTACTCTTCTCTCAAAGCCAATGTCTCATAAATGTGCAATGGATGTGATCTAATAATGAAAAGTCATACTCTATATCAGGTGTCACCAACCTTTTTGAATCTGAGAGCTAGTTCTTGGTACAGATTCATACGAAGGGCTGCCAGTTTGATACATGCACTGAAATAAAAATTTGCTCAATGTGTCTTCGTTTATGTTATCAATAAAAATTAAAGATATTCATCAATGCGAAGACACTGATCATGTTTATGCTATTGTCAGAACAAACCTGGGGGCAGCCTACGTGCTCGTGGGTACCATGCTGCTGCTCTACATTGTACCTGGTAGTTAAATTGTTTAATTCTTGAAACTGCTTGTTGAATTTTTTCCATAGCAAATGAGGCATTGCCCTTTTGTTTGTTAGAGCATACTTCTTCACAATGTAGTGTCAAATCTTAATGATGCTGAAATTGATCTTTCTAGCAAATTATATTTGTGAAGAAAAAGTTGTTCCTTAAATTCTTAGACTTTAAACCTGTGTGATTGCTTTTTCATATTTGCTCAAATGTATAATGTTTAGATTGATGAAGTGACTGGAATTACAAATAAATGGAGCCCCAAGACTGCTGATGATCCTCAGGTCATTAAGTGCCACCAAGATTGTGTTCAGTATAAAATTGAAGCCTCATCATTGCTACTTCGTGCAAATGAGTTATTAAAGGTTAGTGCAGGTGGATTCAAACCTGTCGCCTTTATGAAAACTAGTTACTTGAGATCTCTCTATTCAGGGAAGAGGTTGTCTGAATTTGTTTCACAGTCGTGCGCTTAGTGAAATATGTAAAACCTTGAATGTAGACCCACTAGTTCCAACATTTTAGTAATATCATTGGGAAGGTAAGGATTTATGAATAGAATTGTGTCTTTCTTGTGTTTTACTTGTATTGGATGATGATAAATGCTGCATTTGTTAACTGTGAAGCAATATAATTTTGACACTTGATGGTTGCTACATGCCTGATTTTCTCACAGAACGTAGGTTTTACTATGGTATACTGCAATGTACTGGTGGTTTTGTTGGTTAATACAATGTGATTCCATTCGCAGGGATGATGGTTGAGGCTGCTCAACCCCACACTTTTATTCTGTGTGGTGAGTCTAATCCAGCTATGTCCAACGCAAATGGCTTTCTGAGCCAAAAATTATGTCACTATCTTAATCAGTGCCGCACATTGAAGGACGTATTGATGAGGGCCGCACGTTGAATGGCTTGCTTTGAACTTAACAAACTACAGTACATTTAGCTTAAGTTAATGTACTGAGAGTGTTTGAATCCTAATTGCAATGGTAAGTAGTAACAAACGTGATAAACTGGCACTGAAGACCACCTGCATCAAAAACGTCAAATTCATGATAATCACAATAAGGACAAGTTGTCAGTATATGAGAAACTTTGACTACAGCAAACACCTAAACTGCGCCGCACAAAACTTTCGGGCTTGGACATGGCTGGTCTAATCGCTTTTTGGGGCAAAAGTCAATAAGAGTCTGTTGTATATCAAAGAGACAGAATGTCATGATGAACAAGCAATTTTCTTTTACAGATTGATGAACCTAAGTTGGTATCGAATTTTGAGCAAAAGAAAGAAGATGAAATAAAGAGACTGCAGTCATTCCAGGTACATTTTGTGTGGATTTATTTTGCCTATCCTCTGGTAATTGCTTGCACGAATATTCCACCCTTGCGAAGTTTAGTCAGTGCTGGTGGCAAAATTTGACTGTTAAATTATATCGGTAAGTTGTTTAAGCTGTACGTTCTTTAAAAATTATACAAGCGTGCTATTTCCGAAGCCATCTTCATCTGTTGTATTTTCAGGTGAGGATTTTAAGTCAGGCAGGTTTTCTGTAAAGCAGGTGGTGTGTGAAACTGCCTCTCTGGAGTTTGCTGCATTTTATATTTACGTACACTGCCCAGATGGTTGGCATAAATAGCTTAAAGCTGATTTTTTTCTACACAGGCGCATCAGCTGGTTGTATATTTCTATAAACCAAGATGCTCAGCGGAAGAGCAGGAACACATTAGTTTTATGCACAAACTAATATCTTACCGAACTGGTGCTGTTTCGGAAATGTACAAAAATTGTTTTTCCGTCAAAATTTTTGTTTCGATAACCAAAACCATGGTATCTATGTTGCATTGTTTTAGAGCGCACGGTCTGATTGTGAAAGATCCTATCTCTCCATTTACAATAAAAGGTACTGATGCGAGCCTCCTTATGAAAAGTTTGCCCACCACTGGTTTATGCAACATTATGTATTTGATCACTCTGTTTCCAACTGGTCTTCACATAAATCTACTTGACCCCAACTCATAAGCAAACATTACTGAAGACAAAATAGAAAATTTGAAATGTCAAAACATGTTTAGAACACTGAAAACGAAACAAACAATGTAGCTGAATGGCCCAACACTCAATACACGCCGGAACGCATGAAACAAGCCAAGGCAAAATAAAGGCAAGATAAATCTGGGTTTGTACTTGGAAAAATATGTACTTGGATCGAAAACCACAAAAACTATGCAGGCAGCCAGCGTCACAACATAAAGGCACTTCATTATTAGTAAATGCGTAACTTAAAACTGCATCCGACACTGCTGAAATATTAGGGAATATCGCTTTTCAAGGTTGTTTAGTTTTTTGGCCTAAATAAAAAAAATATATTTTTGTTTTTCTAAACGGTCGAACCTAATTGGTAAAGTACATATCAGTTGAAAAGAAAGTTTATCATATTTACGGAGGCACGAAGATGAAGTATAACTAAAGTTAGATTAGTAGTAGAAGCTGTGCAAACGTCGACGAAAACATTGCCAACTTGATTTTCATGAAATTTGCAATTTCAATCTTATACCTGCTTAATCAAAGTGTGCGACGCCTTCTAATAACTCTAATACAATGTTTTGTAGTTAGTAAGCTTGTTCTTTGGTACCGGTGGCGTATTTACTGAAATACAAATTGCACGTATTTGTAGATTAGCTGTTAGTTAGACAATGTTTGTGAGCAATAAGTGCTGTCGCTAATTTTCAACATTCAAACTGATCGGTCACATGCGACTTTGAACACTGTAATGACAAATTGTTGATAGAAGCAGTACCCAATTATTTGATTTGTTCGTTCATTGCAATGAACATTGTGAAACAACGGCTCTATTGCTACCATTTCACGTACTTTTGCAGTAGTAATTTGATTTTTTCTTATACGTTTCATAGACTACTGCAAGCATGATTATAAGTCACAGGCGAAATGAAGGACTATCGTAACAAGAACCGGAATTAGGACCACGATTCGATTTTATCTGGGTTTACCACCGCAAGCTCACCGAATGTTAAGAACTTCCGGACTGTGGAACGCAAACGTAGTTAAATTACTGATTTGACTGTACCTTCTAATGTTCCAAAAATGCGCAGTGCTCACCGAGCCAAGGAAACGATTGCGAAATTGAAGTAATCTTTAAAGGGATGATGGAAACTAACCGCAGTCCATCAAAGTTCAATAGAAGCAGTAGCTTTACTCCTTTTGTGCTTTGTATCACTACCAGTTTCAAGGTTTTACATGCTTTCCTTGAAAAATGCTCTTGTTCTGTTGTAATGATGATTTTGTCGTGCCATCACACGCAAACCACCACCATTTGCACCACATTCGAAGGCTGTTGCGGACCTTCTATTAAATATCACTAGACCAGAGCAGGTCACTATGTTGCCTAATACTACTTCAATCTGTGAGATTATCTTCCTCTCCTCTGCTGATTGAACTGAAAATGCACCATGAGGCTACAGTTACTTTTAAAACTAGACGTTCTTCTCGATGACTGTTTGGATACAGGCAAAACTTGTCTAAATGGAGTGGTCGTGCATCATTCGCTTCAGCAATATGAATTTACTTTGTGCGTTTGTTTTAGGTACGTCTTGATCGTTTGATCAACGGCATGGAAAGACTAGATAATGGTGATCAACTGCGGTACGTATATACGGGGTTTTTACTGCATTTCAGACGTCTTTAATTCATTTTCAGGCAAATCGTATTAGTTTGTGCCGAGTTTGTGTTTGTTTCGTTTCGGTAGGATTGTTTTTGTCTAATTTTTGCCAAAGACCATACGGCCTTTAACTCGATAAAAAATACCTTTTTTGTGGACACTGGTTAAAAACAACTCCAGGTACGTGTTTTTCATTTAACAATCATACAAATGTCTTGATGCGTCACTGGAGAAGTTGATAAGTACTGTGATAATTTGCTTTGTTCTTATCAAGACATTAAATCCTCTAGCTAGTTAACTTAAAAAGCTTGCTACCATTCGACAGCATCTATCATTGCTTGAAGCTAAGGTCCGTCTCCTAATATTCCTACCTTTGCACTTGGATGTGCATTTTTCTCTACGAAATTGGTTTCAGGGATTGACCACCGATTTACTGATTACTAATGATTTCATAGGAAAACCGAAAAGGAAGATACAAAGGTAGAAATGAAACAAGATGATAAAGACGTTGAAGACGGGTAACTTTTTGCTTCTATGCTTTCAATATACTTTTGGGCTTTCGATCATTTTTATATTGCATGACTGAAATTCAATTGCTGTTTGGTGATGGCCGGCGTTATTACCGTGCTGGTGATGAACTTTTGAACATCTTTTGGTTTTTATTTTTTTTAACCTTCACCAAGCGTTGCGTGAAGTGTTTTTTGATGGTCGGTCATCGTGAACTTTGGTCTTTCACTGGAGTTGAAAAACCACATAAAGGACTGTTTGACTTTATTATGCTAATTGCGAAATTTGGTAAGGTTTGAACTTGCTATTGGGTGGGTTGGCCGACAGAAGCATGCCCTAGCGATAGGCCGACAGAAGCAGGCCTATTTTGATATAGAATGATGAAATAGCAGTTTATATTATGTATTGATGCTTGTCAATGTGACAGCGAAGAAGAACAAGTGGAGGGCGAGGTGCTTGTGGAAGAGGAAGACGTTGATGATCTGGAGCTGTATGTTGTCAACCATGCATTTAAAAAAGAAAGGGAAGGTGATCTTGGGATTAGTGTGGGAGACGTTCTTGAAATTCTCAACAAAAGGTACATTCCAATTTAACCAACTTTTTTGTGGTGCGAGCGTCGAGTCTCTTCGTCGGTGCCCATGTCACGTTTGCTCTTGCGTTTTGGCAGTCGGTTAATTGTTACCTTGCTTCTGTGGCGTAGATCAGTGCTTCCCAACCTTTTGAGACTTGCTGCACCCTGCAGAAGGGAAATATAATTTGCGACACCCACTGGCGAACCCAAAGCAATATGCTTTAAAAGTTAATGACCATTTGAAAATGTATTTTTAATGATATATTGAAAAACGTATTAGCTCGCGGTACCCCTGAGTATCGTAAACGGCACCCAAGGGTGCCGCAGCACCCCGGTTGGGAACCACTGGCGTAGATACTGTTGAAAAAAATCTCACCGTCTAATGCCAAGTTATTTGCATGGAAATTTCACGGTTACTGCTTTGCGGTTTGATTGATTTACGTATCAAGCGTTTAAAAAACGAACCTGAAGCTTTTTTTAAAACAAAACTGGTTTTATTACTAAGCTTGATATTCACTCGAACATATTTTCCTCGCTCACTGCCTCCTGCAGAAGAGTCCCAAATAAGAACGTGGTTTTGCTGATTGGATTCTTCACCGTTAAAGTTGTTTAGGCTCGTTTATGTTTTTGCCAAATGTATGCTTCTGACCGCAAGTGACGTTTTTAATGGATGACGCTGTGAAAACATGTTTTATGAACATTCATGAGCGTTTAGTAAATAGATATGACGTACTGTCTTTTCCAAAAAGTGTTGCATTTTCATCAGAGTAGAATAGGTGTAGGTTGTCTCAACTCATTACAAGCTTATTGCCACCAACAATGACGTCCTTTCCAAACAGTCTTGGTTTCAAAGTTTGGGAAATTCAGCTTCTAAAAATTTTGCCTGAAATCTTTTCCTCATGAAAGCGTTGCTGCTACAAATAAATGTCAACCATTTCCAAACTACCGCTCATTCTTTCATAATATTTCATATCTTCTGCAAAAGTGTGACTGCCAGTTTGTTCGAACTGCCACCAGTATTTCGGTACAACGACGGAGCATCACGTGTGCGCCTGAAAGAGGACCTGCTAACCACTTGTGGACCTGTCAAACACTTATACGTTCTGGTTTCCAAATTTATTGTTAAAGTTGCTCAAAATTTTGGCATTCTATTAGAGATAGGATGTCGACCATCTGATTAAAACCAAAACTCGGTGCTTGTATTTTTCAGAAATGACGGTTGGTGGAAGGCAAAAAACGATGATGGCGAAACAGGTTTGGTACCTTCCAATTTTCTCAAACCTTACGATGATGATGACGACGATGATGAAGATGACGACGACGAGGACGACGCTGTTGATGATGCTGACGACAGCGTCGAGGATGAAGATGTCTCAGCAGAACAAGAAAAGTCATGGGATGTGTCTTCCGTGCAGGGCAGTCCAAGACAAACTGGTGGTCGCGAAAAAAGTGCTGGAGCTACTGAGTCTGCGGAACAAGCAAAGACATCGAGAAGGTATGGAGTGGAATGGTGTTGCTTTTCGGAGAGACAATATATGGTACTACTGCCGTAGAAATGTATACGATGAAGTTAATTTTTTGAAAAACATTTTCATTTGGCACTTTAGGTGTTGCCAGACAGCACTGCGTTAAATGTTAAATTTTTCGTGGAAGATCCTTAAGCTAAAATAGGTCTAAGTCAAGTTTTTTCCAAATAAGCGTTGTTAAATTGCACCATCAATCATTCACGACTCGCAGGAGTATAATTAGCAACAGAAATATGGCCAACCTCTCTGGATAGAGTATCAATCTCTGCTGCCCTTACTGTTACCTGATGCGGCATGTCGAAGTAAAATTGGTGTTAGCGCAGTAAACTTGGCACGCCCGCTTTGTCACATTTCACGACGATCCCGGAAAGATTTTTCAAGGGAAGAAAAAACTTCTTACGTGATTCAAGGTTTAATTGGGCTAGATCAGCAGTTTAAGCTATTTGAACCAACCAATATTTGGTATTTTTCACGTGCCAGTCCACGCAGCTAAAGCAACCTGCAGAACAGCGTCACTGTCAAAGCAAATGAACTCAAAGACACAACGTAGAAATTTCGGTCAACACTGCCACCATCATCATGACGGTGAAGGATGAACTGCAGTGAGTTTGCTGCAAGTTTTTTTTCTAGCCAGTAGGAAAAACGGCGCTGAAAAATGAAAGGACGGAGCTGTTGAAAACAACAACAAAAAATTCTACTTACAGGAAACCCACACATACAGTGCAGGCCTTTACTCAACAGTCTAGGCTCTTTCCGCTGCACAGGACAGGAAATCTTGTTAACTCTTCACTCCGCCGCGCATCGCCGGTTCTTACCACCCGATGCATGCGGAGCTGATAAACGTTAAGCGAATGTTGCCTCACAATGGCTAACCCAGCAAATTTTTGGACCATTGCATTCGGGAACTTTTCAACGAAAACCAGGTGCCGCACAACAACGTGTGTTCACCGCCTGAGTCCTCTCCTTCACCCAAATACAGTACAGATCTCATTACATCCAGGGACGCCGGAGCAGCGGTAGGGCAGGGGAGCAGTAAAAAATTAATTGAGGGCTATTGAAACTTGTGAAATGCAAAAAAAATGTTACCAGTATGCCAGTGTAAATTCAGCAACACTATTGACCTCAAAAATACCAACAGAAATTATAGAAAACCATTTTGAATTTTATGGATGCGCGAATAGCTGCAATAAATTTGTTCCAATTCGATCTTGATAAATTTGTCTATGGTACTGTCATGAAAAGGCGCCTCCGCTCCCGTTGCCTCCCTTTTGAATGGAAAGTGGGCGATGCCCCTGCTGTCAGGCGTCGCTGATTACATCTACCACATTTAAGATCCGTATCTAACAATCTATGGTGAGAACGCAGCGGTTTTATAAAACGTAGTACTGTATAGAACGTGGAAGCTACGTTGTCTTGATGACCGACGCGTCTGACTTGTGTTTCGACTGAAAAGTCGATTGACATTCAAAATTTTTAGGAGCGGGAAGCATAATGCGCATTGGCTTATACAAAAAGGAACGTTTCACATTGTTAAGCTGTTTAGTAAAACATCTAGATTCTAGAAAGCTTTCACTAGATTATTTTTGGATTTAGCCAGCGAATGTAACTAGGTTTTGTGGTGTTGCAAGTTTGGTTTTTCCTGATTAATGTTTTCCGTGCGTTGGTGCGGGTTTCGAACCCTTAGCTTTGGCGACACCGTCACTTGAAATTTGAAGATTCTTGACAACGAGATACAGTAACCATCAATTGTTGAAACAGTCATTCCTTTTGTGAACGTAACACCGACAGGATTTGCAAATTGTTTTGGCCCTGTCAAATGAAATGCAATAATGTAGGTATAGTACTTACTATCGATCTGCAGTGTTCTCAGCCGCCCTTCATCAATGCGCAAGTATCGACCTTTCCAGTGAGATCCAGTTCAGCAGCCGGAGTTGTTTTGAGGTTTAACGAATAGCAGCTGATATATGTCATGCAATGCTTTAGCCAATGCAGTTTCATTTTCCCAGCATAGTTTCCAGACATAGCTTACTTGGCTCCCTTTGACGTAACGTTAAATACTTTCGACTGATTGTAGTTATTCGCTTGACAAATGAAGCAGTTCAGTTGTTGGTAACCCAAGTGGTAAGATCAGTTAACCTGAAAAGCAGTAGATGTGGAGTTCTGCTGCATTTTGTGAACAACCGGTGAGCAAGGCTCGTAAACATGCCGATGACCAAAGTTAAGGTTTACTTCCGTTGTGTAAATCGGTCGTTTGGTAAGCCACGATACCAGCGTCACAGGCTTCAGTGGACAGTCGTTATAAATCCCAAGGAAGTGTGGTAATAAAGAGCTACAACTTTTTTTTTACATCTAAACAGTTTTAGTAGTTAGAACCATCTGCAGCAGGAGACTTACACGTTGTGAATGAGGTGTGAAGTACTTGCGCTCTTTTATTTCAGCCAGGATTTACAGAGCGAAGAATACGATGCAGATATGATGATGGGTTGCAAGTGCTACCCTGCAGGCGAAAGGTAAGAAAGTGAGGTAACACGCGAAACTTTTCACTACAGTGTTGCGATCCTGCTGGCGAAAAATTATTTTTTTTATTGGAAAAGTTTGCGGCAAGCTTTGATCGTGAAGCGAACAGAGATTGTTCACGTGAGAGACCTGCGAAGAATACGTGTAGTTGCGTGCTTAAGTGCACAACACATGCAGGCAACTGGTTGCTGCTGAATCGTTCGATGGAGGTCAGGCTCATGTTACCTTGCCAATGCAGGGGGTGTATGTGTATTTACCGGGAATCACGTAGTTGTGGTAAGTATAAACCAAAGAGAACCTAAACATATAGGCGCTGTTGAATCAATCTGAAGAATTTCACGCAGCATCCTCAAATGTAAAGTCAAGCCAACCACCAAGCTTCGAAATATTTGCACGTGAGTTTCACTTCTGTCACCGATGATGGCAAAGTTACTCCTCATACTTCTCAAAATATATGTTTCTAGACGAGTAGCTTAAGGCTATAAATCTTTGAGTATAATTGGAAGCTAATGAATTGCACCATGTTCGAATGTTGTGTTCTTTTTCAGGGGCAAAGACATGTGGAAAGGAATACGTGATTCCCTTGTTGAGGTAAGTATAATTGTGTTGTTGGGAAATGCTGTAAACTGCTTCTAGCTTAGCAGATAGAGAAACGAGCTTCGTTTTGTCGCTCTTAATAAGAAACCAATAGTTGCTTTTTTTGTCCAAAAAAACTTATTTCAAATAGATGCATGTATGTGTGCGTGTGTCTATGCTTAAGCGTCAAGCCACGAGATCAATGACTTCTGTCTTCTGCTTTTCAAGTAAGCAACCTCTATATTTATTTTTAACGCCCAATGATTTGTGTGATGACAATGGCAGTTGCCGAAGCCTGAGTTTGCTGCTTGCCTGGCAGTTGAAATGAACGCTATTGCCCAAGGAATACTGCGGCAAATCACTCAGTGGTTGTGGATCGATCGACCGACCTTTCGATTGAGATGCAGGCACTGTGCCCCTGAGCTATTGCCGCCCGCGCGTATTTTATTTTTCAATTATAATTCGAACAACTTTATTTCAGACTGGCAAGACGGACGTCACTGACGTCCTAGCTGCCATGGGAGCCTTTCCTGCAGGGTTCCGACCCTCCACCCTGCATAACCTCACGAAGAAGGGACCGCAGTACAGTTTGCGAAACGCTATTTTGCCGAAACTCACGGAATCAAACCTGGCTTTCCACGATTTGTTCTTGGACCCCGTAACAACTCAGGTACTTGTGCCGTTGGTATGTCACTGTCTATTGAATCAGGCAGTCTAGTCAACATAAGTTCTTTATTTTCTACTTAACTGCTTTCTTTCAGTAAGTTTGCTCTTAAACTGCATTTTTTCGTGCGACACGCTGTTGTCTCGTACAGCTGTCGAGTTCACTGTTCGTGTTGCAACAGGTGCGGAAGACGGCAACCAGAGTTCTCCGAAGTTGCCGGTTGATGAAGTGCAATATGATACCTTTGCTGGGAACTGGGGTAGAAGTTTTGAGTCATCATGTGCGGATGTGCGTGTTTGATGGCAGCAAGGTAACTGTCAAAATCTCGTACATAAACTTTTCATCGAGATGTTTCGCGCTTTGCTATTTTTACTTCTCACCAGAATTGATACGGCCTCTAACACAAAAATCCGTGAAAAACTTTTTCTAACTTTCGACGATTATTTCCCTTCGCCACGTCCTGCTTTTGGTAAGTAACAGTTCAAAGCCAAGCGCACCCAAGAAAGACTGCAGCAAAGCACGGTGTAACGAATATGACCTTTACTCTTTGCAGCAATCAAAGAGTAGTTAACAGTGACTTTTCTGCACCACCTAAAAAGAAGCTTGCTTCATTTTCTCTCTGAAGAAAAAGGCTCTTGACCACTTGTCGCTTGCACGTTGCTTATTGCATTGCAGATTTTAAGCAACATCCATACTGTTCGAGCGATAGTTGACCCGATGAAGCCGAAAATCTGGTCCTTCCAGCCTTACACTGGCAACACGACCTACGTAAGTCCTGTGAAATGTGATTGCAGACCTACGCTTGCCTTGTTGGCCAGACTAAAAAAAAATGTTTCTAGGGTCTAGCAAGTTGTTAAGTAGCATCGCGATGCTTTGCGCGAAGTATTTATCAGCGAAGCAACTACATTCACCACGGTCTTGCCTTCCTGCCATTTAAAATCGGATGGACTAGTCATCAGAGCGCTCTGACAAGGTGGCCGAAAATTCCCTATTTTTTACTATTAATACCAAGGTGACGCTGCGTTTGTCGCGAGTAGTTTAATGTTATCCAGAAGTGCGTTTATTGAATTGTCAACGCTCGTTGCAAGTGCAGTACAATCCTCGAATTTCATCGTTTTCAAGTAGTCAGTCTCCACAAAGACGACGGAGTCGAATCAGTCAGTAAATTTTTTAACAGGAAATCGATTTCACGTAACGCTACGCACCCTCAATCCTGAAATCTTATTCAAATATAATAAGGTTTTCATCGTCACGTTTTTCCCACTCGTTTACAAAAATTAAGTGGTTTTGAGAAATCGTTCAGAAAAAAAGCCCAAGATAAGAGTTGCGAATCAGGAACTCTCACCGGTACCTTTTATTTAACTGGTAGTTTGTACCTGCGGAGGCAATTTCTTGAATCAGGTGTTTCGATATTTTGTCGCTATTTTGTTTTTTTCGAATGTCCCACCACAGTTTTGAGACCAGTGAACCGTTCTCATCCGTCGTGTGAAACAACTTCAACTTTTCTACACAAAAGTCTTTTAACTTCGGAAAACCTTTTTGGAACGGAATATATTTTTGTGTGGGATTGTCTTTTCCTACATTGTAACATTGGTTTAAATCCCCACTTCGCCATTCCCGTTTTGATGATCACATATTGCCCATGCGGATGTCAATTGCAAGCTCTAGGTTTCTGCAAGCTTTCGAGGAATCAGCTGACTGGGTTCTGCTTTCATCTTTTTATTAAAACTTGAACATATCTGTATTTAAGTAACGACTCGCCACATGAAACAAGCAAGAAATCTATCTGCAAAATTTTAATAGGAAATCGAAATCGATTTCACGTAACATTACACATTGTCAGTCCTCAAATAGACTATTTGAATAATATTCAAGGACTTACGATGCATAGTGTTTCGTGAAATCGATTTCTTACTAAAAATTTGCAAACGGATGTCCATCAGAAAATACGCATTAACGTTGAAACTCAATGACGATTTACATAGGAACCCTGTGTCTACAGGGCCATAAGACAAATCATGTCAAGAAGTTTCTTGGTCAAGCCATTTACTGTTTAAACAAAACACTCGAGTCGTTCCTGATTTTTGAAAGAGCAACTCAAGCCTGACTCCAATCGGTTCATTTAGCCAGATTACTTTTCTCCGGTCATCCATCCGGTGCATCACGGCATGAAAAAACAAATGGAAATCTGTTGAATTCATCAACACTTTGGTATACCAACGAAAAGGATTACACGTTAACTTTACCGGTCATAGGTCTATGCTGATCTGTCACAAGGTTGCGTTGCTTTTGGTAGCGCCCCGCTTTCTTGACGGTGAAACTGAGGTTATATCAGAAAACAAAAATGGCAAATTGGTCGAACGAACACATTGCATCAATCACGTAACGCCTGGATGGCAACGATACTCACGAACATCAACGAGGCGTGACTGTTGCCAACGTGAAAGTTCTCATCTGGAGATAGGAAATGGTCAGGAAATGGTCCATTTCCCAACATAGTCCGTTCTTCCCAGCTTCAGTAATGGATGACGCTTCTTTTTCGACTGAGGAGTAATTGCACTCACTGCGTGATAACATCCCATACATGAAAGCGACTGGTCCACCAATTTGTTTTAATGTTGCGGCGAAATCACAAGCGTCACATTGTGTTGCAAAATGGAACGTCTTTATCAACACTGTCGAGGTACGCTTTCGACAGATCTCGTTTTAAGTTTTCGAACATCGAAGCAACATCGTCGATTAGACTCTGAGGAAAGAGTGTAGCACGCATGAGCGATCGCATCTTTTCGGAAAAGTTTGTAAGCAGTTTTGCATAATAGACAAACATGCCAACTACACACTGAAGCTCTTTGCGATACTTTTTGCGAATAAAGCAACAGCTTCAGTTTTTCTGGGCGAGGCTTGAACATTTGTGCACGTGAACTTAAGTTCAAGACTTTTCGCAACTTTGTAGCAGGCTTCAATATTTTGATGATGTTCTTGTTGACTGCGGCCATCTATGATGATGTTATACAAATAAGCGAAAGTTCCCTTCAGCTTGTGGTGCTCAATGATGCCGTCCAGTATACACTGTGGAAGGCGGAGACACCATTCGTTACCTGAAACGGAAAACGGGAGTGTTGATAAAGTTTGCCATTTGCTTCGAAAGCTGTGAAAGGTCGATATTCGATGGCGAGGGGTATTTGGTAGTTAGTAAAGGTTCAGTCCAGTGTGCTGAAATACTTAGGCTGCGCGATTTGATTGATTTGATCGTCAATTCTAGGCAGAGGGTAAGCACCCAGTAACGTGAATCGACTCACAGCCTGAGAACAGCTCGTAGTCTATTGCCACTCGCCTCCTGTGGTTTTCGCTCTTGGTCATCACAACCTGAACTCTCGATATTAACACAGATGGTCCGATGATGTCTTCGGCAAGAAGTTTCTTGACTTCTTTCATGAAGCTCTTATGAGTCTAGATGTACAGTCGGGATTTAGCAGCAATCGGCTTTCAACTGCGAGTGAGACTGCGGAAAATTCTAGGCATATTTACCAGTGCTTCACTGACAGAACAAACTTTTTTCTCCATCAACAAGAGAATTTAGATTTTCGCCCATTTTTGAAATAACGTTGTTGTGGAGGTGCACGAACACATGGCCGAAAACTGCAACAACGCATAAATCCTTGACTACGCCAAACCGAACGAACGTCTTCCTATGTTTGTCCAATTAAGAAGAATTACCGTTGCCTTTACTGATCCTTTCACTTCAGCTGAAAAAGAAACCATACATACCCTTTTGCAAGAGGGTTTGTACTATGACAGACTGTTTGTCTGTGAAACACTCAGAGGCCCCGGAATCTATCAGACACTTTGCATGGGTTCCATTCATCATTGCGTTGCATGGGGATCTCCAGTTAACGCTGCTGCAAGGCGCGGGGGGTGAAGTGGCGCGGCCGTGTAGTTATTAGACGAATATAATCGACATACCTTGGCAAAATGCCCTGTTACGTGGCAGAAACAGCGTTCGCTCTCCTTATGCGGGCTGTTGTATCTTCTGCGGAACTTACCTTCGTAGTAGAAGCACTTTCACCTCTGTTGCTTTTGAAGAGCACGCACTATTTACGTTGAACTTGACTTGGCGTTGACGTTCCCGGTAGAATCAGCGAACGAACGTGGTGCGAACTAGAATTTCGCTGAGCGCGGTCAAAAGCGGCTGCTTGAATATGTGCTGTCCGCAATTCTAGTGTAGGACTTCCAGAAGACATAGTATTGTGTTTGATATCATACCATTTATAAAAGCGTCTCCTATGTAGTCTTCACGGTTTTGTTCGGTGCTGATAGCTTTGATGTTGCAGTCTTTGGAGAGTTGTCACAAACATCGAAAGAACGTGTTCAATGATTCCCCTTCTTGCTGTTTCCTAGTCGCAAGGAGATGTCGAACAAAAATCTCGTTTTTAGGTCTACTGTAAATCTTTTAAAGCAATTCCAACGCATTAGCATACGTCTTTGTTTCTTCAATGTACGCATAAACATTGCGCTTATCGTGGTTTGCAAGAACGAACAATTCGTCGACTCCGTCCTCCGTTGACTCCCGACTTTTTCGAGGAAGTTCTGAAATGTTCGCAGCCAGTATCGATGCTCCTTTTCAGCCTTGGGAGATTCAGGATCAGCCCACAGTTTGTCTGGTTTAAGAAATCGATCTATGCCAGAGTGTATTTTGAATAAATTGATGTGCTATCACGTAGGAGAGCCAAAGCGGCTTTCTTTAAAAATATTAGGACACTACACATCTGAAAAATGTAGCGAAGTTGCGCAGTCATAGTCAACAACACCACTGAATAATACAACATGCAACGCAATGCAATGGCTAACAGTGCAACTGCAAACGACCATTTCATCGTGCAAGGTTTCTACTCACTAATAAGTGCAGTCAGGTACCCAATAATAGTTCGGCGCTTACACACGTGATTAAAGCCGGTACTACGCGTACTTAAAGAACATCACGTGCGCCTTTAATTACAAATTTAATTAAAGGTTATTACACACGTTCACAATAAAACAATGCTTTGTGCTAGAACCTATAAAATATTTTCTTCCTTACCCACAAGTAGAAACCTTGTTGACGATTATTTTCCAGACAGCCGTCCTGCCTACCAGCTTGACAGACGCAGCGGCAATCCTTAGAACTGATCACGTACATTCAAACGTTGGCATACTATTTGAATTGGGTGTCACTTACATCAGAAACGTAAGTATTTTTAAGGCATGGTGTATTTTATATTCTGCGCCGTTCATGCACTGTGTGTAAACTTTAGTGCCGTTTGCTGTAACAGCTACAGAGGCAGGTGACTCTGAAGATGTTTCACAAAGAGATGAGTGCGATGCGCTTAAATGGACGTACCCACTGGCGGTTTGTCTTTTTCCAACCATTATTTTTCTTAACACCAAGCGCAGCTTTGTGACGTCATGTAAGATTGTGTTCTGATAGCGTTGAATGGGTTCTCACCAAAAGAAGTCATTCATTTCCAATATCGGTAACTCCGATCGTTTCCAATGCATAGAGTTCGTGTCTTGCGCTGATGGTGGTTCATAATGTCGGAACAAGGAAGAAGATAGTCTTTTCTCAAAGTGGTAGAGTAAAATGGCACAAAAACACGTTTTAGATAGCCTTGCTTTACAGAACCAAGAGCTGTGCCACATCCTATTGAAACGATTTTTATTCAGAGCCAGATATTTTCGGGAATGTTCTCTCGTTGAAAAGATTGTTTCAGCTTAATATACGACAGTAGTATTTCTTCGTTTACGAACCTGTTCGCTTCGATTTGAAATGAGAAGCTTGCATGTGAGCGAATTTTATTCTGAATATCGGATTTACGCATAATTTAAAATTACAATGTAATGGGAGGCTTTCGTGGATTTTTAATTTCGTAATGTGGTCACTTGAAAGAGACATTAGAAATGCTGCCACAAAAGTACGATAAGAATACGATCTTCTGTACTGGTTGTTTGCATGAGAAATGACCTGTCATCATGTGTTCGCGAAGTATCTGAATTTAAAAAACATGCGAACAATGACGAACCTAACTAGGAAAGTCGCAAACTCACTGAGCAGGTAACTTATGTAGAAACGGGTGGTTTCTTTGCAGTGAACGCGGATTTCCTACGACTAGCCATTTCATATCTGAAACACCAAACTGTCGAATTGCTAACAGAATTGGATCGAACTTGTAATTATGGCGGAAGCGCCTTTCGGAATTATCCTTAATTTTGGTCGCCCTCATGATCGACCCTAGGCTGCTCATCTTATTAGCGCATATTTTGGTGGAACGAACGTCTGATGTTGAGTTCCCGCTGGCGGTCCACTGCATGCGTTTCTGTTTCCTGGTTGAGCGTATGTCGCGAAGTGTCAACGTCAGCATCAAGTATTTAATTGAAAAGAAAAAAATCGAACAGTTCGTTTCAAATGAAGCAGCAAATTTTGCTCGGTTCCTGACTTCTTAAATCGTTGTAGCCACCTCGCCGGGTGCTCCGATTCAGTGATGGACCGGCATGCGAGTACAGCGACACCGACGACGATCTGGAGCACAGACAAATGCCGCTCAGTGGCGCCAGACAGCGTCTCAGGGTATTATATCGATCGTAACCGATAGTGCAATAACCGCAGCCTATGCTGTGAATGCTGCTTGCTGCTGGTGGAGGGTTTAGCGTTTGCGTGCTTCGGCTGGCAGCATTTCATGATTGCATTGTGTTTCTGTTTAACAAAACCGCAAACTGTCGACGCGTAGCTCATGCCGTAGTTGCACATAATCGGTTATAACTCACGCAAACGTGTCTTAGCTGAGGTTGCAGACATTTCGTGACTCACCTATACATCTTCAAGATTAAACACTTATAGTGAAAAAGGTTTGAGTGTTTGCTGTCATGCTTCAATTGATAAACCAATCTGCTTTTTTTGGTCAAGAATGTTGCCATTATTTGTGATATTCCAATTAACTTAACCTGTGAGTACTTACACTAGATGCTCCGAAAGTCGATTCTTTTATGTATGAGATAAAAGTGATGATCAGCGTCAGTACCTGTCTCGGCTTGCACTTGCGACGCGTCGTGCGTTCTTTCTGCACAGCCCCAACTTTCATCACTCGTTTTGTTTCGGAAAGCTTTCAAAATGCGCCTTTGCTTTCGTTCACTAACATGCCACCCACTGTCATAGCATGTGACCATGTTTGCCACTCACCTGCTTTGGACTGAATGCTGCCTTGTCATTTTTTCAAACATGACTTACAGGCTCCATCTAAGTTTTGCTAGCTAGTCGTGCGAGCGATTGCATCTCTGCAGTTATTTTCAACGACCAACATGTTATGTCGGACTGCGAATGGAACGTACGACTGTGGTGGCTTGTGCATCACACGTATGTGGCTTTTGTTGGATAGCACAAATGTGCAGTCGTTACTGATGCAACCAAGCCTGAAATGTGATGCAAAGAAAACTTCTAGCTTACTGGACTTCGTATCAGAATCTAAGAACCGAAGTATTAGAATATTACTAACCCTCTGGTTTTGTTTGAGATTTATTTAACCTCATGAACTCACGCTCAGCTTTCTGCTGAGAAGCAATCACTAATTCATCTAATTTTTTATCTACAGTTGGACGATTTTGTTTGCGTTAATTTGAAGCCTAGCTGTGCTGGTGTTCTTACATAACTTTCCTATTGCAAATCAGGTGCAAACTAGAAAGATACTGGAGGTTTTGTTTTTCATAGTGAACACTTTCCATTAAAATGTAGTCGTACTCAAGCTTTATCACAAGCTCAGCACGTGGTTTACCCTAAAAGCCGACGACTTGAATCATAGCAACAAGTTTGGATAATTTTCAAGCGTAGGCATGTCGTGCAGCGCCCTCGTATTTGTTCAAAGCGGCTTTGCCATCGATGCGGAATGGCCTCGTTGCAGGCGTGTTCAGCACAGAAACTGCTTGGACGCCTTCCGGAGGCAAAATCCTGAGATCCTGGTACTTTGCTTGGCAAGTCCTGGGTCATCACCTCGGTGAAACAAAAACATTCGTGCCTCTGTTTTTAATCAATCGGTTGCAATTGTTTTTTACTATCAGCTGCGGTACGGAAAAAATGTGTTTTGATTCAAGTTCTTAAATGCCGCTTCCCTTCCCCTTTTACATATTAAACGCAAATCTCATGTTCTCTTGCACAGCAAACGGGCGAACGAGGAGAACTGAGTTGCGGGTGGGCCCATCTCAAGCTGTTTGATGAACAAGGGGTTGTGATTCCGAACAGGTAAAGGCGCAGTTTGCTCGTTTAGGATTTATGTGCGTTTAGAATTTGTTGCCTGGAAGGAATTCCATTCTTTTCGTGTCCACTTGTAAATTTCTGAGGTATCTGTAGTAAAGCATCCTAAATCAAACGTAACATGCTCTTTCACTTTTTGCACACACAAGGCAATAAAAAATAGATTTGGTTCAGCTTCCGAAAATGTAGTAACTAATGTAATGCCTCAGGAAAATTTTAGAAAAACAGAGAACTTGGAAACTTTTGAGTATATGCACCTCATTCGGAAAAATCACGAGGAACCTGATCTCATTTCCCATAAAGATTTTGTAAAAATAAAAAAAGTTGGTAGAGAACTCAACATGCTTTTGAGGAAAAGGTGTATTTTTTGTTTTTGCCACTCTTCATAAGACTTCTCCGCACGTTTACAGCTCTGGGCAATAATATGCAACTAATATTTTTGTCATGTATCTTCGGTAGTGGTAAAAACCAACAACTGCGATTCACCGCCTTTATGTTGAGTCAACACCATTGCTGGAGAGCAGTAATGCCTTTAGATTAAAGTTTCCTGTGTGCTTGCTGAAGAGAGATATTCAACGTTTTTTATTATTGACCTTAGAAATTAAAAAAATGTAATAATTCCGTAAGTGCGGAACAATTCTGCAGGATGGAAATACATCGGGGTGGCCATTTTTAAGTTCGCACCTCGTTGCTATTGTTTTTATGAAACGTGCATGGCATATTCGATGTGTTCACTTTGCAGGCCATACAAACTACGCTTGAATGGAGGCACACCATACGAGCATGGCGTCGATGTCGACCCGTCGATTGCCCGGAGAGGTTTGTCGTTAACCAGTCATTGAGTTAATGTTGCCGCTGGGTATTGGAGGTGCTTGTATCGTTAGCGAAAAACTTGTGGTGCTCGGCCAGCAGAAATGCGGATCTGATTCTGAAGAGTTAGAAAGGTGAATGAAGCGAGATAATTCCATTGTCACTCGTCTCGACTCATGCATTAAACACATCAGATCAGCAAATAGATTAGCAGAAGGCGCCTCGGTGCTTATAGATTAGATTACCACTTTTGGCAAGTCTTACCAAAAATCCGAACTAACAGGGATTCAAAAGCTTATACTCGAACAAAGGCTTGGGGTTTGTTGGGGTTTGTGACTTGAAACTATTGCTCCATCTGTGCATGTCGTTTTTTCCGATTGAATGAGAATCCACTCGGTGTTTTATATTTTTTCCAGCTCCGTCCAACAGACTTCGCGTTCTGCTATCTGCCAACAAACACCCGACTATCTCTGTTCAGATCGGAACACCGTCATCTACTAAGCGCGCCTACCTCGAGTAGGTTTTCAACGTCTCTGATTGTTAATTGTCATTTAAGTGTGCTGTAAAACAGGAGGCTGGAACTGGCATGCTTTTGTTTGTTGGTAACCGCCAGTTGATGTAAGAGCAGCAAACGTTTGCTATTTGATGATCTGCAAGTCACAGCAGCTTTGTGCTGACTTAAAAACGTGCTCCGATTCGCTGCTTGTATGGGATAGAAAAGTTTTGTAGATGCTTACTCGCCGGTACATTTCCCCCTTTTTACTAAAATGTAAGCCCCACTGTTGACGTTGGAGTGAGTATTACAGGTGTTATTTGTTTGGAACCTTAGTTTGCGCTCAGCGATTGTTTTGTAGTTATACATTCCGTGACCCATTTATTTCTTCTGTCAAATCTCCAAAGCTTTCTTCCTATGCCGCTGGAGTTTAAACAAGATGTTCTTGTTTTTTTCTGGTCTTTAATACAAGGGATATTTGTAAAAGTTAAATTGTATGAAATTGTAAACGGTGAACACGTCCACGAGATATTGTGTCGACTTGTTCAGAGCAAAGTAAGACCTGGGCAACGTTTGAACTGCGGGTCTGGTTATTCATGCGTAGGACATACAGTTTTGTTGAACATCAGCATTCGTTGAAACTTCGTGTCTGATGACTGTATATCATGATCTTTGTTTGACGTAACTGGTATCTGCTACATTTTCATCAAGGTTGCTACCTTCGACTATTTTCCTCCCAGCCTCTTACGGCGAGCTTGTAGCTTTCCATCGTCGCGTATTGGCGGACGCGCTCGTCCGTGACCGCCTCGTCGCGTCCGACGCAGACTTGATACATTCACCTGCGATAGCTACTTTCCTTTCAGCAATCAATAAGCCGGATATAATGGATGCTATGCTGGTGAGCTCCAATGTCTTTGTTAGTGCGTTGGTGAACCGCTAAAGCTATCTTTGATTTATATGCCATGCATGATGAATTGCACAGCGCTGTCGTAATTAACGTTGAAGTCACGAAAGTTCAACTTGAAGTAATGAATGTTTCAATGCGTGTTCATTTGCTGTGTTTCAATAATGTTGTTGATGTGGTTGCAATGCGAATGAACAGGTAATTCGAACCTCACGAAAAGCAAACGTCGCCGAAAGGGACCAAATTCAGCTGAAATCACTACTCCCAAGTGTGTGTACGCTTGAGGTTGTTTAATCGTTGCAACGGTTACGTGCGCTAAAAAGAAGCGATTGAAAGAATGATGCCAATGAAGAAAAGTGTAAGTTCCCGCTTTGTTTTGCAGGTAATTTGGAATGAAAAGAAAAGACACTTGACGCGAGCCGACAAGGTAACTACACTTGAAAATAAAATGCGTTTGTGCTTGAACATCTTTCATTCTGCTGTAGAGAAACTTAAGAGTCCAAAGCCTCCGTCCGATGCTGCCCGCTGAGTGAGTTGATAGCGTCTTTTTAATTTGGTGCTATGTCTTCAGCGCGACAAAGAACATATGAAAAGTGTCTACAAGTCGGTCGTCATGGAAACTGCCTACCCCCTTCTTCATCTGCAGGGCATGCCCGAAGCACGCTGGGCGGACGCTCAGCTTGAGCAGGTGAGTGAGCATTCAGCTGGTGTTTTTTCCGGGCAGCCTGTTTATTTCGGTTCGTTTTGCGATGCGTTCTTTTCCACCGAAGCATTCAATTTATCCATGACTTTCTTCCGCCAAACCAACGCCTCATTGTAGTTGAATGGAGTATTCGTTGCACCGAAACAATCTTTTTTTGTTTTTGAAAAACAATGAAATCACCAGCACACGTTTCAGTTGCCTGGCAACACACCACGGTGGCTTCATGGCGCCGTTGTTTGGAAACGTGACAAAGATCGCCGAACCTCTTTGACTTGCTTTGAACTCGTTGCAGATGCGAGGGCAGCAAATCCTGAAAACTATCCAGAATACCAGGCAGGAGAACGGAGTTGTGCGTCATCTGCTCACCTCTGCTGGAGACATGGCACCTTTCGACATCCAAGAAGTGACCTTTGACCTTCTTCGTGATCACTGGAGGTCGCTTTCGTAGCGTCGATTGAAACTCTTTGCCCTGCATTATCCGGCTAACGCCATTTCTGGCATGCGCTTTCCATGCCTGAATGCAAATGCTGTCGAACTTGCTGGCTGGGCTGAAATGTGTGTAAACACTTGTCCGAAGCGGAGAAGTGACGGATATTACGTTTTCTGGGGCTCGTCACAATATAGTAACTGTTTTCAGGTTATCATCTCGGTTTTAGTGTAACCACTTCAGTTCACACAGACTTTTTTGATTATTTTTGTGGCACTTAACTTGTTACGCCGAACTTATGTGAAGTGTATTGTTTAAATATCCCGATAGATCCCTTGTTAATAGCATGGTGCGCAGACAGACGCTTAAGAATTGTCCATGGAATGTAATGATGTATTGCTGTGTATCACTTTGTCAGAACGATGACATTAACGTCGGTTTTGGCTCGTGGAAGCTATCCTTGTAGAGAGCAGGGACGAGTCGGTCCTTTGTGTTATATCTCATTCTTTACATCCACACCTAATTTGTGATCTTGTAGTTCAGATTTACGGAACATCAAGGCGACACTCACCTGGATTAATTCATCTCACAAAAAAGTGCTGCTATTTTTGGTTCTGAACGACTTGTATTGAACTTATGTTTCGTAATATCGTGACATCAGTGCTCTTTTTTGTGTTTTGTGCTAGTCTTTTATAATAAAAATATATATTTGCATGTTTAAAGTGTGGTTCTTCCAAGAAACTTGTTTTCCATGCGCAAAAGCTTATCTGAAACTTTTATTAAATATCGGCGCATCGAAACGAGTAAGCAAAAATGAAAAGCTACGTGCTTTTGCACTGTGCAAATAACAGCACATGGTCGCTGATGTCAGGTTCCACGTAGATTTGTCGTCTGTGGATGCTGGGAACAAGAGCCACGCACGGCGCTCGAGAAACAACGAGATTCCACGCACACAAAAGCGGCAAAAGCAAAGACGAAACAAGAAAGTTGTTAAAATTGACGACGCGTTTATATCACACGTCACCATGGTCAGCGCGCGTTGGGGTAAACAACCCTGTAACGCGCGTGATCTGCTGTGCTTTCGACAAATTGCGGGTTTCCTTCAATGACGCCTTGGTTCTTGTAACTGCTTCGATCTTCCAAAATCTGGGAGTCTTCATCTTGATAGTTCATGTCGTACTGTCCTACAAAGTGACGAAACGATGTGGGTGTTGACTGTCAAGTTCTGCTAACTATTTTAATAGCAACAACTTTTACATTAAATATCGTCTTGGTTTGGAACTTCTGGCCGAGAAAAGACTGGTGTGAAACTAAAAAACGAAGTGAAACGCCTTAGCACTTTTGCAGAGGAAATGCCGTTTCTGATTTTAGCAATGCCACGGTATTGCTAAATTTCTAATGAAAAAGTATTTAACTATATTTTCTTATTTATAGTCTCCTGCTTAAACACTGTGCGAAGTTGATTCAAACTATACATTTTGTGACACACTGTAAAAATCTTCCTATGTTTGGTAGGTTTTCTGAGGGACACCTTTCGTTTTCATTATAGATCACTGAATCACTTTTGGTGGCACTGAATCTTTAACTAAAAGCATAATTTGTAGTAGTCGTTACCGTTTGCAATCTTAGGACTCTTCTGCATCGAAGTTAAAGAAGAAACTGTACCGCCCTTTTTTAAAATGTTGTTCATAGGGCTGTTCCCACCGAAATCTATTTCGACCAGTTAAATTTGATGGCACTCAGCGATCAAAAATATGCCAATGCTATTAATATCATAAACCTAGCATATTGTCTCGGTTGATAAATAATTATATTTTATTGCTTTACGTGGTTCCCAGTAGAAATATCCCTGCTTCTTATTCTGATCCTGTTGCAGAGAGCCGTTTATCGGGTGGTAAAATCTTGTTATACCCTTGCATTTCACATTCGTAGGCATTTTTATGAAATTTTTTTTTCTGTGATATGGACCACAAGTCCGCAATAAAATATCATTATTATTATTAGCGTTTCCAGATGCGTTTTGTAAAAATACCGGTCATTTTGTCAACAGGGAAATGCACAAATTGAAACAATGAAACAAAAAGAAATTTACCACAAATCAAGAACAGGAAAACACAGTAAAATTATACAGACCATGATGGAGTACCGCCATTGTGTGTGTGTTTGACCAGGCACATAGCACCCCTAAATGGGGTTGGGCAGACAGAGGCAAAGACAGATTACAAAAAGGTTTTACAGTGAACAGTAATACAGTAGTGTTGAGTACATGAAAAATAACAAAATGAGGTTAGTCAGGATGGCTGAAAAGGGGAGCAAAACAACACTGCACAGAGGCTTTACAGAAAGCGTAAGAACATACTGAAGACATAAAGCTCAGAAAACACAGACATTCGGAAGGCAATGGCTATACATTGAAGAGAGGCAAGTGACGGGCAGGAACACTGGTTAATGCACTGAGGGTGGCTGAAGTCAGATCAAGCTTGCACACAGGCCAATATGCTGGCGGTGTTCCCTCTGACCACGGCCAGAGACAGGCGCTGGTGGAGCCACTGTCGCTCCCTGGGGTCGCCTGAAATGTCAACGAGTTTCTTTGCGA
>Ga0210059_1001143_pt1 | contig 38829 bp, 24 predicted proteins | sample Ectturendosymbi2_FD_188042 | JGI IMG/M metagenome (GOLD analysis project Ga0210059, IMG submission 188042) | Ecteinascidia turbinata endosymbiont from Florida, USA - Sample 2 (SPAdes) (version 2) | ecosystem: Host-associated > Tunicates > Ascidians > Unclassified | place: Key West, Florida... | reverse complement strand
GTCGACCATGTTGTCTTCCAATGTCCAATCCATCGACCTCCCCATGGACTGCATGGCCTGACGGTTCTGGACGATGAGACAAGTGAACGGCTGCTCAACACCTGCCCCGAGATCTAGTGCGGCCAAACAGTGGTTTGAACAACTAGCTCAAAAGACGAAGAAGAAGTTCATCTGACAACAACATACGTGCGGCGCAGTGGGCGGATCACCAGTGGAATGCGGAGTGGTCGGACAACCCCACAAGACTCCGCATTTTCACCCCCGGCACCCACCCGCCTGAAATGACCCTTCCAAAAAGAGCCTGGGTCTCGCTTGACCACCTCCGCACCGGTGTCTGGCGTTTCCGCTCCTGCTTGCACAAATGAGGTGTGGCTTCCTCTGCAGCCTGTGAGTGTGGCGCAGAACAAACCGTCGACCATGTTGTCCTCCAATGTCCTATACATCGACCTCCCCATGGACTGCATGGCCTGACGGTTCTGGAGGACGAGACAATCGAATGGCTGCTCAACATCTACCCCGAGATCTAGTGTAGCCAAGCAGTGGTTAGAACAACCAGCTCAAAAGAAGAAGCGATAAGGGTACCACGTCGAGCTCTAACTTTCGTGGATCCTTTGCACTCTTATATACTGTACTACAAACCAGTGCTGTTATTCAGTCCCAGAGTTGCACCAATCTAAGCGACCTCTTCACGCGTTTATCGTATACTTGTTGGTTCTGTTGCAACGCACTCGACTTGTGGTAAGAAACCTGTGAAAGAAAATACTGCAGCTCAGGGAAGACTTTCCACAGAAGGCAACAATAGCTTTCTTTCATTAGTACTGTACTTGGGTGTAATTGCAGGTTCCACCGGACACGACATATATTTGTTTCAGAAGTTTGACAGATGGGAAGCCCTTGCAACATGGCATTGAAAGTGCAGCAATGTCCAGCATCTATGGTTGGCACCTTTGCATGTTTGGATTTGGAATAACCTGGATTCGAAAAGGTCCCGATGCCATGCAATGTACAACGGATTCGAGTCTAGTTTACGGGCTGCTACAACGAAAGTAAATGTAAATCTAAGTTTCTGTTATCTTGCTGCCCAGGCTACAAAGATTTTGAAATACACATTCGGAATTATACTTGATTGCACTATTGAAACCTAAGGAAAGACGAATATTGCCCCTGGCCTTCACCATGTCGGAGAAATCTTCGTAACGCAGTAACCAAAATGCATACACATTTACGTGGGCATTAGCGAGTTACTTTTTAGTAGCGGCACTGGTTTTTGTTATAAGGGTAACGGTAGCGTATTTTTAATCTCAATACATTGAAAAAATTGGGCCCTAGGAACTTTTTTTCTTGTTCGTAGTGATACCAGTAGCAACTTAAAGCCGCAGCGCTTCAAGTAGCCAATGATCTCATTTACGGCTGTAACTTCCGAACCACTGAAGCAACACCAACCATTTAGACTTTATCAGAAAGATAAGAGAACAGCGCATCTTTTGAGGTATCGTTTGCGTACGTGTGACGTACGGCAAGGGAAAAACCGATTTCGGCACCTGTCAACATCTGCAGTATTTTTGTTTCAAAAGACTGAAGCGAAAGCCGTGCACGTTGCAAAAGTTGTTTCCGCACAAAAATGTCAGTCACACCGCTAAGTGTGCAACAATAGAACTAAAAATGCTATTGTCTTTTTGGCGGTCCAGGGGTTGAAAACTTCCATAAAATGGGGTGTTTTTGTGTTTTTTCGTCCTTGAAGTCCCATTGCTCCGGTTTCAGAAACAGGAAAAATCTGAAAATCACAGACGAGTTTGCCATACATACAGCCAGTGGCGTGCAGAGGGGGAGCGACGGCCCCTGGCATCCAACGTAGGGGGCATTCAAAAGAGAAATTAAAAAATAAAAAATGCTGCAACTAGATGATTTTCCTATTGTAAGGCTACTAAGACATGCTGCAGGGCATGGATTTAATTTTTCGAAACTTTTTTTTTAACAAGACCATAGTTTTTACGTATCCAAATGCCAGTATTTCTCACATTCTTCAATACCGGTGAGGGGACCTAGGTGCCCAGCGTGCACCCAATCAAATCGATAGTGATGTGACTTTTATCCAGATCGTGCGACCAAGTGATAATCCCAAAAAAGGATTAAAAAATTACTTCAGACGTTGTAATTGATTTTTTGACCCAAATTTAAATCTGTCCTATTTCAACTTGCTTGTTTAGTTGACTTTTTATCGCATCACCAGTTTCCCGTCTCGTTTTTTGATGTGGAAACCCTGGGTGCAGGGACGGATTTAGGGAGTGCGGGGCCCCAGGCCATCTTAGTTTTTGGAGCCCCACGCAGGTGTGACCTATTTGGCCGCTTGCTGAAAAGCACGAAAGTATGCTCATCTTATGTGTAGTGTCCCTGTAGTAAACCGGCCTCAAACTTAGCCTCATTACAGAGAATCATTTTATACCGTCCACGCTACGCCTAACCGCAGCCAACAATCACCCAACGCAACACAGTTGCAGTTCCATGTAAACTTGCTGTGCACACGTGAAGCACGAATTAGGCAAAAACGTACACAGCAAAACTGCCTGTTTTTTTCCTGTAGATCACAACAAATCTTTCCATGTTCATCAGACACCTCACCACGCGGCTGGTGAAAAGGCTAAAACCACGAGGTTTCACGGTACAGTTTCGCGGAAATTTGTGGACGTAATAAACAGATAAGCAAAAAGTGTGCAAGAGGCAGGGTCGCCGGAACGTCGGTAGGGCAGGGGGGGAAGAAAAACGTTGAGGGCAATGGAAACTCATGAAAAACAAAAATATCGTTACCAATTATCAGGCCCGTGAGTAGGAGGGGCGCGGGGGACTTAGACTCCCATGAAAAAAATTTGCCCCTCACTGGAAAAATGTGTTGGACATAGTTTAAAAAATTTGGGTCCCTCTCAGTAAACTCTTCGCCTGCCCTGGTGTCCCAATCTGGTTAGGCCTGCCAATTATGCTTGTTACAGTTCAACAATAATGTCTACTTAATAATAAAACAAACTATAGACAACTTGTTTCAATTCGATCTTGATAAATCATAAAATTACCTATGAAGAGACACCTTTGCACCCGTTGTCCCTCGTTTGAAAGGTCAGGGATTCAATGTCACCGCTCTCCGACGTCCCTGCTTGCCGCTATTAGCAGTCACTGTCCCGCTACATTACCTGTCAAGATGTCTGCGTTCAAGAGTCACATGCAACAAAACGCCTAATATCGTAACTGGAAATGAACATTTCAAGATTTGTTGCGATGTTATTATTACACGACATAGACCAACAGTAAAACAATCCGCTCGCAAGTTTGGCAACTTACCCCTGCAGGCAGTAGCGTAGCCAGCCCAAAAATTTGGGGAGTCAAAAAATTCCGTGGGGACAAAATGTTTGATTTTTGGGAATAACACTATTTTGTTTGTGATACCGCCTCTCAAAGCACAAATGACTAAAGTTCTAAAACTTTTGGGGGACATGGCCCCCTAGGCCCCCTCTGCCTACGCCTATACCTGCAGGCAGAGGAGCGGACATGAGTGAACTGCAAGCTCAGCACTGCATGACACTAGAACAGTGAACCTGGCTTGTGCCGTGTGAGTGTCGTACCGGAAAATAAACTGTTATTGCAAGAAATAAATCAATTAATCGGAATTGAGCTGCTGACTTCAAATTTTCTGGTAAGTTTTACTTCTTAGTCCCGATTTCTAGAGAGGGACATATGCCTGTTTTGACCCCAGGGCAGATCCAGCCAATAAGGTTAGGGGTAATTTCAGAAACATTTGTTAGTCAAGCCCCATGACGGGTTCACTACTTTAAGAGAGATGAAGTATACTTCACAACACTTCTGTGACAAAACATGGATGACAAAATGGCCTTGTATTGCGAATGCTTTTTTCCGAATTGTACACAATCATGGTAAATAAGGTTAATTCGTAGGTTTTTTAGGGGGAGCGATTGCCTCAATCGCCCCTCCTGGATTCGCCCCTGGTTTGACGCTCCTGCGGATGCCCATGGCTTTGAAGTACCACGAATTCAAAACTGTTTGCTTGAGTTCAGTGAACCACGAGTTCAAGACTGTTTGCTTGAGCTCAGTGTAAAAGCACACCCATAGCCATAATAGTCATTCTTTTCGCATTGAGATGTTTAGCAACAATGTTGACCTAAAAACAAATAAGAGAAATTATAGAAAACCATTCTGAATTTTAGGTGTGCGCGAACAGCTGCAACAAATTTGTTTCAAATTTATCTCGATAAATCATAAAATTACTTATGATACTGTTATGTAAGGGCACCTGTGCCCCCGTTGCCCCCCTTTTCAAAGGTCAGGGGGGCAGTGCCCCCGTAATGCACCCCGTTCCGGCGTCCCTGGCAAGAGGCGAGAAAAATTATACAGCTCCCTCAAAAATCTATCTTTTGTGGTGCCGACTTTGGTTCTGCAATTTCCTTAGACCTTCAACAGAAATTAAAAGCCTTTCCTACATTCTTCTTAAGAATATATGGCAATGCGATCTTTTCTTGGAATTTATAGCTCTTTCGTGTAGTGTGTTGTTCAGAAGTTCTCTTCGTTAAATTTTCGTGATATCCTGGGTTTTGTGTAGTTTTTTTAGGATATATACATTTTCATGCGAGACCATGTTGCTGTTCTCGAAAATATCGTCTAGTTGTCGATCTGATTAGCTATACGTAAACTCCTTTGCTAGAGTAACCACATGTTTCATGGACCAAACAAGCACAATCCATTCAGTGGACACAGGATTTATTTATGCCGTTTTTATGTTGTTATTTTCCAAGCAATACAAAATATTTTGTGTTGTCATCCTCCATATGCGAAAGGATGATGGTAAACAGCATGAAAACAAGTTTTGCACAGCACAGTATTGTCGCAACGCCCTCATCTAAACATGTTAAGTAAGCCCAATGTACAGGGCCGGCCTTAAACCGATGCAAACGATGCAGCTGCATTGGGCCCCGCGCTATGGTGTTTGGGTAGATTGTTCATTTTTGTCAGATACACCTTGCGCTTGAAAATTCAGTAGAAATGCCATATAAATTTCATTGTTAACAAAGAACGCTCTCGTCAAAACTAGCAAATTTCCTCTCGAGCGTTAGAAAATATGCTCAATTCTCGTGGTAGTGCTGCACTGTATATCTGCGCTCCACCACGATCGTAACACGGTTCACTGAACACGATGACGTCATGAAATCACTGCTCAGAGGGGCCCCGCGCCTAGGACTTTCATTGGGCCCCGCGCCCAAGTCTTTCATTGGGCCCCACATCTGCTAGGGCCTATGAAGGCCTATGAAGATTTAACATCGATACGTCATTCTCTATCCATAACTGTCAAAGTTGCAATGAAGGTTCTGTGTGGCCAGAGGATGAAGAAACTTTCGTTATGTGGGGTACATTTGTGATTTCAAAATTTTTTGGTATGAAAACAGCACTTTTAGTAGTTCAGATGGTTTTAATCAGGGGCGTACCGAGGGGGGGACAATGCCCCTGGTTCCGAATCACTGGGGACGCCGAAAAGTCCCAACAGTGTCGCAAGTACTTTCTTCCACTAGCGTACGGAGAGGTGGCACTGTGCCATGCCCCCCCCTTAGACCCTAAAAATAAAAAAATGTATAAACAGTATTCGGCAGTGGCATAACTAAAGGGGGGCAAGTGCCTCAATTTAAAATAAACTGATTTTGTTTTCTGGTCACTGATGTACGCTCTACGCAAATTTTTTTATGACTACTGTACGCTTCCTCTGCTTGATTCTCATTTTACGATTTCATTCTTTCACTGACAAAATTGCTTCACAAATGGCTGTTAAGTAACTTAACACAGGTAACAATGAACACCAGAAAAAAGCTTCGGCTGGCGTGAGATTTGAGCCCACAAACTTCAATAGGCGTCTTCGATAAGCGATACATATCTAAAACTTATAACATCCAAGCACGCATGTAGGTTTATTTCATGAGCCTCAGACAACAAAAGTTAAGTTTTCTGTTTCAGGGGCTAATAAGTCTCGTAAAAGCATTATACTAAAACTTGCTTCCAGAAGGCACAAAAATGCGTATTTTTAGGTGCAATTCTGCAAAATTTTTCCCGGGGCATGCCCCCGGATCCTCTAGAATGGTCGTGCCTCCAGCACTTCCCCTAAGTTTGATTTGTGGCGTCACACCATGGGCGTCCGCAGGGGCGCAAAACAGGCATTTGCCCCAGTAAGAAAAAAATTCACAGAAAACATGAAGTCAGCAGCTCAATTCCGATTAATTGGTTTAATTCTTGCAATGACAGTTTATTTTCCGGTAAGACACTCACACTGCACAAGAGCCAGGTTCACGGTACTGGTGTCATGCAGTAGTGAGCTTCAGTTCACTTATGCTCCGTTGCGTGGCCGAACTTGGGAGCGGATTCTTCTGCTGTTGGTCTTTATTGGGTAACAATGACATGGTTCACTTCAAGTTACGATAATAGGCGTTCTGCCGCATGTTACTGATTGCTGTTGAACGCAGATATCTTGGCAGATAATGCAGCGAGACAGTGACTGCTGATAGCTAGGGCAAGGTTTTGCAACTTTTTTTACAGCTTCCGATAGCTTCCTCAATACTCAAAATTTATGTAGCATGATGTTTTGAGCTGGTTCCAGTAATTTTATATTGCAACTTTTTGCAGCATTTTTCTTTTTTACATGCAACTTTTTACTGCAACTTTTATCAAGTATTACGCAAAATGTAAAAGTGCGATTAAAAATACATGCCTTAAAACTATTTTAATACAGTTCTGTTCTCTTTGATGACCGATTCGAACTGAACAGTGACCGAAAAGCAATTGTAGAAATGACCCGGCTAAACATCAGTCCAGAACTGCACCCCAAGTTGTTAAATAGCCAAGCAACTTCATACAGTCTGGAGCGAAGTTTTAGCATGCTACGCAAACTGTTGGCATAAAATCGCTATTTCTGGCCAGATAATATCTGGAAATATTTAGCATCATTTGTAAATAAATAACTGCCATTTAAAATGCTCGTGCATACTTGCAACTTTTACTGCAACTTTTGTTAAAAATAAATGCAAATTTCACACGATTTTATTGCAACAAAAACTTGCCCTGCTGATAGCGGTAAGCCACGCAGTTTTATACTGTGTGAAAAGAAGCCAGAGTGAATCTATACTGTAGCAATGTAACCACAAGTTTGAAATACCCATTGCTAGAGTGAGACTGAGTGTGACCAATGTGCCTGAGTGAATAGCTTATCCAGTGTGGGTCAACTTCTTTTCACCTAAGGGCCATGTTACAAAAACGTGACAACTTGCGGGCCACTTCCAATAAAGATGTAGAAAACAACGTGTGTACAGCATTCAAAACTGAAAAGGAGAAGATACGCGAGTGCGTCATTGAAATTATCATACAACAGCAATTTATTACAAATCTCTCAGTGGGATGCCTGTTGTCGAGGCTTCTCTGACACTATCATTCCTTTAGCAATACCGGTGTTAGAGGCAGCAAGTCGGAGACTGTCGTCCAGTGTTCCGCCTGCCATTCAATTTCTGTTTTTACATTTTACTTGCTTTATCGTCGCAAATGTACGTACTCTCGCACATGTATGTGTTTCCCCACGTCGAGCGCAATTTTAGTACGAAATCTATATTTGCTCACTAATTTCCATAAGTTCTGTACAGTCTCTAATACCGTTAGTATTGTATAGCCTGCATTGTTATTGAAAGATGTTATGCTTATTCAGTAATTAAAATGACCTACTGCAGGGATGAGCAATTAATTTTCCAAATTATTTGAGAAGCCACTTTGAGAAGGTCGCGTTTAGCTGATAGATAGACCGATAGATTTGGCAGTATTGAGTCCATTGCGCCAGATGTACTCTTCACGACAACGAACGCCGGGGCACCGAAAAAACTCAGAGGCTATATACTCAGGTGCCTCAGCGGAGGGTTAAGTGAGGAGCGTACCTTCTAATTTGATTGTAACATAACATAAATAAAATAAACACAATACTGGTACACAGAAAAAATCTTCAGAACAGCTTATTATTCATTGTTCTTGTGCAAATACACTTTATCCAGCGCAAGCAATTCATTGAGACAAATATAATCTCACACGCTTTTCAACAAATTCTAAATCTGAAGATTTTTTCTGAATGCTTCCGCGAGCCACTCAAAACGCTATGGCGGGCCTGTATCAAACTACGCTTATGTAGCCTTTTTTGGCACACTGCGTTGCTCGTTGTGTATGCAGGCTTGTGGAAATGTGCATAAGGTTTAATTCTTGCTTCTGAGTGAGCAAGTACAAACCTGTATTTTCTCTGGCGAGTTTCATAACTCATCTGCGCAATTTTTTGTGTTCTAACTTTACAAAGTTGTCCGATAGTTCTTGTCAACTTACAGGTCTGCTTCTCATTGCTTGAAAGAGTTTGTGAGAGAGTCAACTTTCGTGTTTTTCCACCGATACTTTAGTGTTTTTTCACCGTTCTGGCCGTTGATTCTGAAATTATGACTATTTTTAGAAAGTGCTCGAAAATGGATATGAAGTACTTTTAAGCATTTCTGATAGCCAAAGTGTTGAAAACATTTCAGACTAAATTTTGAGAAGTGAGTTTCAAACCGCACAGACTAAAGTGAGCACCGCAAACGCAGTTTTGAATAGTTCAAGTCCAGTTCAGACTCAGTATCTGCACTTCACAATATTAATGATATTGGATGATACCCCAATTCAGCTAAAGCTGTAAAGGATGACAAAATGTACAACCTTTTCGCAAACTGGAATATAACTCCACCTGAATACGATTTCAGAAAATGCGAACGGAGCACGTGCTTTCATGGGGAATTTTCTTTGTGGTGTAGAAATGGTAAAGCGTTTTGTGAACGTCCATTTGCACTGCATCGTTGGCAACGTGAAAAAGATAAACGAAATGTCAACGTTGCCCCCCCTGGAAAAATTTCTGCGGACGCCCATGCGTCACATGATTGTGACGAAACTTTGCCCCTCCTCGGAAATTTTCGGCGTAAGTCACTGCTTTCTTCAATACAGTGCTTTTGCTTCCAGGGGCCGTCAAACTTGCTTCTTGCCCCGGGCCTTGGTAATCCCCCATAGGCGTAGGCAGGGGGGTCTAGGGGGTAATGCGACCCAAATTTTTAGAACATATTGCCATTTCGTGCTGCGAGAAGCGGTATCCCAAGCAAAATAGTGTTATTCGCCTAAAGTCAAACATTTTGCCCCCCTCCAAATATTGGGGCTGTCTACTGTATGCCCCTGGATTTAATGGCAATAAATGTAGAGAATTAAATAATTCCTTCGTGGCAGTTTTCCCAGGTAGCACTTGTCCTAGGAGGGAGTTATCCTAAGTGGTGGTTGTCCTGGATGGAGACTGCCCTGGGTGGCAATTGTCCTGTGGTAGTTGTTCAGGTGGCAGTTGTCCGGATGGCTGCAGTCCTAGAACCAACTTAACGGCATCGTCACGTTCTGTCGAAGATTGTGACACAAATCTAAAGTTAGTTGCTTCGTTACAAACCGCGTGTCGCGATCTCCTTACTGTGTATTACTACAGACAAACTTAAGAATGCAGCCTGTTGCCTCGTCCGGTTTAAATACCTCCTTTAAATGGCCGCGTGATCTTACTTTTGCACGCATGGTTGTGATGCATTCTACATGTCTATAAGGACGCGTATGAGCGATAGGTGCTGCGTATCAACCACACTCGTCTTTGCGGTGCACCGGCTATGGCGTCACTTCCTTGAAATCGAACAACAGCGGTGGTGCGTCAGTATCCCTGAGCTACTGTTCTGCAATTGCATCGTAACGCTGCACGAGGCACTTTTCTGAAACCACTTTCCTCATTTGCTTTTTCAAGACAACTACCTGACATTATTACAAGATGGTAAGCGGAAATGTTACTTAACAGTTTATTCTACTTAACAGTTTAACTTTCGAAAATGCTCAAATATACATAAATTCTTTGATTCATAAAAAACCATTTAGCTTTTCTGATGGAAACAGTGACATTAAGGCTTTAAACCTAGATGTGAAAAAACGATAGGTAAAAAGATACTGTAGTTTCGTTGTGGGCTAAGTCTAATAAATGCATTAGAAAACTGAAAGTGGTAAAACGCTTTTTTGTTGAAAGATTATTTTAGTACAACTTCAGGAACAAGGAGGTACAAATTAGTTAATCGGTTTTTGATCAAATTAAGAAAAGTTGCTGAGTGCAGTTTCCAGTATTCGCACACGTGGCACCCTTGTCTGGCCAGCGTTTGTGCACTTTAAAAGTGTTTTAGAGGATTTCTACTGTCTAACAGCAGTTGAAGAGCAGTGTTTTTGTTGGGTAAATGTGATGTCGTTTCTGTGACAGCCTTGCGTCTACTCTTTTTTATGACACCCACTATTGAACTGTTTCCTTTAACAATGATCTACTGAATAACCAAGATGTTTTAAGTCAGTGGTTCCCAACCGGGGAGGAATTCCTCACTGGGGAGGAATTTCATAAGTTCAGGGGAGGAATTTCCACTTTATAGTGAAGTTACCAATTCATTGTAAGTGTTGTACTTTTTTAATTGACATTGGCTCTTTCAATTAGTTTTATCACTTTATATTTGTAAGTTATTTAGTGGACTAGCACACGTAATATATGCTGACAAACTTTAGTGCCATTATTTGACAACAAATAGTTTTCGTCCCACCTATTAATCAGGTTTTTGTCATCAACAGAGACTATTGTTCCAACTGTAGTCATTACTAGCCTAGGAACCCGAACATAAGCTACACCGTGACAGGTAAGAGGCAGGTGAGAAAGAATAAATTGGTGGATCAAATATTCTTGCAGACTCTTTCCTGCTTTCAGTAGTTAGGCCAACGGTAATAACTGATAACAAGCAGCAGTAGCATGACATGAAAGTTATAACTAATTGGTAGCGAACTAGCATTGCTTTGCACAGCAATACATTGTCAGGAGGGTATAAAAAAGCAATGTAAACAAATGTGTGAAGTTTTCGTCTGTGAAAAATTTTCTGTTTTTAGCACAGTAACCAGTCATATTTTCTCCTAAGTTTTGCAGGTAAAAATGTGCTGTACTTTGTGATTCATCACTGCTCATTATTTGAGCGAAAGATAAGAAATCACAAGTTTTCTTCTGTTTTATAAGTCAAAGATGAATTTCTTGCTAGTAGTCATGCTGTTTCTTTGAGCAGAAGGCTTTTAAACACATTTTCGCAGTTGTGTTAATGCAAATGTGTACATGTTAGAAAGAACACACGAGAGAGGTAATCGACTATGTGTTTTGCGCTTTTTGCATGGTTTCCCCGGGCAGCGTTGTTAGCTGGAATCGCCAAGACTACAACAGGCACAGCATGCATCGAGTGAAAAACATTTGGTCCGTTGAAACTGGTCTGTTTTTAAATGCTCGGACACAAATATAGTTTTCCAAATAGGCATTTTCTTGATTCTGTTCGTAAGAAAGAACAAAAGGTCCTCAGGCATTGACGGCAAAACCAGCAACTATCTTTCCAGAAATTGTTTATATTACCGTTATCTTTGAGTTACGTTTCTGCTAGTAACTGTTCTCTGGATCGTTTAAACCTGTGATTGTTGTTTTTTCGCTGATTTCTTAATGGTAAGAGCGCTGCTTGTGAGAAGACTACCACATTAAATTACTCTTCATTTTCCATTCAACTTGAGGCACACCAAGACAATTGAAAATAATAATGTGTGAAAACGAACAGAAGCCGGAGCCATGAAAACAAGAGTTCCGGAGTCGGAGATACAGTCATGAAAACTCACAGCTCCGGAGCTAGAGCTGGAGCCACTTTCATGAACAGAAGAGCTCCGGAGCCGGTCGGAGCTGTGTCATTTTTACGACAGCTCCGCAGCCCTGTTCTTGTCAAAACATGTTCTTGAAGTAAGTTCAGTAGGTTGTGCACCTCAGTGTGTGAGGGATACTGCTTGTGCAGTAAGCACAAAACGAAATATTGTTACTGGAGTTGAACCCTTGGAAAATATGTTTTGTACTCTGGTGGGAACATAATGAAGTGTCTTCATTGGTTTAACGTCCAATACATCTCAATCACAACTTTTTAAAGTTTTGGACAAAGACTACAATTTTGCCACGTTTTAAAATTTTGTTTGCCTAACCCAAAAAGAACACTAGCTAGACTTTACGCATTGAACGCTTCTTGATTAAAAAATGTTGCCATAAAACGAAAAGATGTTTTTCAAGTAAAAACACAAAGTTATGGCCAGCGTTTAAAAATTTCTTGTGCCATAAAATTCATGAATTGGATTTCTGAGCAACACGTTAATCATTACTGTAGAATTTCGGGGTCACCATACAAGTTTGCGAAAAATCGGGCAAACGTTGTTGAAAATCGGGACAATTTTTGACGAATTTTTTACATTCTCTTATAAATCTTTCAGTTTGGTATATTTATCAATTTTTGAAGCAAAATCAGTGATGATATTTTTGGGAGCCAGTACGGTGGTTATATTGCAAACCTTTTTATGCTATTGGGGACTGAACAAATGTTCAACGTGATCTTGTATATGTTCAAGCTGATATGTTAGTTGTGCGTCCCAAAGCTGGAGCCCAAACACGTTTATCGTGCTGGAAGACGCTGATGTCAACGTTGGTTGTTTTTTGGTCACTGGCACTGGTTTAGCATTTCTTTTCTCGGGCAAAAATCCGAAAAATCGGGTTAAAATATTTCTCGCCCCAAACAAATCCTGCAGGGCTATCATGCAAATTCAGTTGGTTTTAACCTCTCATGCAGTCTTGTTTTTTCCAGTAGTTACCTCTGCTGTTCTTAAAACATTTTAATTTAGAATTTGCAACAGCACATTGACCTAGGGAGTGGACAAAGCGTTTGATTTACAAATGTGGCCAAAACGCTGAATCCTACTGGCTAGATGGAAGATCTCTGTAAGAAACGTAATTTCCAATTATGGGTTAGTTTTACGGCAAGGGAGAATGGCGCGCGCGCGCAGTATGATCAAAGATTGTACAAACAAATCACATAAATGACTTCGTTTCGCTGATTGTTATTGTTTTATGGTGGCCATCCTTCACCAGCTAAAACGATGAAAGGTTGCGATGTTAACTTTCGTCGTTGATGTCAGCAGGAAAACCTCTACTGGAAAAGTGAAAGTCACTTTACACTTCTTGGTTAAATCATTGCAGGTCCTTAGTAACAGCGACTATGTACAATTACGCTCGTGGCTGAGATTGGCCAGTTTGAACAACGTTTGACTGCAAACAATGCTTACTTCATTCCTAGAGAGAATGCATATCTCTTCACATCGGGCAAGCAGGAGTGCAAATAGGCGATGCATGCTGGAAGTTGTACTGTCTGGAGCATGGAATTGGGGAAGACGGCATGCTACAAGGAGAGACAGAACGACAAGATTCACGCAGCACTTTCTTCAATGAAGTGAGCTCTGGAAAGCAAGTGCCCCGAGCTATTTTTGCTGATCTAGAGCCAACTGTAGTGGGTATGTTTTTTTGTTTCTTTTTCAATCATCGGTGTGGCTAGTTTAACTATGAGGAAAATTTTGTTCCTTTTGCTACTCATGTTGTTGCGCACCATCTGCCACCAGGTTTAAAATCAAGCAGATAAGTTTGTTATTCTGGCGATTGTTTTTATTATTAGCCGACGTTTCGCTCACCTATTCAAGTAAACTTCCTCATGGCAATGTCTGTTTTGTTAGTGTGCAATGCCAGAACCAGTCGATCGTGTGTGCTCGTAGTGCCTTTCAAGCGTTTTAATGCTCGAACTAGATTTTACAGACGATGCGTTTTCACCTGTTGCTTTGGTTACCAACAAAAAATTGATCGCAAATCCTGACGTCATCAACCCAAGTTGCTTCAGTAACACCAAAACAATGACACTTTATCAAAGAAACGCTCAGCTGGTGCAGGTCAATCAGAAAATGTGTGCAAAAAATTCATATATAACTGTGGAAAGTATGTTCATAAAATGTTGGTTGGTCTCTCGACCAATTTTTATTTTATTTGTAATGACGTTCAGACCTCGATCGGAAAATTTGATTCTTTCTATTTTTGACAATTGCAGTACTACGTTTCAAACAAAGATAGATGGTGACTTTTCTTTTAAATGAGCCTCAGTGTTGCTTTGTAATTGCTGGGTTTCTAAGACCGTGCAAACAAACTGCCCTGCTGCAATTGGCCAATAGAGCAAGATTATTTTTAACCATAAGTGAATGTTACAATATTATTTTTTTGTCGCAACAGACGAAGTACGAACCGGGTCCAACCGAAAGCTTTTTCATCCAGAACAGATGATCACTGGTAAAGAGGATGCTGCGAATAACTACGCAAGAGGACATTATACTGTAGGTGTGTTGTGTGACAAACGTCCGTGTGGGAATGTGAACATTTCGGGGAAGTCGAAAGCATGAGGAACGATGACCTTTTTCCCAGATGGTTCATTGAGAACCCCGTGCAGCAACATCGAAACACCACGTTCACACTACTAATTTACAATATACATGGGCTGGCTGTCGAAGATCATGTAAAAAGTACTGAAAATGGGAAATGTTTATTGTTTCAATGCACATTACTTTATTATACTGTACAACTCATTTTTACCACATTTATTTGTACTGTATGTCAAGCTTTAACAAATGGTGCTGGTTGATGCTAGATTGCACATTTAAGATGATGCCGTCACCACTTTGAAACTAGCAACTGCTTTATAATATAAAGAATATTTAATTTGCTTTCTGTTGAGTGTAATTTTGTAAAAAGCGTAACCATATTTCTAACTTTTCTACCATGCAATCACCTTCTTTTCCTACGGTTTTATGAACTACGGCTTGGCTGAAATAAAATATGATATGAAAGTTAGATATAGGGTAAGTCTATTAATGCGCAAAACCGTGGTTGTAAGTTAAGTGTTCTAGCTTGGATCTAAACACATGCAACGGCTTTAATACCAGTTTTTTGTACTAAGATTCCTCTAACGTTATCACGTTTTGTTTCAGGTCGTGCACATATTGACGAGACGGTCGACAAAATACGGAAACTTGCTGACCAATGTTCAAGCTTGCAAGGTTTTCTTGTATTTCATTCTTTTGGTGGTGGAACAGGATCGGGGTTCATGTCTCGGCTGCTGGAGAACTTGTCCGTTGATTATGGCAAAAAATCGAAGCTGCAGTTTGCTGTTTACCCAGCGCCAAGGGTAGGGGAACTTTTTCAAGTTCAACATTATTCAAGAAACTGATGCATCTTTATTTGAATCATGTAGAACATGTCTTGTTTGTTGAAACGAATCAAATCACTTCGTATGTTTTTTTCACGGAAGAATCAAGCTCACGCTATTGGTGCAATCCCAATAGCTAAAGCTGCGCTCATACGGGTTGAGAGAACACAGTTGTTAATTTCTCAGTGCTACACACATTTATTCTTGCGTTAAACAAAATCACGAAATCGATGGCTAGAATGCTGAAATTGAGATTTGCTTGGTATGGGAAGGATATTTGATAGCTCGTCTTTGACTTGTCAAATGCACCATCTTCAAGTTATTCGCAAGTATATAAAGCAGTTTCGTTGAGGTGTTTTCATACATGGTCTTGCAAGTCCAAGTACAGAGTTATCGAGTAATGACCCTCCTTTCCGTTTCTATTTTTTGTTAAACTACTTTGGCTCATCCATAATGTCAACTTTTGGAAGTGACTGCAAAAAAGGTACAGTATGCTTACCATCTTACTTGAAAGACATTCAATAATGTATTTAAAACACTTCAACCTGATTACCGATGGCCTCTAGTCTGCCCTTACAAATAAAAATAAAACTACTTGCATTATTGATTGCGTTTTTACCATCAGGATACCAGGAATCTGACGTTTTTTATAATATGTGCTACATGTTTATTAGTTGTAAAGAGAATGTCATAACATAAATGTTTTTCGTGCGATTTTCTAACTCAAACGCAGATCTCGACAGCGGTAGTGGAACCTTACAATTCGGTACTGACCGCTCACTCCACTATGGAGAATACCGACTGCGCGTTCATGGTGGACAATGAAGCCATCTACGACATTTGTCACAAGCACCTGCAAATCGATCGGCCGTCGTACCACAACTTGAATCACGTGATCGCACAAGTTGTGTCATCCATAACTGCATCGCTCCGTTTCGAAGGTTCGCTCAATGTGGATCTAAATGAATTCCAAACAAACCTGGTTCCCTATCCGAGGATCCACTTTCCGTTGACGAGTTACGCTCCGATTGTCTCAAAAGAAAGGTCTTACCATGACCAGTTTACTGTTAGCGACATTACGACAGCTTGCTTCTTAGATTCTAATCAACTGGTGAAGTGTGATCCAAAGCACGGAAAATACATGGCATGTTGCTTGCTGTACCGTGGGGATGTCGTTCCGAAGGACGTTAACGTCGCAATCTCGTCCGTGAAAAGTAAAAGAAGCGTTCAGGTATTTTATAAGTCAAGTGTTGTAGTCGATAGGAATGTTGGCGAACGCAGGCCCGTAACTAGGGGGAAAAGTTTTCTTTTCACCCACCCTGAAAAAATGTGTTGGACGTAGTTTAAAACCATTGGACATAGTTTAAATCTTTGGGCCCCTCTCAGAAAACTCTTCGCCCATCCTAGTGTCCCAAGCTGATTCCGGACCTGGGCGAACGTCTTCCTCCACGTTTTTGGAGTTAGCATGCGTTTTTCTACCTTTCCACATGGCACCGAGATTTGGGGTTTATGTGTTTACCTTTGAAAAAATTGTCAGAAAATATTTTAACTATTTTGAATAAAGCAAGTGATCTCTGTTGTTAGAAGATTCCCCTACTTCTATTTGAGCACTAACCCTGTGCAGAATTCTGATTTCCGAGGTCTTATGATTTTCATCCATTTTACATATTTATTTGAAGAAAGACTCTTGCTGCTTAGTGCTGGTTGGAATTATTTCTTTAGAGTGTTGTTTGCTGAGGTTGATCATAAAGTAAACGAAAGATCCGGTCGAAACCATTCGGATAAGGAATTCATGAGATGTTGTCCGCAGAGCGAGCAGTTTATAACAGCATTGGCTTGCTTCGTGAACCATGTAAACTTTTTTATGATTCTCGGTTTTTGGTTCACTGGGTGCACAAGATTGCATGTCTTATTGCGATACTTTCATGATGTAGAGTTAATTTGCACACAGTTTGTCGACTGGTGTCCCACTGGCTTCAAAGTAGGAATCAACCACGAAGCACCTAGCATGGTGGAAGGCAGCGACATGTCCCCAGTTCCGCGAGCTCTGTGCATGCTCAGCAACACTACTGCCATCGCCGAAGCTTGGAGTAGACTCGACCACAAGTTTGATTTGATGTTCGCTAAGCGGGCTTTTGTTCATTGGTAAGTTTACTGGGGCTAGAATATGAGGCCTAAAATCAATCCCTACTTTTTGCTAGTTCGTTGAAATAGCGCTGTTTTGTGATCTTTTTGATGCGTGGCATTGCTCGTGAAACAAAACAAAATGAACCTTAGCAAAGGTCACGGGCATCTAGTTGAATGGAATCTACCTGCTGTTATTAGGTGCAGCTACATAGCGCAACAATTTTGACAAACAATAGTTATATGAAGAAATTGGCAACAAAAACTCGGGGATAGGACAATACAAAATTAGCTACATTTAATTTATCCATTTTTTAATACTTTGTGAAGGGATCATGGGCGTCGGAAGGGGTGCAGGGGGGCTTGGTCCAACACTGGATTTTGAGCTTTTCAGCAAAAAAAGTTGTTTTCTTAGTTTCGAGTGGGAAAAATCAAATTTCGCCACTTTTGAACCCCTGGAAAAATTTTGGAAAAATACCCTAGTGGCCCCCCCCTGTAAAAAATCCTTCCGACGCCCATGGAAGGGATTAGATTTTATTTAGGTAGACAGGCGCAGAAATCAGGGGCGTAACGAGATTATATGGCGCCCGGGGCAAAAAACAAATTCGGCGCCCCGCTGGTCGAACCGGCGCCTCCATGGTCGAAGTGTGGCACCCTATGGTCAAATCTGAGTTCTTTCGAAGGCAAATTTACTGTATTGAAGAAAGTACTTGTGACGTTGTTGGGACTTTTCGGCTCCTCCAGCAGTAATTCGGCGCCCCTTCAGTGATTCAGCGGCCCCATAGTGAATTGGCGTCCGGGAAATTGTGCCCCCCTTGCACCCCCCTCGTTACGCCCCTGGTAGAAATTCATCTGTACATTCTCGTGGTCCAGGCCGTTTTATGCAGTTCATCACTGTGGTTGCAGGAGGATATTTTAGTTACAATATAATAGCTTCCCCGGACATTTCCCGAAAAGGAGATTGCATTTTAGGTTCGTTGGCGAAGGAATGGAAGAAGGCGAGTTATCTGAAGCAAGGGAAGATCTTGCTGCTTTGGAAAAAGATTACGAGGAAGTTGGAGCAGATTCAGTAGATGATGAAAACCATAATGACGAATTAGATGAATACTGAAAGCTAGTTTATATTGACATTGCATCAAATCGCTATAGCCAAATATACATTTTGATGTATTCAGTAGAAACGGTCTATTGCTTGTTTACTTGCATGTGTTTCAAAACGATAAGTGTTGCGCACAACCTATGTATGCATATGAAAGACGCAAGTAGCGGCGATCTTGTATACAGTAAGTTGTAAATTAGTGGTATTGATTTTGTATGCTTGGCTCAAGTGACATGTATAACCCAGTGTAACTGGTGGGATCGTGCGATATTATCAATGGTAGCATGGTATTTTTTGACATTTGCCAGGCTGTTTAACAAATTTTCACCGTTTTTTATCTGAAACATCAATTCTGGACAAAAACATAGCCTGCAAAATTTGACTTAATTAGATAAAACTGAACGAGAAGTTTCTAATGTTCGCGTATCAGGAAGCCCACACAACTGATTCGTTATTTCTTCACATAAGCCGCGACTGAATATGTTGCAAAATCGTTACTGTTGCCACCACTTGATAGCACAATGTGTTTAGTGTTTCGCTGTATCGTTGTTCTTTCAGACTGGCCGGAATGCAGGACAACTTCTTAAATATGCGATTTACACACATGCTTAAAGAAGTACGCAGTACCGCTACATCACTTCTATTACATGTTCTAGTTAGCTTATGACCGAGTGTGGGCCTGTCAGTGATGGAGTCTCGAGACTCGACCCAAGATAAAATATTTGCGAGTCTCGGTCGGTCTCGAGGGTTTCAGGTTTCGTCTCGGTCTCAAGCATATTATCTTGAGAGTTTGAATACTCTAAAGATATGGCTTAGCAAAGCTGAAACTCAACCTGTTGTCTGTATCTGCAAGTAAGGATCAGAGGTGGACAAAAAGCGAATGTGCGAAGTCCGCGGAGTGGTCCCCGCTTTTTTTGCGGAGGCGGAGAACCTTTCTTGCAGGCGGAGGGGAGGTGTTTGTTTTTTTTATTGATTTTAAACTTGCCATCGTAGCTGAAAGGTAGTTGTGCTGTTGGCTTGCGTGTGATTGTTGGATATTATCAGATGTCTGTCATGTATCTTAGCCTGCGACGCTCTCCTTGTTTTGATATATTGCATATACTAAGACAATACTACCGAAAGGAACTTGTTGTTGACAGCTATCGATTCAGGCTTACCTATAATTTTAGGCTTATCATTGACTTGAGCATTGTTGCAAGGGTGCATCTTTCGCGCCACAGTAGCCTACAAAGTTAAAATTGAAGATGCAAAAACTGCTAGGATACAAGAGGACGTTGTTTTGTGTAGTGTTGTAGGCCTATGCATGCTGAACCAGAAGGAAGGGAGTTCATTGTCTTGCAACAGGATAAAAAGGAATGATTTAACTGCTACAAAGCACGTATGTATACGAGGTCTTCTTTCATGATGGTCTACTTGCAGTTGGTTGTTCCAAGCAGGCAAAAAGTACGCTTTTAACAAATCCGTAACATATATTCTACCGTAGCATATATGCATATTCTACAGTGGAGTTTATTGGCGCAAGCATTAAACAGTTTCATACAAATTAAATCTAAGGCGCTGGGACACCGAACAAACCTGTTAAACAGGTTGTCTCATCGGTCTCCCCTCGACAGTTTCATAAATATTTATTATAGTTTAAAGTTAATGACCGAATTCTTGCGAATTTAACAAGATTTTATTTTTGAAGAGGTTGCAGTCTGCAGGATGATCAACACAGTTGCACAGGAGTGCTGGAATAAATGTAGGCAGTAGCATATATTCTACAGTAGCAACTTCTACAGTAGCATATAGTAGGGTTGTCATACGCCAGGTTTTTCCCGGACATGTCCGGGATTTTAATGGCCAAACATGCATCAGGGAGAAATGTTAAAAAGTGCTTAAATGTCCGGGATTTTTGAATAATGCAATTTATGAAATCTAATTGCAATGTTTTCACAGTAAGAATTATTTAGTGCTAAAGATTAAACTTTGTAATGTTTTTTAAATCGTTTTACGTTTATTTCTTGTATTTGCCTTGTAACTTACTGTGTAATAATTCTGAGCTATTTTTCGTTTTCATAAATGTTGCTGTTTTCAGAAACAACAGACATTTGGTTCAGTAAAATGCAACAATTTTTGCTGTTTTCGTTTTGTTCTGTATTTATCCTACTCTCACGGGAAAACGACAGTGGCAATGTGCTTTGGATCCATCCGGAATTTATACCATAATAAAATGTTTTCGTCGCAAAAATTGGTCAATGTGACTAACAAAAATCTGTCAGGAATTGTGCCTCATCATATATGGTAACCCTAGCATATAGGCTATGCATGTTGCTTGACAGCCTTTCTGTCATCATGGCTTAGTAAAGCTTCTGAAATTCAACCTGTTTTCTGACAGCCTTGTTGTCAAGCAACATGCATATGTGCTGCTGTAGAATTTGGAACTTGGTGAAGTCGGACTTTAATATTTCCAACAACTTTAATATTTCCATGATTTGCGGTAGAGGAGTGGATGCGAAAGTAGGCCTTTTTGGAGTCGGAGCGGGTGCGGAGTCAAAAATTAGATCCCGTCCACCTCTGGTAAGGATATATCAAAACAGGAAAAGTGCCAGAAATTCGAAAAAAAAATAGCTTAGAAATTTTGATAACATTTTCTGAGAAATTTTAGAAAAATTTTGGAAAAACAAAAAAATTATCAAGTCTGGAGTCTCGGTCTCGGATTATTTGATGGTCTTGGTCTCGCAGTTTTAACCAGTTCTCGGAGCTGGTTACGGTGTGGACTGCATCACTGGAGGGCAGCCGGGCAATTGCCCTATCCGAAATTTTCAAAAACATGTTTGTTGTTAGATACACCATCAGGTTATAACCATTTCTCCCTTCCGAAAATGTCAGCTGGTTGCGCCCCTGCTGCGGTCTGTAGACTGGGCTGTTGGTAAAATACGAGCCATTTGCCTCTTAAAAATCTTTTGTAAAAATTTGAAGAAAAGTATGGTGTTCTTGTTGGGACGCTAAACTAAAGCTGAAGCTTCACACACATATCCAAGCCAAAGCAATGTGTAATTCTTCCTAGAAATGGGCCACACGATCCTTCAGTTCACGGGTATTCTTTTCAAGGATTAATGGTCGCAATAATATTATGCCCATCAGATGCTGTTCAAAACGCAGTGGCTGCCTGCTTCAAACGCAGGGCCGTAACCAGCTTGGGGCACCAGGAGGGACGAAGAGTTTTCTGAGAGGGGCCCAAATTTCTTGAACTATGTCCAATAGTTTTAAAAGATGTTCAACACATTTTTCCAGGGAGGCGAAAAATTTTCGAGGGGGGGGCTTCGACCCCCCTAGTTACGGGCCTGTTCAAACGTTCTCTAAACAAGCGTCTTGCATAATCCTTTGGCCAATTCCATCCGTCGTAACAGTTTTTTTACTGAATTTGAACACTTTAAAGCTACTTTCACCATGTTGTTGCTCGACTGTGCATATTATACACGCATGCTTGGTTATCATTATTACCAGAACGTTGAACGTTTTGCAACTTTCGCTCACAGCCTGCAGAGTGTCATTCCGGCAAGAGTAACATTTGCATGTAAAAGATCAGGACCAGGGTGTAGTGGCAATTTTATAAGCACCGGAGTTCTGATGGGCATGAAAAGTGGCAATTTTAGAGGTGCCGGAGCCCTGCTGGCCATTTTCGCTAACGACCCATCGGCTTCTGGTGGAGGTGGCGGGGCGGAGCTCCGGCAGCACTACACCCTGATCAGGACTGAGCAACAGGTGGGTTCCCGGTAAAAAATCAAGCAATAGTGACAACATTGCGTCAAAAAACTTGAATTGGTTTCGATTCTACCGTTCACATATACAGTACTCTAGTTAGTGAGCTAACTTGTCGTTGCTGAGAAAGTGGTCAACTGTTCTCTTGAGCTACAGCGGAGGCAACTTTTGCTCATACGCCTGAAATTTCTCTTACGAAAGATGACTGGTTGACTTTTTCTTTCAAGTATACAAGATTTCAAAGTCCAATTGCACCGAGGGTCAAATGACGAGTTTTTAGGTAACCCGAAAGCCGTATTGTAAGAACTTCTATTACAATTGTAAAAATGGCAGCAACCGCAGTACAAACGGATTTTAGTGCTTGTTTCCCGCGAACTGTCGTGAGATACAGGCGAAACATTTCTACAGAGCTGTACTGCCGATTAAAAGGAATTTGATTGGCTGGCGGGGACTTTACACAGCGTCGAATAATATAAATAACCTTGTTAAATGTTTGAAAATTTTGTAAAAGCCTTGCGAGCTGTACAAAGTACTCATACGCCACTTGCAGCTCGCGCGTTTAAGACTGCATGTTTTGAAGGGTAATTTTAAGTTTGCCATACCGCGCCATTACAACCAACACCGTCGCCATCATCGTGTGTGTAAAACCCGAAAAGGCAAGCGTACACTTTTTGAGTAGCTTCGTTCATTTAGCAGTAGATTGTTATAGTAGGCCCAATACAATTTCGCGAAATAAAATGTAAAAATTTTGACACTGAAAATTCTAACCCGGTAAGTCTCCCAGTACAGTAGATGATATTTGCAAGCGTCAGATTCGAAACAGCACGAGATGTTCTTTTATGAATCCGCGAGTAACTGAGATGCGTGGAACATCCAGGTACTCATATGGCGTGAAAACGCGTCTATTCAACCGTCTTTGCAACTTTTCAAGTGAAATCGAAGGGAATTTAGCCACAGTTGATCTGCGTTACTAACTCCCTAGCTTTCGGTTTTAAGCAAGGGCTGTGGAGCTGGAACTCAGATATCAGGCTCCGGTCCCAGACCATCTTAACTTTTTGGGTCCGGCTCTAACATCTAGAACAGGGTCGCCAAACTACGACCCACGAAGACATTTTGTGAATAATTAAAAATAATCCACGAAAAATTTGTTATTTGGTAGAATGCAACATATCCCGAAACAATCACATTAAATAAGATGTCCAGCCCTCGAACTGTTGTGTAATAGCTTGTGGCCCTCCGACAAGAAAGTTTTGAAGGCCCCTGATCTAGAAGTTTTGGTTCCGGCTCCAGTACGATTTGGTCCATTGAACACTCAAAACCATTGTACTATTTGTACAACTCGCTTGCCCAACGAACTATTTCTGTGGAACCAGACTCCAAATTTCCGGCTCCACCATCTAAAAGTTTTTGGCTCCGGTTCCACAGCTCTGGTTTTAAGTTCGAAATTATTCAACTGCGCAGGATGTAGTCATTTCAATCAGTTACTTTCGCATCACTCATTTATTCAATCCGACTCCTAAGTTGGTCTAAACCAAATAATTCCGAACTGCGACGGCGAAAATGTGTCACCATTCTGGTAGCATTCAAAAAATTTCGTGTTTTCTAGTGTGAGCTCTTCACTGTTTCACTGCAACGATGATGCTGTTTCGGAGGCACACGCCTTACACTTCAAGAACTTCTAACAACATCATCAAAGAGTACAACCGCAATATGTCCGAACTTCAGTAAAGTGGACATTGCACTGCAAGCGGGATATTGGCGTCAAACTTGGCGCATGGCCTCTACCGCGGCATGGCGCCAGACATCTAACGTGTTCGTTCACAAGGTGCGTTTTCACGATCTCACCACTGAGCACAAAAATATTTGCCAGGTTAAGTTTTATTTGAACCACAACAGAACAAACGGCAAATATCGAAGAGTTTCAGCAATTTACGTGATTCTAATCAACTAGACCACTAAAATAAGATAAAACTTCGACGGCTACCTTAGATTTATAGAGTCCTGTAAGAATGTTTTGCACTGGCAAATTTTCACTGCACAAGTTTAATTATTTTGCCGCCCTAAACACATTGGTTATCCAGCAACACAATTTCCTGCCGCCGGTCAAAATTACTAGTGGAAAGATAGTGTTTACAACCGAAAGAATTCATGTGCAAACGAAAAATCAGGGTTGCTTCGTTCTTCCCCAGCAACTTTAGCCGCAAATAGTGAGGGTGGCTGCGGAAAGAATGCGCATATGCTAAAGAGGTCACAAGTTAATCTTCAACCACACAATAATGCAGAGAACGCAGAAAGAAGTTCAAGAATACATAAACGTTAGCCAAAGATGGCGATTAATACGAAAAATATAAGGTGAAACAGCTCGTATACACGCAGGCTGCACTTTGCTTGAATTAGGTATGGTGCGTTTATAGATATTGTGAACATCGATTTGTCGCATCAAATGCCTTTAACGCATGAGCGAATCGTAACTATGGGAGATGCGAATGAAGTCTGCGCGAAGCAGCGCGCCTGCACCCAGAGTAAATCCCACAACACACAAGCAGTTTTGTTCACTGCTGTAATTACTTAGTGGCACGCGCGCTGCACGGACTAAGCACATCTTTTACACACCTACGTAGCAGTAACAAGCAACGCGTGCGAACAGATCAGTAGCTCCTGATTGCTGGCCGACAAACCTTGCAACACTCAGAACGCGCGATGTTTGCCAGTGAGCTGGACGTCAGTTGAAGAAAGGGGCAGCACTGGTCATCGACAACGCATACCGACAGTGACTTTCACTTTAGTTTGCGGGGGAGGTGGGGGTCTGGCTGGCAAGGAAATGCCTAAGCGTCGTAGCCGACTTCAAGCCAGGTTTTCAAACTTGCGATCGCTACTGTATAGCGAACACAAAAAGTAACCGGAACGACACGTTTTCACCGTTGGTTAATATCAAAAGCGTACGAGCTTGTTCGTTCTTTCGTTAAACCTACTTTAAAACATTTGAACAACCAGCTAGTCATCAAGTTTAATTTACTATTTCCTGCATTTCATCCACGTAACCTTGTTAGATGCACGTGACTGACTGACCGTCGTGCCAACCATCTACCTGTGTTATTTATCGTTTACTGATCTGCGCCTTGGCGGTGGACGATGCTGGTAATTTCCGTTGGAGCAGTCGATGCAATGTCAACACAAAACAGGCACCGGCATCGACAGAAGAGTGCGAAAGCGAAACGAGAGGATTGAGATGATGCGCAACAACGGAACCGCTAAAGAGCCGGGAAAGGTTCGCGGACGAAAAGCGCTGATAAACCTTGTTCCCTTTTTTTCGCATCAATGAACGAAAGTAAGAGGAAAAGGAAAGAAGTTTGTTTTGCAAACTTTTCGAGGAAATGGCCAGTGGAAATCATGAAGCTGGGGACCCCTTGGGACGAAAACAACACCAAGCAGCGAAATTAACATCGGCCTTTATTATTTTCCTGTCAGAACATTCGGCTGCAAATGCAAGCCCCTGAATATAAAATCTTCGAGCTTCATCAAGAACGAATTGAATGAAGCTCTCGCCTCAAATTTTGGCAGCGAAACGACTTGCATCTCTGGTTCTGGTCAAACCCCAAAAAAACAACGCAGCGACTTTTTCACGAAAATGTGAGCGAAAAAAGATTCGTTTAGATCGAACTACGTTGCTGCTAAATTTCATTTCTGATGCTCCATGGGATACCTAGCGTCTTGCACGATTTTATATTCGTCCGCATGGGGCGCACTCGCCTCAGCAACCGGACCGATCGGTCACATCAAATAGCTGGAAAACGCTCAACTGCGCCTGTTACTGTTCGGCCTGTGAGCAGTGGGACGGCGACGGACACGTAGACGCTCGCGCAAAATGGTCGCGATTCCGATTAACGGCAACAATCAGAATCTTGTGCAAGCGGGCATGACGTAAAGCACATATCATGAACACGGGAGAGCTGGCTCGACGCGAAACCGAACTAACCGTTCAAAAACACACGAAAGCACTTTTTTGCTAGTAGCGTTGAAAGTTCACGTCAAACTCGAACAAATCGAACAGATTTTCGGCGTCGTTTGGCTTTTTGCGTCTTATCCATTACAATTGCACGCTTTGGTCTTCGTTCCGGCAAATCGTTCAGCAGCTTCGCTGGACGTTTCTGAGGAGGGAGCGCTGGCCTTTCAGCTCTCCTCAAATTTCGCACCGAAATCGTCTCTATTATCTGCGCGCTGCTTCTTTGAAATGATTTCCTACAGCAGCGCGCTGTCAAGTGGCAAGGGCCTTTTCGCTGAGTCTCGGCGACGTCGTAAGCGGAGCGAAGGGCGCCAGTCCGAAGAGGTCGGTGGACTCATCCACAGCGTCCGGCCTTACTCTGCAGTTAAGAAGATACTGGGTGGATAGCAGCAACAAGCAGTACATTAAACGTGGGTTGTCGAGTTGTTTTTCAAATATCCGGGAATTTTTAGCTGGTCGCACTCTTTCCGGTTTCAAAACGCAGAAATCGTGAAAGCTTTTTATCAACAACACAGATCTTTCTCATCCCTGGTTGGTCAGCGTTTTGGAAGTTTTGTTAGCAAAGAGAAGCACCGCATCTCAATGCTTGCCAGAGTTGATGTTTCAAGTATGAAGAATGGCAAAAAGAAGAGCTTTAAACTATCACAACTTCGTTAAAAACGTGACGGCGGATCTCATTGATTTTTAACATTGACAGCCCGGGCACACGCTTTGCTTGATCCGACATACCTTGACAATACCAGCAGCAAAACTACTGCCATTCACATCTGCCCAACATGGACCGATTGTGCGCACACCGCACGCACACTCACAAAAGCAAACAGACATAGAAAAACTCAAACAAGAAAATGAATAATGCAGTGATAATAAACAAGAGTAACCCTGAGCGCTGTGACCGTAATGGACACACCCAGAGTTTTGACACGCCAGCGAACGTTCTTACTGCCACGACGAAGAATGGGAATAATGATTAGTCATTTCAACTGACCCAGTCAGGGCGCTGTTATTGGTCGGATTTTTCATCTTTGACCGACGGTTTCGATTCCCGCTCCTGCCGCCGCCGCTGCTGTTGCTACTGCTCCTTGACAACGTTCGCTGTTTATGACGTCGGTGGTGCGGCACTACGTTTTCTGCGTCGCCGCGTGATCCTAAAAACAAGCTGGAAGCTTGAAAGTGCTAAATTTATGCGCGCCAATGTATAAAAATTATCGGGTTAAAACGCGGAAAACGTGCTGGAGATTAAAAGCTCGTTTACACCACAGTTAATTATTGCATTGAAGTGCAGAGCAGACTCCCGTCACAGTTTACATAGACTCTGTGCTGAGCGACGTGCAGGTTTCTACCCGAAGCTACGGCACTACGTCCCAGCCGATTTCACGACAACATAAAGACAGTTGAAGCATGTCGCTACAGTTTACACAGCAGCATAACAACAAAGCTTGCCACTATTCGCCAAACCAAACATAATTTGAGAGTTTTTCGTCTCTGGAAGCAGAAGCTATAAATCGAGTGAACGCAAACAGTGCGACTTGTGTGATGATCTATGCATGCAATTCTGGTCAACATTTCGTTATTGGGAAAAGCAACAATTGCACTACTAGGTTGATAATCATGTTCGTTCCAAATCTTCAATCAGAATTTCCTCATCACGAGAGGTTTTCAAAATAATGCAACTGCATCGTCTTGGAACTAAAAAACTTGGCGGTGGGGGTCTGCGAGAAGAAAATTGCTGCACTCAGGAGAGTCTGCAAGTGAGAAACGGTTGGGAACCACTTCTCTAGACCTATATGCTAAGATAAAGGCCTTTATCAAATATTTCAAATACTATACTATCAACATACCACTTTAAAACTCAGTAACTGGGGTTTGGAACGCGTAAAGGGTTAAGAACTGTTTTTCCTTTCACTGAGACATTTCGGTCATTTGTCCCATAATAATACTATTAAAACTTGCCGTAACAGTTTTCACTACTCACTAGTCAATATTTTCGGACCTTATGACCGAATTGACTTAATTTTTTTGGTCATTGAAAAAAATTAGGTCTATGACCAAAAATGACCGAAAAAACCCAAAGTAACAGATGAGTTTGAAGGGTTCGTGAAATGTTCCAAATATGTATCGCAATAAAAATCTTCAACGTAAACTTAATCTTTTCAGAGATGAAGTAGTTTAGGAAAAAAAGAACTGTAAACCTCTTCTTGATCATTCGTGATTTGCAACTGCCTTGTAGGTGCCTCCAGATTTGATAATAATAAAGATAAAAAATGTATAACATCTGCTAACAGCTACACCACAAAGGAAAATCTTAATACCTTTCATCGAGACGGTTTATTGCTATGTAGTCAGTTCGCAGAAATATGCATTGCGGAATCACAGGGTGAGATTACGAACGTGTATGAAGCTTCGTGACGAGGTCTCATGGTTTTTAACAGATTCCTGAAAGGATCCGTGCCCCAAAAACGTTTAAGAAACACTAGACTAGATGGTTGTCTAGGATGGAAATATGTTAGGCCTATATCGAAATTACATTTTGACATCATGGTTTTTCCTGGCTGTCTACAGCATGTGATTAACACATCACAGGAAAATGTCTGCACAAAACATGAATCGCTGACAGTTTTCGTCGTAAGTCGCTACTGACGGCAAGACAGCAACTCTAATAAATGCAAACAAAAAATTGCGCCTGATTCAAACGCGCAGTGATCATTAACAAGAATTCCTTTCTCAATTGGCCTGCATGTCTCACAGTCGCGTAGCCCTTGGCTCCAGCACAAGCAGAGCATCATATTCGGCAGCACCTACCTTTTGAGACTTTTGTGTTCTTGACGCCCGCCTCGCTGGTCACTTCGACATGCCGGTGCCGAGCGGCAGCTTTGCGGTTCTGGGCCGTGTCGTGTCGGTTGACGACGCCTTTGTGCGGCTGCGAAAAACAAGTAGTCAGAAATACGGAACACGGGTCGATGCTCAGACGTGCTTTTCGCAACGGGCGATACGTTCCGACAGACTGCTTCGAATCGATTTTGGTGACGGAACTTCACACACCAGCAGGAGGAGAAAACGTCGAAGTCAAGATAAACTCTGCCTTAGCTGAACTAATGGGCCAGATTTTTAACGATCCGAAAAAATGTTCACCATACAGAAATTGCTAATGATGACTACGGATCGCGCAGATCACTATCAGACCTTTTTTTTATCGATTAAGCAAATAATTGAGTAACGCTGTTATGAAACAACATCTACCGTACAAATCTACAGCGTCTTCGAAATGCATGGCTGCTTCGGTAACGGCCATGCAACGAACAGGGTTTGGTATCAAGCTGCAGAAAGAGTTGTAATAACAAAACGTGCGCGTAACTGGTCACCTCACCTTATCAATGAGACAAAAAAGTACCTACTACTTGAACAAGAGCTACGTGTATAGCAGCGTTTCGCAACCAGAGTGGCGCGTTATCCACAAATGCCGCATATTTCTTTATTCGGTTGGTATTGGTGCAAGATCTTCTAAAGGCAAACAAAATGAACTTTTGAAATCCTATGACGCTGGTTCTTAACGAGGTCTCCAGTAAAAAATCTGGGGTGCCCAGAAATAATCCCGAAGTGTTTTCTTTTGAACTTTAGATCATGGGCGGGGAACCTATTTTCTATCACGCACAGGCCGCATGGACCGTGCATCGTCGCTGGCAGGCCGCAAAATCAATAAATTTTATCCTAAAATTCTACCTTTACCTAAATATTAGGAAGAGTGACTTCTGTGACGTACTATCCAAATACGTGCTTATCATGGAACTTCGTTTGGACGCTGGATGCGATGTTCTGCTCTGACTTGGGAAAGTAAAAACTCCACTGACTAATTACAATTACTTTCAACAGTTTTTTCCACACTGTTTCCAAGATTTCATTTTATCCTGCAGAAGAATTCCAGGACTCACTAACTCAAAACTTATTTTGGCAACTTTTCCAAGACTTTTAATAAGAACTAAATTTTTCAGGATTTGTCATGACCGCGAGAACCCTGAAGAAGACTGGAAACCTGTTTCGAAATGCGACTTCACCGCAAAACCGACAGAGCTTCGTTACGTCAGCTGCTGCCAAACCCACTACATGTATCGTACCATGAAAGGGGAAGCACCGAAAAGATCTTTCGTCGTTTCCTTGCTCCCATCCTCCGCTGTAACGTTCGCCGTCGAAAGGTTCTGGCTGTCAGTGAGAGGGGCAACGAATGGGGCGGAGCCGAAGGGGTCGTGGTGGGAGGAGTGTGGTTCTGCAGACGTCCTTACAGTTGCTTCGAATGGCATAGATCCGAATAGGTCAGCGTGTCCCGCTTGCGGGGCTTGAGCGCTTGTAGCACCTGCGTGGCGAGGGTTAATTAGATTTGTTGGTAACGACAGCCTGGCAGAACGTGCATCTTTTCGTGAAACTCCTCTGATTTTAAAAAATACAGCAAATTTCATCCGGCCGGAAGTACTTGCGTTTGCAGTCAAAAATAAACTTAATCAAACAGAAAATATTGTGGTCTTCACTCTCGGCTTCCGGAAGCCATACGCACTACAATAAACAAGAGTAAGGTTGAAACCGCAGAACTGTGGTCCGCACATAAAATCGAACGTCAGCACGTCGCTGCATGTTTGAGGAAATGTCGACGTCTATGATGACGAAGTAGTTCAGTTAATCACGAGTCTGACTGACTTGTGCCCGAAATATCAGAAAACGCTTAAATTGTCGCTGACGTCACATGCCAAAGACGCAAACCAAACTGCAAAAAAACGAACACAGCAACAAGCGCGATGCTACAGAAACCGGTTCACACCTGGAAGAAAAGGCGCGTTGGTGAAAATGTCAGAGCCTGATGACGTAGTGCGCGTGTGGCGCACGACCATTTGGCCCGATGCATCCCCAGCTGATATCTGACCGCCGAACAGAGGGGCGCCGAAAGCGTCAAACGCCCCGCCAGCTTCCTGCACAGGCCGGTGGTCATCGTCGGAGTCCAACAACTTGTCAGCGATGGTGTCGTCCTTCGGCTCCTTCGCTTCGTCCTCCGACGACGAGAAGTCAGATTCTGTGGAGCCGTGTTCTTCGTCATCTGCAAGGCTCGTTTCTGGCAGATCTAGAGTAACAATTAACGAAGAGTCAGGCCATCAACATGCCAAGGTCAGTTCATAGGCAAAACCCTGAACAGATTGGCAAGCCTATGCAAGAAGACCACCTGATGTAAATATTGCCACACTCTGCACTCACTGTGCGAACATTGAATTGTTGCACAAACCAGTTTCATCTTTATAGTATATTTTGCGCACCCAAAACAAACAGTTACAGCGTGCTCAATACGACTGCATCACGTGGTAGGACACACAACGGTTTCAAAGGTATTTTAGCTACGGGAAGGGCTGGGTGGAAAAATGTCAGTGAAGCATCAGAATTGTTTTCGACCGAAACTGTAAAGCCTGAGATCATTATATGCTGCCATGGTAACAGTTTTGACAATATTTTGGAACCACTTATTAGTTTTCATAACAATCCCGACTGGTTGACTGGTCAGAAGGTGACAAAGTATGTGGAAATGATAATATCCCGGTTCATGTCTTGAAATTGTCAAGATGTTTTTTTTCCTTTCGTATGTTATAAATGAAAGTGTGTTGGTGTCTTTCCTGAACACCCTTAAAATTTCCAGTGTAGTGCCAATTTCAAGTGAGGGATGACAAGATTTCTACTAATGCTAGACCGATATTAATATTAGCGTGCTTGTTAAAAATATGTAAAAAAGTGATGTGTAAATGATCGAATGATTATTTTATTTCACCAAAACCAACTTCTTGAATCAACAGCAGTACAGTTTTCGCAATAATCATTCCACATCCCTGGCCGTTAAACATTAGCACGAAAACCTCCATAACCTTAAAAGCAAATTTATTTCTTGTGTGGTTCAGCAATGACGAAAACCGAGCTGATGCATTTGAGCAAAGGATCTGGTTCTCTTTCACTGGTTGTCCGTGGTGACTCGGTACACTTCGTGACCTCATTCGTCCAGCTCGTCCACCTTGGCTGGACGGAAACAAACAACTGTGACTTGAAGCCGGAAATTGATCGAAGACGTGCCCCAGCATCAAGCGTGATGCAGGCTCTTCGCAACCCGCTGTGGCGCCAACAAGCCATTTCCCGTACCACAGAGTAGTTTACACAGCGCAGCGTTTCTGTCTGTGTTGTTCTACGGCGCTGAGACCTGGTTTATCATGAAGAATATCTACCGGTTGAACAGATTCGACAGCAGGGTTCTCAAATCAACGCTCAATTTACACTGGAGGAAGTTTAGCTTTAACGCAACGACACGTGGCCTGGCGTGTAAAACCCCTACGTCATGCTTCGCAGCTCGTCGTCTAGTTAGTTGGTTGGTTGGTGCGGACATGTTCTCTTCATGGAACCGCATTGTCCACGACTTTGATCCCGTGGCGTCCGGCTGGAAACGACCACGCAGAGACACACACACTCGCTAGATTAATTATATCTTGACCAGCAACTACCTCGACCAGCTGAGTATTAACTCGGATGAGCCCCCATCGTGTCCACGACTGTACAATGTTGTGTGGCGGGACCTCGTGAAACTGGTTGGATCTACGCGCGGTGCCCTAGGGACACTGGGCACGAGATCCGATGATGATGCTATTCTGTAAATGCACTCCTCACTGCTGACCAACACTCAGCACTATGGAATACTACGAAATGCTTTTAAACTAATACAGTCGTATTTATCCAACAGAACTTAGTGTTTCCAGGTGAAAAACAACCCGGGACTTGCGATTTCTAAAGTTGGAAGCATTTGCAATCGCAGAAAATCCTAATCCTATAACTACAAGATATTTATGCCTTGAAAGGGCTAATTCATGTATAGGTAAAATAAATCACTTCTAGCAACCACATTTACCAATTACTTTACGTTCAGGAAAGAGGTTAATCCATATATCAAGACAAATCGAAAACCTCGGTAGTTCGCGTCATCGATAATGCATTCAAAATCAGATGTGAAAATGCTGAAGTGCAGTGAAATAGGAAGCTGGTAGAGTTGATATAAATTGTGTGAGGAACATTTTACAGCTCAATATAAAAGAAACGTATTATTCGGGTAGTTAAGGCAAAATTTAATCGTCGAAATTGTCTGTTTTCTTTGTTTGCATTAACCAGACGCACTGCTTCTGTGTTGTTGTTATTGCAGTCAGGTCCTTCGTGAGGTATTGTTGTAATTTTTTTGCTGCATTTGCTACAAAATGGATGTATTTTATGCGTTCGACTTTCGAACGACGCAAGGGGATTTCTTCAACCACATCGCGGATGACGCGTCCATCGCAAAATGTACGAACTTCCGTTCCCATGCATCGGGTATCGCATCGACAATCCATTTCACGTATGACCGATTGTATGGCCTCGTTCTTAGCTTGTGCGTTTCTGTGACACACATTGCGCTCGCGCCCACAACTGCCGTGACGCAATCCCGTCTCATGCTATTACGCAATAGTTTACAAAATACTTGAGAACTGCAAACGCTCTGACGGCTTAAAATTGCTTGCAACATTGCTACTCCATTTATCGTATAAACGCATTACGAGTACTTATATGAAACCTTTCAACAAAGGGCTGCTGCCCAAATGACCCCCGAGTTCTTCGCAGCCCCACACTCCGCACACAACATACCAATTTGGTCGAATTGGATCTTATCGCAGCAGCATTCAGCGGTGTTAAAGCTGGCTTGTTAACGCCATCTATGCGTGTGTGCAGACATCAAATAAACGACCATCTTTAAATATGAGGTAAGTATGAGAAAAGAATGACTAAACATAAGGTAAAACCGCTTGGAATTATGTATAAAGTTTTGTTTAATTGATGTACTCTTTCAGTTAACATTTATAAGTAGATTGCACACTGTAAAATGTCCAGTAACAACGAAACATGTAAATCGATCGCGGAATTCCAACGATTTTTTGATAATTAATTTGCTATAAAGTTCGGACCTTGAAATTGATATCAAATAATTTAAATTGTTTTTTTTGCGCTGATTACAGCAGTAAAAGTGATGTTTTTAAACTTTTTCGCGATTACTTTGCGCTTAGGTATTAAACTCAAGGCTTTTGCCATTTTGTGTTTATAAACCATCACGTAGTCGTACATTACTAATATTTTGTTACAACCAATAACTTAAGAATAAGGTACGAGTAAAGTACAAGTGTCTGCGATGCTGACGGGTAATTGAGTGACAACATGGAGAACGTCAACAAGCGGGAACATCTACTACAATTGCACTATGGTTCGAGACTGGCGACGCTACAAGTACGCAGACATTCAACGCACTGTGTAGTGCGAACGCCAAGGTTGAATCCGTAGCGCGGTACGTAGAAACACTGGAATGGATAGGATAGCGAATAACAGCGTAGCCTCAGTTTCGTGCATTGTTTACTTATCCCGAAAATGTTAAATGTTTCACAATTCAGCCACGAAGTTATGTAGCCCTGAATCTTGGGTATGACGATAAACTGCCACCGGTTTCTTCTTCTTTTGAGCGAGTTCTTCTTTTGTCCACTGCTAGCCCGCCTAGATATCGGGGCAGGTGTTGAGCAGCCATTCGGTTGTCTCATCGTCCAGAACCGTCAGGCCGTGCAGTCCATGGGGAGGTCGATGGATTGGACATTGGAGGACGACATGGTCGACGGTTTGTTCTGCGCCACACTCACAGGCTACAGAGGAGCCCACACCCCATTTGTACAAGCAGGAGCAGAAACGACCGACATCGGTGCGGAGGCGTTTGAGCCGGACCCAGGCTCTTCTTGGGAGGGTCATTCCGGAAGGGTGCCAACCGCGATGGGACTACAGTTGGGGAGAAATTGGAATACCCTTTAGATATCAGCATTCCCAGATCCACTCTGACCCGGAGTGGTGACGCCTGACAGGGTTCTAGCCATGAATCAAATGGTCTGTTTCCGAGCTCTTCAGCCGTACAAGGCAAAATTAGTCTAAGCATACAGTACCGATGGGCAGGTGGGAAATTTATTTTTTCACTCTGGCAGCTCCTGGCCCCAAGGTATTGGCCACGTTTTTCTTGGGTTATACGGAGGATGCGAAGTGTTGTCTACAGATTGCTGGACAACTCTGTGACTGCAACCCTTGCCCGGAGGACTCGCTTAGGAATTTTCTCAAGCGGCCGTCCTCTCTGGTAGAGTCCTTGCCACAAACATTACAACTGCAATCACAGCATAAAAACAACCGCAAGAGGCGCTTACGTCGTCACAAACACTCGAATGGAAGTAAGTAATTGTAATCTCAATTGGCGAAAGCAAACTATTTTTTAAAGATAATAACAAAACGTAGCTGTACGCCAACCAATCAATACCGTTGCAAACTGCCGAAGTTGCAAGGAAGAGAGATGCAGCGTTGCTCCATCAAAACATTTATCTTTCAAATGCACATTAACCAATTCTTGTTCACGCCAGTGCTTCTGACGAGCGGTAAAACAACTTCGTCTGGAAGCCCTGGCAACTCAGGAGGCCGTCAATCATTACATTATGCAATAAAAACACACCGCGGAAAACTTACCGTCAGTCGTAGGGTCGAGTGCGGTGTAACGGACCACTCCGAACACCCTGTAGCCTTGCGGCGTCACACCAGAGGTAACGGTGGTCGTTTGTCTGTTGCCGTTCTGGTCGCTGGCTTCGAGTTCCTTGTCGTAGATATCACCCGCTTGCTGCTGGTTGTCCATGGCAACCGGGGCAGGCTCGCTAGTTAAGGTCGAGTTTTCAGTCACGTGTTGATTGTAAGCGACGTCGGGAACCTGATGCGAGTCACCGACGCCGCTGGGCGAGTTTTTTGCCCCGTTGCCGGCAGGAGCTGGGCCCGGGAAAGCGGTCGATTGGACGCAGTTGTTGTTGTTTCGATCTTCTGCGAGAATAAGATGCATCAGTCATTGACAAGCAACTCAGATGTAGCGCGACGTCTCTCGACGACAAGAACGAGTGGCCTGACCTGCGCGCGGGTTCCGCGAAGAGAGGAACTCGTCGAATTCCTTGTCTTCGGAGCTGTCTTGCACCGCTGCCCCGAAGCTGTCTCCAACGAAGGGATTCCAGACTTCCACGTCTGGCGTCAGACTGTTACTGCTAGAGCCTGCGCAACGGCAACAGCGATGTAATTTACTACAAGCACATTCAACACAGGCTTTGTACAATATTGCAGGGTGGCCGAGCGGTCCTAGCTTCAGTGAATAGCACGGGCTCTTCGCAAGCGCGTTGTCACAGAGCTTTATACAAAGCATCAAACGACACTGTTCGCTTGTAAAAGTCATGATACTGGCGAGGTGGCGTGACGTCAAGCATCAGCCCTGTGCGATGAAAGCACGCGCAACACTTGCAAATGGAAAATCGATTCCCTTGATGCGGCAGTGACTGGGAACTGTGACCGTGTTGGGAATGTGAAGCGGCGACCTGGAGCCCAGCTGCACAGCACAGAGTTTGAACGGGACAGGTGGCGTTTTTTCTGTTCGTTTGTGGCAACGGTTACAACAGTATCGCCGCTTCTAATGTGTACACGAGGCATTGCTGCGCGATATTCCGCCGCATCGAACGATAAAGCAAAGCTTCGCAGTTTGGAAGGCAAGCCGGTCAAGCGTTCGAATCCCGGCAACGCATCGCGACCGATGTTTGCTTCTGAATAAAGACTTACGTACTTTTCTGTACATCAAACAACTTGGCTGCTTGACTGGCCGCGACCGCCGAGTTGTTTCTTCGCTGCATCGACGCCGCCATGCCTGCGGGAAGCAAGAACGACATATACATTTAACGTTTTACGACAAAAAACTGTTTTGAGCGGCATTGATTTCATGCAATTCAGTTGCTTTGATGAAGCACAAACTGAACAGTCGTTTTGCTGCTGACTTTTAAAAGTCGTTGCACGCTCAAACATTGAAAATAAGTTAATGGTGAAAATGCATCTCAAGTTTGCCTTTGCAGCGACAAAACTTCGAGTCAAGTAGATCGACTGCTTCATTCAAGATCAGTGCTACACCTTGCGAACTCAGCTTTTTACTATAAATTTACTGAGACAACGAATGAGTAGGCGTTGCAAACAATGCGTGTTTTATTGCAAAGATATTAGAATCTGATCCCTCGAGTCCTTGAAAAGCTCTTCCAAATTAAACTATTTGCTGCATGCAAGACTAAAAGACTCCCTCAAAAATTGAAGCCATATTTTAATTTTTTTCAGTGGGTCCACAGTGGAGCTTAAAGCAACTTTTCGATGACAAAAATACCGAAACTGATTTTGAAAACGGTTTGCATTAAATTTGATTTACTACTATGGTTTCGCCACTGGTTGCCACAAATTATGCATCTCTTCTGTGGGATGCCGCAAGCCTTAAAAAATTGGGAACCAGTCCTATGAGCTTTTACTGGTTTGCTGCGACGAACAAGTGGGTAGAGCTTGGATAAGTTCAGCACGGTGCCCCCACAGAAGAGATACGTAATTTGTAGGCCTGGAAGAACACGACACACTCTCTTTACACCATAAGCATTTCCAAGAGTGGGAGGTGCTATTCGTTTTAAAAATAAATTTAAGTTCTTATCCTTATCCTTTCTTTTCATTTTTCGAAGGGTAATTTAGCAGAGAACAATGGAACCAGTGAGAAGCATCCACTTTCCTTTCTTTCTATACACGATCAAAATAGTCAGGGAACGATGGGAAATGCTTCCCATTGCAGTTATCAAAACATCCTGATAAATCTGCCTTGCGCTAAAAAACTATCCAAAGCAACATTACTCAAAATGCAACAAGAGGCGGTCTTACTAGACACGTCACTCTGCGCTCTCCTGTGCCCTCTATAGCTTTCTGCTGCTGATCGGCCGGTGTTGCCTTCGTTACCGACGGTGCTGGTGACGGACAAGCTTCCGCCGAGCGTGACCGGCAGGACCAGGACCCGATTGTGCAGGCCACGGTTTGCGGGCCGGGCGGCAGATGCTGCAGCAGCCTGCAGGATAATTGCGAAATATTTTATTTCAGCTTTGGATGAAGTTCGAACATCAACTGAAATGTAACGGCGAATCTGACTCACTCCCGCAGCAAGCTGGGCAGCCGGTTTTCCTGCTTTTTTTCTATCGTTAACGCGAAACAAATGCAAACCATGTCAGGCCTTATTTGTAAAACAAAAAAATATGCCTGTCTTTTGCTGAAACACACTATCGCAAAACATTTGCCTGACTTATTCTGCCCGTTCACATGGCCTTGTCAACAGTTTTGCACGACCTTTACAAGGGCACACTAATTTTTCGTTAACATCCGTCATGCGAGCGAATTCGAACAGATGTTGCTCAGCTGCGAGGAAGGGTAAATACGTTCTACAGAAGTTTTTGCCGGGTTTAATTTTTTTATTTTGAACAGCGCACTTTCACGTAGAAAAAGTCGCTTGAGTAACGGCTGCATTTTGCGCTATTCGTGGGTTGCGCAACCTTTTACAGGCCAGTGTTTTACACGCAGGCCTTTCGAAAAACCAACGGGGTCAAATCATTATAATCCAACAAGGGGTGTAACCCAATGTCACAAAAATGCCTCATTTTTTTATATAAGGTGCACCCACATGTAAAATGGCCTGAAAAAAAAACATAATTGAAATCCATCAAGGGGCA
>Ga0210059_1001142_pt1 | contig 38829 bp, 29 predicted proteins | sample Ectturendosymbi2_FD_188042 | JGI IMG/M metagenome (GOLD analysis project Ga0210059, IMG submission 188042) | Ecteinascidia turbinata endosymbiont from Florida, USA - Sample 2 (SPAdes) (version 2) | ecosystem: Host-associated > Tunicates > Ascidians > Unclassified | place: Key West, Florida... | reverse complement strand
ACTGGACTAAAGAAGCGCTTCCCTAGTCTTTTCAGACTTGGGCCTTTTCTGTGTCGACTGCGCCCTCAGGCACCTTCCCCTCTCGCATTGCTGCGCGACGTCCTTTCGCTTCCTTTTTATCGGGGCTTTCCGCCGGGGAGGCACCCTTGGACTTAGTCGAATTTCGCATGTAGTGGCCTAGCGCCACTACAGAGCTGATGATGCCTGCCTAGTAGGCGAAATATTTACTCTGTTAAGATCTTATTGTGTTTGGTTCTTAGCTGTGAAAGGATTCTTTTCGATAGACAGTTATCAGGCAGAGCATTTCGAATCGTTCAATGAGAGAAAAGAAAGAATTGTGATGACGCAATCATAGAGGAATTAGGAAAGTGTTGCATACTGCTGAAGGGGAAGAAGAAAAATTCTTACAAAAACAGTGTTACGTCATTTGTGGACGGCCACTAAGTTGAGGTTTGTGAAAAACGTACGCTTATCTTTTATTCCAATGTAATACACGCCAGAATGAATGACGTCGGTCTCAGGAATAAATATTTTGTTTTTTTCTTCCATGGAATCAATATCAAGGATATGATGAGGTAGTTTGAAATTGAAGTCAAACTCTTCTTCAGTTGGCTTGTTTGCGTAGCGAAGGTAAACATCAAATTGCGCCCTGAAAAACATTTGACTTTGTTGGTGCGTGCAATTAAAAGTTTTTGTCTCGTTCAAATCTTGGCTTGAATTTTTTGCTTTCAGTTTACTCGGCTTCAAATAGAACCTGCTCGAATGTTCAACTGTGTTTGTTAACAGAAAATACAACGCTTTCGTCCAAAAATCGCTATTCATCGCTGAGGATTACTTTTCAAAAGTATCAGTACAAGATGAAAAAGGAAAGCTGGCAAAATCAGAATTAACATTAAGAATAAACTAACTCGTGTCCTTTAAAGCGAAAAACGAGAACTTGTTACAAATCTTTGAAAATATCGAAGTACCACCTAAAATCAGCTCCAAATAACCAGCAAAAAACACAAATAAAATTGTCGTGGATGAAAAAATATTTTATCGTAACAAAAATTGAAATATATGCAAAATGCTTTCATTGATTATTAAGTACCTTTTGGTACATGATACAATTTGTCAGTGGGAACGTCGTGAATACAGATTAGGCAACAAATTTTGAATAGCAGGGAGCGAACAAAGTTTCTCCCTAATTGTTCTTATCCCTCTTCTTTACAGAGTTAGGTTCAAAATTGAATATAGCTGACGTATAATCCGTGGCAGTGGCGTCACAAGTGTCTTCGGCATGCGGGAACGAATTTTATTTCGCCTGCCCATCTTCGAAGCCCAAGTTTGTTTCATTCATACTGAAACTATATTTTGTGAACCCTGAACGCTGCGCTTGGGGCAAGTTTTCTCCTCTGCCCGTCGTGACGGCACTGATCCGCAATTTACATTTTTACCGTTTTCCTAAAAAAACACAACAAAGCGATGTTCACTGGTTTCTATTTACTGTTAGTCAGGGGTGTAGTGCTAAAATAGATGTGTGGGAACGCACCCAAAAACTAACCATTATCAGTAATTACACAACGATGGTAAGGTGCTGCGCAAGAGATAGCTTAGCTTGCCAATTGTACATTTATGCAACGTCTGGAGCTACACAGGAAATCTGAGTAAAAATACACATCTTCAAGTCACGTTACAATTAAAAAAGTGTGGGAACGCTTTCCCGCCCCACTATATCCCTGCTCTTAGTACGGTTGGACGTATTATCTATTCGCTCGTGATTACTCGTTAGGACAGAAAAGCATAAATAAATAGAAGCTATGAACAACTAACCTTTGGTTTTCGAAGATCGGATCCCTACGCTGAATAGTAACATGCTATTCAAATTCGTGTATTCCTTCTGTTTCGCAAAGGCCAAAGTTTTATAAAGTGAACCAAATGAAACTGTTATTCCTAATTGAACCTAATTAAACTGCTAGAATAACCTAATTAAACCTAACCAAACTGCTAGAATACCTTTCATCTTCCGGCTCCACCAAGATCAATATAGCATTGTTGGTGGAATGTACCTCGAACTTGCTAATAGACAAGCTTGTGTCATTGATGCTTCTCAATACAGTGACCATGTCACTTTCTGCATTAAACGTGCTTGGAATCGATACTGATATCCCTCCAGATTGGGTTTCTGTAAAGCAGGCTTCAATGAACGATGTTATTTTCATCAAAGATTTATCCAGGACCGTAACCAAGTTGGGACAATAGGAGGGTTTTCTGAGAGTGGCCCAAAACTTTTTAACTATGTCCAATAGTTTTAAATTATGTCCAACACATTTTTCCAGGGGAGGAAAAAATTTTTCAGGGGGGGTTTGCCTCTCCTGCTCCCCCGTAGTTACGGACCTGGATTTATCATGTACGAAGATAGCACTTGCGGTAAAACTTTTGCTTTTAGCTACCACTCCAACGGATATTTTGCTGTATACAATACTGGGCAGTTGCTCAACGTCTTTGTTTTTCAATTCAGCTGTTAGGTATTCTAACCTGTTTCGTTGCTTCCCATTTCTTGACCGTTTGCTGTTCCAATGGTTAACATTGTGACAGGAGAGTTGATAAAAGCGGCATCTTCTCCGTAACCAAACGGGTTTTCTTTGAAAGCTGTAACCTATGCAGTTTGTAAACTACATTGGTTAAATGCTCCGACGAGTAGCAAAAAGAAAGCATCAGGTAATGATGCACATGTGGTGCCGCCAGAAGTCTGGCATTCAACGTCAGTTCGGTCAATGAACGATTCCGCAAAAAAGATCTTGACGATGAAGTATTATCACAAGCAAATAGCTTGATAAAATAACTACTGTATTGTCGAGTATACCCTCTTTAAATTCTCTGTGAAATATTAGTTGCCGAAAATAAACCTAGTTATGCTGCATTCTTTAAAACAAAGAAAGCTTTCTGCCAAATTTGGTATAGCCTGTTAGGCCCTTTGTTCCACGCACTCTTCAGAATTAGTTGTAGGCTCCATGCTTTACAGTATTTTAATGATCCTTAATACCAAGCCAGGCTAAACTTGATCAAGTTTGCATATTACATTTGGTTTGTCACAATTAAGTAATCTCACGGTGATGTACAGCGTGCAAAAAATTTTCCAATCGTCAACAAAGATATAATCAATACGGTTGTAAAAAACAAAGAATGCACGATTTTGTTGAAAATAGTCAGTTCTGTTCAGTTTCGTTATACTCGCCTTTGTACCCCTTTCGGAGTGCCACGAGTGGTCTGCGGCACCCATCTCCACTTGCTCGCGCCGTGGGCCACGGTGCTACTATTATAGTGCATGCTGCACTGGTGGCGAGTCAACGTCAGCACCACAAGTGAACCGTTCGCTTACATCCCCACCTATCACCGCCGGACAGGTCGCAAGTATCGTTTATCAAGTCTTCGGTATGACCAGACTGGGAATCGAAACCAGCCTACCAGCTTTGTTGGCGCGTGCTTAACCCACTACACCGCTTAGTCGATGAAAATAATCATATCACATTAATTTTTTAATGTACGTATTTTTATGATTTTATTTACCTGCATATCTAAAGGTTCTGTCAGATTCGTAGAGTTCGCTCCTAGCAAGGCTTCTGCATTTGGAAGTTTGATGGAAGAGCCACTGCTAGTTGAAAAACTGCGATTGGATAATTGAGACGGAGGGGTTTTTTCAACCTAATAATACAGTAATTCGTTCATGGTAATATGGAGAGCTTTCGTAGCATTAACGCACAGAAATAATATAAATATAAGTTATACCAAAATGCACATTTACTAACACTCGACAAATAAACAGGTTAAAGGCAAATTGTTGAGCTGGTGGAGTTCTAACTATTCATCGTTTGTTTCATACCCGCTTTTGCTCTGGGAAGAGTTGCGGGAGCAGCAGTCCTAGCAGGACTCGCAATACCTCAAGGTTTTCGGCAATCTCAGACATATTTCCACTGGATTCACACCAAGACGGGACCAAACACGTTCGGAGATGTAATCACGCGACCTGTTCCTTGATCGATCTCTGGGCAGCTTTAGCGTGGTTGTAGCCAGATGGACTTGCCTCACAAACCTTTCCCGGGAGATTCCGGTCATATGACCGACCCATCGTAGCTGAGATCTCTCTATTTCGTGGAGAAGTGGCTCGACATTCAGGGTTTTACAAATTTCATAGTTGCGTACTTTATCGTGAAGTGTCACGCCGTGAACTCTGTGCAAAAATCCAATCTTTGCTTCTTGTACTTGAGACAGCCATTACCCAAGATTCAGGAACATAGTTGAAGATCGGAACATAGATCGATTTTAAAAGTGAAAGCTTTGCTGTGTTTGAAAGCTCCTGTTTTGTGAACACAGAGCGATAAACAACACCAGGCCACTTGTCACACATGACTCAGTAAAAGACGTCCTTCTCTGTTCAAGGCTTTGAGCATTTCAGGTGGGATTTCATCGCAACCGCGCAGCCTTCATCGCCTTCAGTGTTTTGACAGCTAGGAAGACATCGACTGCAGTGATCGTATTTTCCTCCCCTAAATGCACCTCCTGCCTGTCTAATGGGTGAGAGTGACTGGGTTCAGAATGTCTTTGATATACTCTCTCCACCTGCTTCTCATTGCTGAGAATGACAACATTTTGCTCTTTAATGGGTCTAGCAATATCATATTTTTTACCGCGAAGACACCGGATGGTTTGCCAGTAACTATAAATCTAGTTTATGCCTCGAATTCTCCCAAGATTGAATTTTGGATTTTTTCACCGTGAGGGCTGCAAACTAACGCCAATTTTCGAACTGCCGCTTGTATAGCAGCTAATGAATTTGTCGACAAAATATTTGGAAATCGTAGAATATTCCAGTGCACACTATAATACTACAAAAATAAAGTAAATATAATTATCAACAAAAAGTGCTCCAGAAATTTGGTGAACGGTTCAAAATGTATGTGAAATTGCATTAATTGATATAAGTATTTGAACAGGACACTAACAAAAAAATCACGTCGAGGAGGATTGGTTTGGTGCTTGGCCTTATCAGCTCTTACTGGTGTCTCAGGTGTTTGCAATATTTTAGATTCTAACTTATGTCGACAACTAGTTTATATTTTTAATTGATGTTAAAACCTAAGAATGACGTGGAATAGGCTGTTTTTTTAAGCTTAAGCCCACTCCACCCAGGTCGTCACCAAACAATCCCTTCTTAATTCTATAGTCAGTAATCGGTTGGTGGGCTCCAAATGCAACACGCATCTTCTTTCTCGCTAGGAGTATAACTGCACGTTTACTTCAAAGTCTGAAACTTAACACGAAATGTTTTCATGTTTTTCGAATTGACTTTAGGCTTTCTCAGTCGGGAGTCACACGATTATAATACTTCTTCCAATTTATTGCCTTACCTTCATTTCCAAGTGCTTCGCACTGACGTCAACTGGTGGTTCACCTTCCATTTGCTTGTCAAGCAAGGCATGAGCAGTGGTTGCCATTGCTGCAACTGCATTTCCCACGACGTCTTGCGACTGCAAAAAAAAAACAGAAAAATCAAACATTCTAGAAAAAAATGGGCAAGTTATGAATAACAAAATGATGTTGCTCGCGCAGCGGTGGATTCAGGACTTGGTTTTGCACGCACCTACCATTACTGCAACCTGATCCTTGTACACGATTTCTAGACTTTTAAAGAACTTTTCTGAGAACGAAATTACTCCTAATCTTGCCATATTTCTCACGCGGATCATGCTTTACCTTAAATTAGTGATATAAAAGCTATTACCGGCAAAAACGTGGTAAAAGTGAAATTGATTTTATGTTCAAGGAACAAACAAAATCATGGATCTTTGCTAAAAGAATTGAGACTTCTTGACGTCGTCGACGCACGCTACTGGAAAAGAATCCACCAACACAGACCTTTCATGGTATGTTCTCTTCTTGGTGATACCAGCAGTAGCTGCTTTTATGTGTACGAAAGTGTCTTTGCTTATATAGCGAAATTGAAAGAAACGCAAGAGCTACATATCGGATGCATTGCCACCGGGTTTGAAGCGTTGTACACAAGTTTTAAACAAAGACGCAATTTTGCATTCAATTGCTCCGCTTTGTTCAATATCATTGAAAAAAGATTGGGTCCTAGTAGACTTATTTTTCATTCTTTGCCTACTTTGCTTGCTCTTTTTAAGTTCGATATTCATCAGTTTATCGCAACAAGTAACGTAAAAACTAGGAGAGTCAATAGAGATATTTGTTAAGTCACTGAAAATGCACCATGAAAATATAAGCACCACAAAAGGTAACAATATTTGTCAAGGTTTGACAGTTATTGTTGCATTATATCATCCCATTCAGAAGTTTGGGATATCATGACTTTTTTATTCTGTGTTTTTTGAAGAAGAGACTGAGCACATTGCTTGCGTGTTTAAAAGCGCTATTCCCAAAATTGATTTAAATTAACTGAAATTGATATTTTAAAAAATTGTTTGTTTTATTGAAGCGTCTCACTGGTTTGTCTTAGATTCCAGTTCTTGTAAGGAAAAAACACAGAAACAAGTTTTTAATGAAACCATAATTAGTAGCATGCTGAATTTACTCCTGTGGCGCTTCTTCGAACACGTCGTTTTTCTTCTTTAAGCTTCTTCTTGTTGTAATACTCGTACTCATCTGGTGACAAATCTCGCTCATCTAAAACCTTGTAGTCGATCTCTTTCCTTTGCATCAGCTGATTTTTCAGGTCACCCATATCGGTCTCTGATGCCTTGAACAACATAACTTTGAAAAGTCTTATACAGGGGGACGCTTTCTTCACACCGTAGCCACTATAGGTCATCACTTTTGTGTTACAACTAGTGATACTCTGTTGTACAGTGTTGATGTGCAGCAAATGTCCTTGGATTTTTTGACTGTTGATGAGAAATTCACTTTCGTACGTATTTCACGAGTATTAATTCCACAATGGTTAAGCTTTGCGTTTAATTTAATAATCTATGCTTCTTTAATGAAACTGAACTTTCGGATGAAAGCATGTGTCCTTTGTTGAACTTGCTTAATTTACATGTCCTGCAAGGTTGACTGCACGTCTGATTGCTTGCCTGAAAACATGCCATCGAATCTTTTTCGAGAACCAAGCCAATCGTTATGGAAACTAAGGATCGATACGTGCAAGTAACGGTATCTTTCAAATATTGGGTAAGTAACCGCCAGAAAACTGAAAATCGTATCGCACTAATTAAAACAAATATACTTTTAATTTTGAATGACTATCTCTCCACGAGTCATAAAAGACTGGTAAGTCTATAAGACCAAAACTACCTGTAGTTTGAATGGATGGCATCAAGATAACGATCTTTAAGCTTGCTAGCTTGTTACTGAATGGAGAAGGTCATGTGTATTTGCTGAAATTTACCAAACTTTTTCTGTGACTGGTGGAAAAAAGGGCATAGAAAAAAGTAACAAAACCAATCTGTTTGTTGTTATATAAAGCAGTTGTTGATGCACTGATAGTTAACAGTAGGTGGGTGAATTTTGGTACTCGAAGCTCAAAGCTGGTTGCAAACTACAATGAGTTATATCAGGAAAAACAGCCTTATTAACCTCCCACTCCCTGAATCAGTGGAATCTATTCCTGAATCGAACTAACTGAGGTAGGTAGACGATTATCAATTAATGACATTGGCATTAAAGGTGTCGGAAAAAAGTTTTTCCTTGGATGTGAGGGTAAATGTCTGGCTATAACATGTAGTATGCTATACATTTTACACACTTTGCAATTATATATCTCAGTTCACGTAGCAGTTCAAGTACTTTCAACACCACTCCCTTCTTTCCAGCGATCAATACTAAGCTTTGAAAAAGAGCACACTCCTAAGAACAGAAGGAACTATTCAGTAAAGAAAATTTGCGTTTTCAGCGTTGAAAAGATAACTGTTATACCCGAAATAATGCACCACTGCGTTGCTGCTGCTCAACTAAGTTAGAAAATTTAGATTAATGCATATAACAATTTTTTCGTACTTTTGTTACGCTTCCCAAAGAACCAACAATGTCAGATGCTGCAGATGTAATGTCTTCTTTGCTTGACTCTTTAGCAAAGCCCGACAGAGATCCCGCCATTCTCCTGACTGTGTCAGATGCCTTTTTCTAAGAAGTCGAACATCAGTAAAAATTCTTGTTTGCAACAGACCTTGGCATTTTGCATGCACCTCGCTTTAATCGCGCATTTTTTGAAACTGGTGAAATTATCTTTGAGCAGATTAAATACATATTATGGTTGAAGAATTGCACCTGGGCGTTTTCATTAACTTCGTCAGTTTTTGCTGTGATGACACTCATCGCACTTGTCATTTGCTGCAGATTGTCGATTGATGTCATCCCGCTTGTGGCATCAGAGAGCGCTTGCACGATATCAGATCGAAGCTGAAGTAAGTTTAGCATCAAAAGAATGGTTTGAATCACAACTGGTTTTATGTTTTTTTTATGGATCTCAGCACGAACAAGCTGATATATTTCAAGTGGAAAACAAGGAAACTGATCCTTGGCGTTGGTAAAATGACATTGCAGAAGTTACAAAACAAACACTATTTACTACTGTGCAGTGCAACTGGATATTGCTTTTACGATGTTTATCAATTGCATCAAAAACAAAACCTACGTTCTTTTTTGCATCTTTTGCTATTAAAGATGCATTTCTTGAAACGTTGTGTAAAGTAACAGATATGGTAGTTGGTGCAAAGGTTGTAGGAATCATTGTAGTAATCCAAGCCACAGTAGATGTCCAGTTATGGGTCAGATTGCTCGAAAGAATGGTGCTTTCATCTTCTTCGTCAGAGTTAATGATTGAGGCTATTGATTGAAAGGTAGACATCAGTAATATTTTTTCGTGAGCGCTTTTGTCTTTTTTCATATCATAGGCTATGCGCCTGAACCGTAATGGGTAACATGTCATTGCGAAATCACTTAACTGATCCTTTTCATTCATACAGCATCTCATTTGTGATCTGACCAACACGTTGTTTGCTTTCTTTAAAAGGTTGTTTTGTTTGTCACAAAATTGTAACTTACGTCAGTGAAAACCTGCTGTACTGTTTTGTCATCTACCAGTACACTAAAAACCAGCCAGCCGCAATACGCTGCCTGATAAAATAATTCTTATAATTTTATAACTGAAAACAGTACCACATTTTTTACCTCCTGAAAACAGTTTAATTCATACTTATAAAGATTTTCGTCTCTAGCGTAAGATTTCACGAATCGCTCAGAAAAAACAACATTTTTGGGAGATACCGTTAAAAAGATCGGAATTCGAAGTTAATATGCTGTCAGATATTCATTATTTGTTGTAGTAACAACTATTGGCATGCAGTGTTATGCACAACAAATCGGGTATATCAGAAGTATGTGAAATTTACCGCTTTGCAATTTCAAAAAGTGCAAAACTTCTTTGACCTTCCTGGTGTTGGCACTGCATGGCTTGTAAGATAAAAAACTTTAGTGGCGCATAACCCTTCTTTTCAAGAAAAATTTGGGTCTTAACATTCGATACAACTCTCGAGTCAGTTTCACTCACATATGGACTGAACCAGCTGAGCGGCTGCCTTGCTGTTTCCTGTGTTAGATAAGATATTGAGTTTGCTTGCATTTCCACTGGTAAGTTCAGACAGAGTGGAGCTGATGTTGGGAGACTCGGGTGGAACAACCTGGTTTCATAAAGAGACAACTTCAAACAATGTGCTAAATCACTAATAACGAGCTTTGCCACCAAAGGCGCAAGAAATGGTGCGTTTACCAGGGATTTCTTCAGTGGTTGTACTATCTAAGTTTACCTGCTAAAGCAGGAGTCACCAAACTACGGCACGCGAAGCCATTTCATCTGGGCGGGTGCACAGACATTTTGTAAATAACGAAAAAATAATATATTTACGAAAAAAATTTGATTTGGTGGGATATGACAATGCCATCACATGAGATGTCCGGTCCTCGAACTGTTGTGTAATAGACTGGTTTATGTGGCCCACTGACAAAAAAGTTTGGAGACCCTGTGCTAAAGCATACTTTCAAACTAAGTTTGCAAGCCAGCTGCTTACCTGCAAGTATATGACATTGGAAAGAGCACATTCACCGTACATGTCGCAAATCTGCGCAATGACGGTTACTCCGTAGTCATTTGTTGCATCCCCCAGTGCCATTGAAATTCCTGAACGAAGAAGTCTTGTATAAGCTTCCTTTTACTCAACATTGAATTGGTAAAAGTTTCGGTCCAAAAGAATTATATATTACATCTCTGTTTTTATAATTTTCGTACCTGCTCGTTTCGTGTGAACCTAAAACTGCAATGGCCGCACACACCCGATGAGATAAAATTAGGGTCAATAAAATAAAAGTATTTTAACTTCAAACTTCTGCAGACCACGAAGACGGTTTATTGCTATTGTCAAGACATCAGAGAAAGTTGACGTGTGTTAGGAAAACAGATGTTTAGGAGGAAAGTCAAAAAGAATGATGCAATTTCAAGGAGTAACATTTCAGTAGCGATTCGAGGAGACAAATATCGTATACTAAACAGCTGCAAACAGGAAATCGGAAACGAAGATTTATTATGGTCTAACTGCGCGATCCTTCAGCTACAGATAAATACGCATATGCGCAGCTTCAGAAACAAAGGTTACAAGGACAAGACACAACTTACAGAGTCAATTTGAGATTTCAAAAGGAAAAGACGTAGCCTTGAATGGTCTATTTGCAAAAAAGCTCAAACGCGGAGCAAGAGTGTTTCACGAAGATACGATCTGTGCTTTACAGAAAAATAAATAGATTGCGAAAACTGGCCGGTACATAAGTATTACAAGAAGTGAAATCATGTCAATATGTACGCATGTAAGCACAAAGCTAAGCGTATAGTTAGTCAGTATTGTTGTTTAGCAATCCGAAGAAGCGATGCATTCAAGCCGAATTTCAGTCACCTCCATTGCAAGATACCTCAAACAGGGAAGTCCACCAGACAAAGACCGATGCAGTGTCGCCGTGAGTTCAGCCAAACTTAGTGAACTGAGTAGCGATACAAAGAGCCATCTCTTCATCGCTATGAAGCAATTTACATTTTGACCTTTTCTGTGGTGTTACTTAAGGATTGGTTCATGTTTATGTTTTTTTGTACGAAAGATTGCTTTCTCATGGTTATTTATTTCCTAAATTTGCGTCTGTTACGTCAGATTCGAAGTAAATCATCCTGTGCGATAGCCATGTTAAAACAATACGCTTTGAAACAGCGCATGTACATGATGATTTAATTTGAATCTGATGTGTGATTACGAACGCAGTTTGTTAAGACATGAAAAGCACATGATTATTTGCCAAAGCGACTTCCCATACGTGAAACGCAGTGCAGTAAACTGCAATCATCAGTTTAGTGAAACTTATCTTAAATTTCTTGCAAATTTACTTCGTGAAGTGGTTGAAAAACAACAAAATAATGTTTAGGTAAGCTGTAGTTTTAGGCTGTATAGGTAGGTCGGAACGTGAAAGTTGAGTATACAGAAATGCAGCTACTCTGTGATATAGGTCCATCTAGCCCACAATAAAATAAGTGTGAATAATGTACCGTAATGGAAACGTCAATGCTTGCAAAAACAGTGCCGAGTACTTCAGATTCATTTAATTGTAGCAAATCACATCGCACCTGGTGTTTTCTGGATACTTCCAAAATAAAGAAGTAAACCTTTAGTATCATTCTTTTTGGGCAAGGTCATGAACTTGTAAGTTAGAGTTGTTTTCGGTAGTCTCTCCCCTTCTTCAGGGTAAGACTCAAGTTCACCCTCGTCTTTCCAGTCCCGACATTCGAAAATGATCTGCAAAACGAGTGGGTGATTAATTGCTGCCACAGATGCTAAAACTGAGGAAAGTGCTTCCCATAAAATTCTGCTAGCTCTCATGCTGTGCAAAGACAAACCCTGCTCAGGTTTGTCTCTACAACTATCACCGTTAAGAATCCTGCCCAAAGAGAACAAAAACTTTCCCATTACAACCAGACTTATACTAAAACGTTTAAGGCGCACATGCGGGTTTCTCAACAACTCAGTAAATATTCTCAAGCTCATCTGACCCGGAAAATACGAACTTGCTGAATTTCGAAAAAAATTTATTTTTTCAAAAACAAACACAGTTTCCAAAACGAAAATGTTGGTGTTAGGCATGCTAAAGACACCACAAATGTGCAAAAAATTCAGAATTCCGCCAGTAGGCTAGCCCTTATTGGCCGTCGGTTGAAGATCAAAATCGTATTCTCTTCGAAGCTTGCGGTTTTACGTGCAACAGAAGTAAATTAGGTTGAGACATGAAAATTTGTTAATTCTCAAGGATATTTTTGCAATTCTCAGGCGCATAAGGTAACCTCTGCCAGAAATGGGCCAATATTTTAAGACAATCACTGGCAATCACTTCATAGGTGGAGGAGCAGGCAAATTTTTGGAATGCAAAGGATTTTTGCCTTAATTTCCCCAAACTTCCTCGAAAGTTTTTGTGCGACAAATGCCTACAAATTTTCACCCACAAAGATCATGAAGACTTTTTTGTGTGAACTCCAAAAATAGATCTCCATGTGTTTTTCTACAAACGTTGGACGTCATTGTTGCTTGGATTTTTAGAGATTTTTCCGAGATTTTCAGGGTTTTGCCCAGATTTTTGATAAATGAAAACTTTGGGGGTGCGCTTGCACCCCCTTCACCCCTACCTCCTACACCACTGAATCAGTTTGATCGCGGCACAGTACTATCGACCACAAACAATTTAAAACAGGGTGGTTTCATACTTTTAGCGAAGGCAAACCTTGTTCTGAGATAACGCACGTGTTAATTTTAGGACTTAGCTACTTCCTTTACAAAAAGCAAGTCAGAGCCTGTTTTCAAATTGCAATGCTAAAGTTTCACAAAATGTTAACATGTTTACTAACTACTGTATGCAGGCGTTTTCTGATTCATGGAACTTCACAAACTGGTCAGAGTAAAATCAGGTCAACTCCCTTCCCAAACGCAATTACTGTAATAAGAATGTGAAGTATCAAAGTCTTGACATAATCCCTATTCACGCCAAATACAGCTCCATGGCAGTTTATCTGTCAACAGTACACCACAAGCGGAACAGAAGTCCACGCGGAATCGGCTTATCTCCACAACGCAGTGGTTTTCAACCTGGGGATAGCGACTCCTAGAGGGGTCGTGAACCCAGGACCGTAACTAGGGGGACGCAGGGGGCGAAACACCCCATATAAATTTTGCCCCTCCTGGAAAAATGTGTTGGACATATTTTAGGACAATTGGACATTGTTCAAAAAATTTGGGCCTCTCTGAGAAAACGTTTCGCCTCCCCTATTTTCCCAAGCTGGTTACGGGCCTGCGTGAACCATTTTTGAAGGGGTTGCGAGTAGGTGTTTTATGTACACAGCTGTATTACATTTGCTTTATTCGAGTTTTAGATGTGGGTCGTTGGGTTAAAGTGGGTTGCTATAATGCAGGGGCGGCCAACCGCGGCTCGCGAGCCGCATGCGACACTTTGTATGGTTTTATGCGCCTCTTATGTAATTACCAGAAGTCCAAATAAAAAACATGCATAACAATAAATGACTTGTAAAATTCTGTAAGTGTCATGTTGGTGTGTGATATGTGCAATAAACCTAGCTGAGCAAAGGTATGTGTCTGAGTGAGGAAGATATGGGTGATGTTCATGTGTGCCCATGTGTATGATGTTGCTCTTTGCGGTAACATGGTAAGAATAAGAAATGTGGCTCTTGATCTCTGACAGGTTGGTCATCCCTGGTATATTGGCTAGCGGTACAAAAGAGGTTGAAAACCACAGTCTTAGCGCCTGCTCTCATGTTGCGTAATCACCCGCTAGCATGGCTCTCGTTGCTTGTGCACTTACATGTGCAAACCAATTTTGTCCAAACTGGGCAGGGTTATCTTACGCACAGCTTTTGTTGTCACATGCAGGGTTGCCAGGTTGGCCATTTTAGGCCATATTTAAAGAATCTGGCCTCATCTCGAGTTGGTTGTTCTTAAAAAATTCGTTTGGCCTTTATACGCAGAAAAAATTTCCTCCGAAAGAAAATATTACTATTCCATTGTTTTCAGCAAAATTTAATTGCAAATTTTTTTGTAATAAATGCTATATTAGACCAACACCCGCGTTCCCATGTTAGGCAAGATTTGATAGATGCGAAATTCGAAATCAAGTTTTTGCGGAATCACTGGAAATATGTGCACTGTGTAGTGTGTTGTAAGCACTAAGCAGGCTCAACGCTTGCAGACAGGTCTCCGTCTCCGCGATAAGCTTGCGGTAATGACGTCGAGGAAGTGGAAGGGCTCTTATGATTATAGTCGTAAGTACAAGAGTGAACTAGAGAGACTTCCGTGCAGAAAGATGCCGATGGGGTCAGTTTGCAAACTAAGGCACCTGTGCACCCAAAGTGTGCAATCTCACAAACCATGAAAAGTCAGAGAAGCATCAGTAATGAGCTCCAGTACAAGGCCAAGCAAGGCTTAATCCTATTTAAAAAAAAATTATAATCATATTTTTATAATTTATTTGTTTGTTTGTGACAAAGGAATAGCAATACCGCAAACAAAGTTTGCTTCTATCTGGCCTTTAAACAATCGGTTTGGCCTTTTTCTAGCTTCTTTTCAGCATTGTTTGGCTTTTATTGGAATTTTCATCTGGCAACCCTGGTATCCATGAGCCACATTGTGAAAATCTTTCGCCCACTCGAAAAATATTTATTCAGCTTTCGATGTGACTGCTCGGCAGAGCGCTATTGAATGGACCAGCTCTAAACCTGAAGTGTAAGTGTTTCTACAAGTAAGTTGAAAAATGATTTGCGCAATTTGGGCGGGCATTTTTCATTGTGGTTTTTATTATTATCTTTTTTGATAACAGATTGAAAGATGTGGGAGGGCAAGGAGGTCATTTCCCTCTTGCAACCAGAAAACTTGTGAAAATTAGGCAAACTTTGGTGAAAATCGATCAAAAATTCGAGAAAATTCGTGAAATGTTCAAAGAGTATTCTAACTCAAGTTTGTCATTCGCGCTCGACAGTAAATGTATGTAGGGTGCAATAAACTGGCGTTATACATAAAAATAATCTCCCTTGGACACAAAATGTGTAGTAATTAGAAGGCTTGGAAGAATTTTGTGTTATTTTTAGTCGCTTACAGATTCGATGATTTATACTGAGAGACGTTGGGCATCAGCAAGTTCACAGGGGTTCCCAACCTTTCTCTGACCACGTACACCTTCAGCATTTCGACAGACGAGGGTGTACCCCTAAAATTTCTTATGGCAAAAAGGCTGAGTAAAATAACAAAAATACACTGAATTTTTAAAATAACTTTTAGCTTTTCAGAAATATGAAGGTAGACTCCGTTTCTTTGTCACAAAGGTAATTTGTTGCGGTTGTACAATAAATGTACCCCTTTAGACAGGCAAATATACCCTAGGTTTGGAACCCCTGAGCTAGATTGACAGCATAAATTACAAGAGAAAAACAACAGGAACCAACCTCATCCACCACTGCGCCTCCTCGGTAAAATAGTCTTTGATAATGAATCGCCGGGAAATAATGGACCAAAGTCTGATTCGACGACTCCTTGTTTTGAGCGAACAATAGACAAGTCTTTGTTTCGGTGTTGAATGTCAATGACAAACACATGAACTGCCTAAAAATGGTGAAACACTGATAACAATTCACTTTGCATTTGCAGGCTTTCTTATAACAAGGGGTAACTTTTTGTGCAGCAAATCAAGATTTATTTGGTTTCAGTCAAATGAAAAAAGTGTTAAACGGACTGAGGAATACTTTATGAAATACTGATTAACATAAAACAAACCTCATTGCGATATCTCATCATTTCGTTTTTTAATATTTTTTTTAAATTGTAAAGAGACTTTATGGACACCCTGTATTATTTATTTGAATTTGAAAGAACTGTGTAAATAACAATAAACTTTCCATCTGATGCGGTTGAAACGCCAAGTATGGCTATTTGCGAGGTCAAACTAAGGATTCTTCATTTCATACGCAAACCGTCAGCAAACTGATCATCAGTTGAACGCATCTCCCAAAGTTGTGCAATGCAGTTCCTAACTTCAAGCCTTGTATATACAGCCAGTTAGAGCAAGAAAGTGCAAGTGACTGACTTTGAACATTGATCAAGCCAAAATTGGCCGTTGTGAGTTCAAAAACACGGATAGAGCGGCCTTGCTTGGGCCTTGAAGTTGTGACGGCCCTGACTATATACGATATCCGCTGATCACCGGACAGGTCACTGCCTCTCCAGAGTAATCGGCAAAATTAAGTGTCGTACTGGTGGTTCCCGTCAGACAGCTCTTTTGCTGGGGTAATGTTTTTCCTTGTTAAAATCTTTTCACATCATCCTAATAAGTGATTTCGATCCCATAAATCTTTGAATTACATTGTTTTCAATGACAAAAGTCCATATGAAGTACAAAGCTCCCAGCTCAACATTCAGAGCTGTTTGCCTGGTAGTTGCGGCAGGGGTGTGAAAAAACGTCATCGGCACCCCCATGCGCAAGCTGTAAAGTGCCACCGTGGGCCAAGAACACGTTTTGGTACAGGGAGAAATAATTTTGGCCTTACTAAAACTGCAGAGGCTACGACCAAGGATTTTCGTTCAAAATTTTGTGAGATTTCAAGAATTTTCCTAAATCTTTCCCACAAAACAGTCAAGACAAAAAACATGTAATTCACTTTTTCCAAGCCACGGCATCTCTCAAAACGTAACACCCTAATATCTTTTGAAAGAAACAATCTCCATCATTTACAAAATTTCCGCATATAAATTCACAACTCTTGCAAGGGAGTCAAGGCTTGTTGACTTTTGGAATTTCAGCGACCTTTGTTGCCTTCAGCGAACCCATCAAAATCTGGTGCCCGCTGCAGCATGCTCCCTTTCTCTCGCTACGCCACTTTTACCAGGTCGATTAGCGATGTGATTTTGTCTAATTCTTTGTTCTTCACGAGTCACATTTACGACAAGATGGTTTTGTAATCAGTTTGAAATTTCGTTCGTGATTAAATAGTAAGTAGGCTAATCCATTGTTTTACATATACTTCTGTGGTTGAAATAAATTAACGGGTAGCAAGCAACGTACTCAGTGTTCGGACAAGAACGAACTGTCTTACAAGTTGCTGTGAAGAAACTCCCTAAGGTTTTCTATCAACAAAATGTCTTGGATTTAAGTTCGACTCAAAACCAGTAGATTTCAAAACAACACTTACTTTGAAACACCGAGTATAACAAAAAAGTTTGTAAAGCAAAAGTTTTTAAAGATGTTAAGGCCTGTTTAAACTTGTGTCATTTTTTATCTTCCATAAAAAAGAAAAAAAACAGAAAAGTTCAAGTTCCTTCTAAAACAGTTGATAAAGGACGATATCAGTACTGCCAGCGTGAAACATTGCTTGAATCAAAAAATGCACGTATGCTCAGATTCTGCCATGTTTGTTTCTGTATAGGCTTTGAAGGGAAAGTGTTTTACAACATGAAGATAAAAAAATGTGTCTCTGATACTGGTTCGTTTCTGAATATTTTTTTATCTGATAGAACATGTTCGTTTCTCAGCAGTATGATTGCCGCCAACTTTTGCAGGAGTTTTCTGCTTTACCGATGTTGTTACTCTAAACGAAAAATGTGCATGTATACTGTGTAGTTAGTTGGAACTGGAAGTATATTTTTTGCTGTCCAACGCGCATAAATAATGTCATATATTTAACAAAATATTAGGATTTTTTCCAGTCTTTATTGGAACTTTTTATTGGGCATAGAAAAATTTCAGCTGTGATAATGTCTACGGTTTGGCAATGTTCAGTTTAGCAGCAAACAATGAGGCATTCCTAAGTGTTTAGCATGCACTGCTAAGAATCGTAAATCGGAAAAAAGTAGTAGGCGAAAGATATACTATGTTAACATCTTAGTGTTTGATGCTTAGTTGTGAAAAGATTCCTTTCCATAGACAGTTATCAAGACCTGCTGATAACTTCATTTTTCTCTCATTTGTTGCACGTGCTATTGTGACGTTGCCGCAATAAAAGGGCATTGTTACGATCCAGGCTACAAATATCGCATAGTATCTTGGTGTGCTTTCTTACTACGGCCTCAGAAATTGTTAAAAAAGGGAGTTCCTCGCCTTCACAGCTAAGATGGAGGAATTTAACGAACGTATCGGTGGAGAAGCTAAGAAATTATTTCAAACTACTCTTCCTAATTTGTGTGACAAGTTTCACGAAATGGTGAGCAGTGACCAGTTCTCGGATGCAGCGATCCCAAAAGTCAAGCGCATCATCCGCACCAGCTGCCAGGATCTTGTACGAGAACAGGAACGCAAGAAACCGAGTTCGGAACACAAATTGCAACGAAAGAAAATCATTGTTTCCGTTTCAGAGGGTAGCGATGATGAAGAGTTCCACACCCCCATGAACTCTGATTCAGAGCTGAATGTCAAAGAACCACCATGCAAGAAGCTGAAAAAGGAAGTACGCAAAAGAAAAGCAACAACCAAGTCTATTAAAGACGACAGTGATTCAAGTGAAAGTGAAAGTGATATCGATAATAACGTTGTTTTAGAATGCAACCCGCATATAAATGACATGATGGACCGGCTTAAGCCCGAACTGCGGGCTGTCATCGAATGCTGCAATACAGTCAGAGCCTGGGTGCAGCTGCAAGTGCCAGCAATGCAGGACGGCAACAACTTCGGTGTTGAAGTGCAAAGCGGCATGCTTGAGGAAGTGAAGCGTGTCGAAGATGAAAGTCACCTTTTTCTTCAAACTCTGTCCCTTTACCACTTAACCAGAGCAGACCTTGCCAGCAGGTTTGCCAAAAACACCGGAGTTCAAGATTTTGTGCGAGCTCTGGAAGAGCTTGACGCGAAAGAGGTCATAAGTCTTCGCTTAGTGGCACGCGAAGCGAGAAACTCTTGCGTGACACTTCTGGATTCTTTCAAGAAAAACATGGAGAAGATAGTTTGTCCGCGTTCTACTTCACAAAATATGATGATGTGCTAACTTATTTAATAAAATAACTCTATACCGTAACTACTTAGAGATAGTGTGCGCGTGACGATTTTAAAAATAGGAGTCCTACTTAGCCACATGAGCGGTTAGAATTGAGCTGGTGACCAAGGCGGGGCCCCTGGGGGAAATTTTACCAAGGGCCACGAAGACCGATACCGCGCCCCCTAGCTTCTGGGGCCCTTGTCGAAACTTCAATAGCTTGTTTGTATAGTAATCAGAATATAGATAAAACAATTAACGCGCTTAAGATTTAGAAATAGATTAATTGGTACATTGGCAACTGGCTTACACTAGTAATTTTGGGCTAGATTACAGAAAAACTTAGCGTGTGTACTTTTATCCTCCTAGGCATGGGTGGCGGAACCTTTTACAAAGTGGGAGGGCGCAAGTATATAAACATAAAAAAAACTATAGAAAAATTTTGTGGTTTAAATTGGTGACTGTGACGTCACAAGCATTGAAATACGACGTCATTACTTATACACCATAATGGAGATCTAAATTACACTATTTTAGTCAAAATTACACCGCTATGAAAATGTATCGACGAACCGTCTGAAATTCAAATAGGCTGTTACAGGGGCGACCCAGGTCAACAGCGGTACTCGGGCTTATAATACGATTTATTGTGACTGAATAAAACCGTTCGACGTTTGCGTCACTGAAATTTCCATTTGCTTTCATTCTGGCTGGCATTACCGTTGCTCTGTTACGTTAGTTACGTAACAGCAAATGAGAAGTTCTCATGATAACTTCTCCATTGTTAAGTAACGTCCGTCGCAGAGCACTGATAACGCCAGTAAGTCCTCTGCATGCTAGACTCATCCATATTATCCCGAGTTGTTGGACAACTTATAGTTCGTTTGAAATTATTCTTGAAATGGGAACTGTCCACTGGATTGGACTTCAAATCCAATGTTCTGTACAAATCCATTGCTTCAAAAAACATTCAGTCCGACGTGAATTATGTTTTAAAAAATACTTAATTGCATAGGGCAGCTCGGGCTCTAATGGATGAGCCCGAGTAAAGCGCGAGCGAACGAAGTCGAGAGAACGCCTAATCAGAACCGTGGCCAGAAAGTCGTCAATAGGGGGGGCTTTACGTTCTTGCAGGGGGGATTGACATTCAAGTTTGACAAAAATCGCACTAATTTATAGTGTGTCATATTTCAATTTTGGGGGGTTTGGAGCTTCGTTTGGGGGGACTAAGCCCACCAAAGCACCCCCGTGGCGACGGGGCTGCGCCTAATACGAACGATTTTGTGTTATTCAGGTCACCTGCAACATGAACGCGAAAGGCCAGATATGGAAGGAAAATGTATGAACAGTGACAAGGCCCAAAGAAGAGCCCGGGTGAACAATTTAGTGAAGTGGGACCGTGGGTGGTGGCACAAATATACAAAGCAGGCTCGCGTTCTCCGATATAAATCGTAATCGAAGATTCGGGCCAAACCCGAGGAGCTCGTGTGCTGGAGTCGCTACTAGGCTGTTAACAACACCAAGAACACAGCTAAAAAAACAGGCAAAAATGACACAGCGTTGATACCTGTCTTAAACACATTCGAAAGCACAACTTTTCCACATCTTGAACACAGAAGTAACATGATTGAATACTCATTCTGCATGCCCTGCATTAGATACCGAAATGCAAAGATAAGACAAAGCATATGTAGCAGCGGGTAATTTGTCTGCAAGGATGCCGTTTGTGTTGCCAGTGCAGAAATAAAATAAAGTTATTTAGTGTTGCCAAGGCAAAAACAAAATCACAATTGAAATTGATCTGTCAAATATTTCATTTTGCGTGTAAGATTCAGAAAAATTTCACTATTTAGAATGGTGTTAAAACGCTTAAAATTACTCAAATTTTTTAATGGTGTGGCACGAACGATTTCCTATACACAAGCATGGGTGTCGGAAGGGGGGCAGGAATTTCAAAAATTTCAGCAAAAATGCTGTTTTCTTAGTTTTGAGTGGCAAAAAACAAATTTCACCACTTTTGACCCCCCTTAGAAAAACTTTTGGAAAAATCCACTCGTAGCCACCATGGAAAAAATCCTTCCGACGCCCATGCACACAAGCATGTAAAATTACACCATTTTTGTAAAAAATTGTGTTGTATTACACCATCTGGCGACATTGTTGAACAACACCAATGCGGTAAGAAAGCCATAGCAGGGTGACAGAGTGTGCACGGTGTATTCTGCCAAATATTACGAAATCCTGCCAAATTCACTGCAAATTACAAATTACAAATACCATGGACCCAATGGTAACTGTGTTGCTTAAACTTAATTAGGCAAAATTCGAAATTAAAAAATAGGGGGCATAGGCCCATGCGGCCCCCCAGTTCTTCCACCCAGTTGTCCTAGGTGTAAATTTCCCTAGGTGGCAGTTGTCCGGGTGGCACTTGTCTAGGGTGGCACTTGTCTAGGGTGGCACTTGTCTAGGGTGGCACTTGTCTAGGGTGGCACTTGTCCTGGGTGGCAATTGTCCTAGGTGGCAGTTGTCCTAGGTCGCAGTTGTCCTAGGTGGCAGTTGTCCGGGTAGCAATTGGCCTGGGTGGCAGTTGTCCGGTGGCGGTTGTCCAGGTGGTTGTCGGCCTAGAACCCGAGAAACTGCATGCTCGACGCAGAGATATAAGGGTTTTACGGGTCGGGCCGGATTTGGGCTTAAGTTTTTCAAAATGTTCCGGGCCCATTTCGGGCCTATATACAAAATATTTTAAATAATATTCATAGTAACGATTTTTTTCTTTCGTGACGTAGATTTGTTGAGCTCACTGTGGTGACTTCTATGAGCGAAGTGATCACGATTTTTGTTCGGTTAATTCTAGAACTGCAAAGACACCTGTCTTCTTTTGTTCTATTCTCGGATTAGCTTTACGCGCTTTTTGAGAAAGTGACACGGGTGAAGAAATTAGCACGCGATGGGTTGGGTCGGAAAGATCCATCACTTTCGCGATTTTTGACTTGCTTCACGAAACAATTCGCAAGACTAAGGATCAGGCAAGGATTATGATTTCCTTTGAAGTGCAAAAAGACACAGGTTTTGATTTCGACAATCAGTGTGGACACTGCTTCTGAAGAAAACTAGGTGCACTTTACAAACAAATATTTTTTTCCTAACAGTATCAGCAAAACTCAATTGCTACTTATGCGCGGAGCAATGCATACGCGAGATTTTAACGTAATATTCTCTAGGTAGTTAGCCTGAAAGAAGCTTTTACTTTAGCGACCTTGTGTAACATTTAACTTTAGCTGCTTAGATCGTTGAGTCGAGTTGGTCAAATCTTCAGTAAAAAATTATTAATTGTGGATTATTTAGTCATGTTGGACCAACTCGGTAAATTGGGCTTTCGGGCCTAAATGGGCCTTCAAAAATAAATGTCGGGCTCGGGACGGGTTTGGGCTTCAAAATGTGGCCCGTTTACAACTCTGGTTCAACGACTCTAACGGAAAAAGACCGTTGTACGTGGAGCTAAGGTTACCCTTCAGATTAATGATAGAAGTGAAATTTTCGGATTCATAACCAAAAAAGCACAAAATCGCTGTTATGAGCCCGTCGCCTATTTTAGCAAACAAGGCAGAAAGCCAAAAGCTGATATCCAGTTTTCATACCAGAGTCAGTGTTTTCTTTTCAGTATTTTCATAAACTATTTGTAATTATGACAGGTTACAAGTCCACTTAGCAGCTGTTCCTCTGTCTAAACCTACTTTAGTATGAGAGACTTAGAAGTATTTTAACATTATAAAGTAAACAAGCTTTTGCTCATTAAAAAAAGACGTTAAATTAGCAAAGAAACGAGGGTGAAGGGACACTAGGAGTTTGAGATGGGATCTGAGAGGGAAGATGTCTCCTAGCTCAGCAACATTTGTGAAAATCAGGTGAATCACGGCAGATTTTTTAACTTTTAGATCAAGGAGGTATGTTTTCAAAGGCAAAGGAACAAACTCAAAACTCAAGGCAGTTTTTCATGTCAAGTCAGAGTAGACTTTTGAAAATTGATGGAGTTAGCGAAGAAGTGGGGAATACTACAAATGCATGAACGTTTTCAGGGAAAATTTACGATTATTTTGTCTAATTGCAGACGGCACAAACACACTTTGCACGAAAAAATTCGGTTTCAGAAATTGGGCAGTGACAAATTTTCAAGGCAAATGGCTTCCGCACCCTCTAGAAAACTTTCCTGTCCAACTTTGAAGGGATTCTGTTTAGAACAAAAGAGTGTCCACGTTGAAATGAAATTTGAAATTTTGTGGAAAACTACACGAAATTTATTCTTTCTAACTTATCGTGCAACATGCAGCGTGGTGACACTAGATACAGAGTAATGCTAACCTTTGAGTTTTCTGCATAATTGCACCCTATGTTTATGGGTGTCTGCTTGTTGAATGCCACTTCCAAATATTTTTCAGACATTTGACATTCTTTTCACCCCCGTAGCCTCAAGACACTGAAGAAACATTGGAAAAAAATACTGCATGGTTTATTTAAAGGCAGAAGACAGTACTTTATCAGAATGTAGTGTTTTTTTTCATGGGGGGGCATTATCTACCTCTACATGGAATGTTGCATATTTGCAACATTGGATAACGCAGGTTGCAATGCTAAAGTTGGCTATAAATGAAAGCATGCCGTAATTCACTGAAATAAACACCAGCTGAAAACGAAACCAACAAAAGTCGTAATAACATAAAGCAGTGAAGTAGCAGGTGCTTTAAAATGTATTTTGCACTAAGCAAGAATGACAAATTATATTATTTTCACTACAAGGATTCTGCTTAATCACTTAATGAACGTTTATCTTTACGATCTTGCCTTCAGTTGCAGAAATTTATTTTAGATGAGTCGAAAAACCAGACTCACTTTTGTAAGGTAAGATTAAACTATTAAGCTGAAATTGTTTAAGCTTACCTCCTAAATAAAAAAAACTTTCAAAACCACACGCGATCAAACTCTCAAAAATTTATGTTTTTTTCTTACTTGTTTGTAGACCATCATAAGTATGAAATAATAAAGAATGCAGGAAAACATATGAAATGTTAGATAAAAATTTTGCGAGGGCAGGAGACAACGAAAACATTTCGAAGTGTAATTCGACGTTAAAACAAGAGACTTTCGTAACATCAGAAGGTTAATTGTATGCTTGCACTTTGGACTTTTTAATGCGTAATAGGACTTCGTTAATGTAAAAAGAAAAAAATGGTGTGGCCGAGGTCACTCTTAGTTCAACAGCCTAATCCAGCCACAGTTTCGAGAAAAAGCGTTTTGGACGCCAATGCAGTTGTAAGGCTTCAGGCAGCTTTGAACTCAGCGCTTGCACCGATAACATCAAAACAACCGTGCAGCACCTGGTCAGACAGCAGTGTTCCTTACATTCTTGGACTGTCGTATTTTGTAGAACCTTCGAATATTGCACATCGGGATCTAAGTTCTTCTTCGGGAAAGACAAGAAAGAAAAGCAGTTTCCTGGGAAAGCAAATACGCTGCTCTCATCAAAGAAGTTAAATACCATTGTATTTTATTCTTTTTTAGAAAGCAGTTTTAAGATGCGCCATTTTTGACTGGTCGATATAACATATGCATCATATTCAGTTCGAGCAGAAGTCTTTATACAACTTGCACTAGGTTACTTTTTAACCTTAAGATGGACTTTAACGAAAACAATCTTAAATTCTTGACTGGGTTTTGAAGTCTGGGTTGTTTCTTATGAAGTAAGCATCCTCTATCCTTGCGCCTTTACTCGGCATTTTGTGCAGAAAATAGAAACATTCATCTGCGCCAACTTATACGTTTGCTCCTCGTGGCGAAAATGGATTTGAAACAGTTTGTGCAACGTATGTTCTCAGTGTATTAAAGCACTGAAGGCGTTGGTTATCTTTACCTTATAAATTCAGTGAAGACCAAAATCAAATTTTAAACATCGTTAAACATTAAACAGCAAGGGTTTTCTTTAAGCTTGAAAGTGAATCTATATCAGATTTCATGACTTTTTAAACGAATATGTACATTTTTTTAACAAGGCTGGCCACTACATTTGAAAATATTATCGAAGATTTTATAAAACAGATATCAAAAGCAGTTAAACAAGATGGTTTGGAAGCACCCTTTTACAATTATGGCAGCTTATACGAGATGTTGATATAGCAACTGCTCACTAATAAACAGATTACCTTTATCTCCAGCTGTTGTACAAACACCACCATGAGGGGGAAGATTGGTCAACAACTCGTAGTCGGAAAAACCGTAGACGCGATCATCCAAACCCTCCATGGAAATATTCATCCGCAACACGTACCTCCGTCCAGCTATCAAAGCATTCTTTTTCAGTAAGACAATGGGAGTTTCAGTTCCAGTCGTAGTTTTATCCTCCCACCCAAGCTGTAGCGCAAAAATAACGCGTTGGTATGAACACCTTAGAAATTTGCTATAGCTTTGCGTCGCATGTAAATTTGATCAATTAGGAAATTTGAAGAAGTGAAAATTCAGTGTTGGTTCTTACTATTTCTTGTAGCTTTTTCTTTTTGTCCGAATTTCCTTCAGAATCTTTTGCAGTATCTGTATGAGCAGTGCAACGTTTAAAAAAATGACCCCGTCAAAAATAAATTTCTAAAAAAAGCACTTTTCATGAAAAATTGCGTTGTGGGGTACACATTGCACAACTTTAGTCACTTTGGATTGTTCGAAGTGGTCACTGTTAAAAGAAAGTGGTTTCAGCTTTGCGTGGAAATTAAAATGCTTGAACAGCTTCCTAAAGCAAAAAGCTTATACCTTCAATAGTATCTGGTGCAGTTGTAGAAGAGGTTGTAAAATCGTCTTCTGGCAACAGCTGATAAAGACGCCATTTGTATATCGGTTTCCTCGTGGTTTTGCAGTTAGAGCACACAGCTTGCAAAGACAATGTCTGCGTCGGATTCATTTTTGCGTAGCAGTTGTCGATGCACCTGGACAGAGCTTGTGATTAGCAGAAAGATTTGCAAAATGCATGATTTGAATGGTATATTTACACGAAAACAGAACGTTAACTACATTTTGCAAGAGTTTTGTCTTATTTCAACTGCATGCAAGGTATTCTGATGACACTACCTTGAATGCACTTTTCGATATATTGTATAAATATTTAATAACTTTGATGGCTTTAATATAATATCTTTGTTGGCTTGAGTCGGACTCAAATAAGTCAAAAAAGCGCGTTTCACTTTAAATAACAATTTACAGCATCATTGCAAAATAAAGTGCACACACAAAAAAGCTGATGAGTATCGGTAGCAAGCTAAGAAAGTACTTGATGAGGAAGTCAGGTGGATCGCCTTCTTTCACAATGAATTGCTGTCGGAACGTGTTTGTCCGGTCACCTTTGCTCACCGCAACTTGGAAACCGTAACTAACGTACATATGCATCAGATTTGTGTTCAAACTAATCGCTCCTGGACCGTGAAATGTGATCAAGCTCATGTCCGAAAAGCAACTTCCAGATTCCAAGGGACGGATTCTGCAATCAGTACAATCTTTATATAGCAGCTCGCTAATCGCACACTTGTACAACACAGTGCGCAACATCAAGCATGTAGCCAATTCGGCTGAAAGTATAGAAGCTGTAGCTGCATCAAGGGTAATTGTTTATGAAAGAAATCTTCAAAACCTAGCGAAAGGTGAATCATGGAGTATGCTCGGCAGTGAATTTTAATAATGCGTGTGCAACAACCGGCTAAGTCAGTGGTTCTCAAAAGTTTTTTTTGATATTCCCCCTTACACACCTAATCACTGTCAATTCCTCCCCAAAAAATCACTAAAATACAATTGCAAAATTTTCGCGCTACCTGTATATGGTTCCAGGGGTCTTTTGAAGATTTATCTCAGGAATGAAATTAAATCGTCTATTGAATAGACGATTATGAACCAAACAGACTGTTGTATAGCGTAAGTCACTGCAGCTAAAGCAGCTTGTTCTTGCGTACTGTAGATATTCTCATCTAAACCAACCTCTTTGTGCGTTTTTTATGCGTTGAACAAACAAACAATAAAAACTTCAGGTTTTTCATCCGCAGATTCTCCTCCCCAATTCCTCCTGGGAACAAATTTCCTCCCAGGAATTAAAAATTCTTTCCTCAGTGAGCCAAGTGGCACCCGTCTGAGAACCACTGGGCTAAGCGGTACAGTGGGTTCAGCACGCGCCCCAAAGTTGGTAGGTTGGGTTCGATTCCCGGTCGGGTCATACCTTGGCGCTGTTCGGTGGGTTAGAGGAAAGGCTTTACGCACGGTGCTGTCAGCGACTTGTCCCCAATGCAGCATTCACTACGAAAGTAGTCGCGTGGCCCTCGGCGTATAAGCGGAGATGGGCGCCGCAGACCACACGTGACCCTCCGAAGCGAGTACAATGGAAACCGCATAATAGAGCATCGGTTTATAGAGCAAACCGGTTATTCGAGCAGTTTCGGCTGAAAAAAAATGATCCTATCTTTTTCCCCTTTTAAGTTCTTCGCTTATTACAGCAGGCACACCGCTTATCAGAGCAGTTAGACGTGTAGCTGCACCATGGATGGCACACAGTTAGCGCAAAAATGAAGTAAAACAATCAAAAATAGACCAGTTCTTTTGTGCAAGACTGAAAGTGTCCATCACAACAGCTACTGTGGAATACATTATGACAAAAATATTGCAAAAATACAGTAACTTTTCTTTTTACAATACTGTGTACAGTGCTCACAACGAGAAAAAAATACAGTACCCTGATATTGATATGTGTATTGTTGAACCCCTTGTGTGAATGACACCCTATTTTTATTGCAAAAAGTTCTCATCGGATAAAAGAGCAACCGTTTATTAGAGCAGGTTTTGCTATTCCCGAGGGTGCTCTATTAAGCGGTTTCCATTGTATAATGAAACAGAACCTGTCTACTACAACAAGCATTTCCTTGGATCATAAACAAGCAAACGCTATGAAATCTAATGTAATCAGGCAAATAGAAATGGAACAGAAATTTGCGAAAATGACTGATTTTCCACCTGATAAACTTCGAAAAAATAAGCTGATCATGATAAAACTTCGCGAACTGTGAATTAAACGCAATCGCCACAAATGCGTAATGCTTTGCAGACGTAAATCAGTGATAAAAAGTGTTACCTGTAGTCAGTATAGTTTTTACAAAACCATTTGAAATTGAGATTCGTTCTTTGTGGATCGTCCAGACTCACGTCAGGGTCATACGAAACAGACGCAGCATCCCACGTCACAATTTTGTTGGAACCAACGGTTCGCATCGCACCTCCCCTGTTGAGATAAAGTTTACTTAGGTCGTTGGCAGAAACCCTAGCTTTTTAGGTAAGCAGGGCTGTAGGTTGACCATGAAAGGATCTTTAGACGTTTTCTTGGGCCTCTCCTGACAACACGTGGATTGTTGTTACTCCGAGAGTTTCTGACAGCCTGCGCTGATAATACATTCAACTTTGCGGCTATATGAGTTGCAACAGTTCGAAAACGTTTGGATAGATTTCGCTTTGTTTGTAATTACCATCATTGCCATTCACAGTAGTGAAACGGCAAATCCACGTGTTTCACTACAAGGCTTAAACGCATTTTTGCACCACTGACTCTCTTTTTCTCTTACACCAACAAGACAGCATGGACTTTGGAATATTAACTAAACTTATTTGACTGCTCTCCTGGTTGCAAATCCAGAAAGTTGACGATTCGCAGAGAGCACTGAAATAGAATTAAAATTTGAAATATCGAAAGAAGTTGCCGAGAAGACTCAAGCGAGTTTCACTTTTTTACAAGACTGAGATAATGCATGTCTATCACAAAATAATGTTTGCGTATCACAAAATAATGTATGTCTATCACAAAATAATGTGTGTGTATCACAAAATAATGTATGTGTATCACAAAATAATGTATGTGCATCACAAAATAATGTATGCGTATCACAAAATAATGTGCGTGCTCACGGACTCGAAACACTGAAAATCCGTAACATTTTTCAGGCGAGGCAATGTAGAGTTACTGCATAGGAGGAATTGCGTAAATCTGATGAATCATGTTTGCTGTGATTTTTTAGCAGTTAAGTTCCATCACGTTATTATTTTGATTTTAATTCATGCTTAAATTGTTAATGTAAAATCAAATCAATAAAATATCGTTCGTAGGAAGTTCCACATTTGTTGTTCCGTGAAGAGTTAATCGATGTCACCTAAAGCAGGCAATCAGAGATGAAATATGATTAAACATTTAAAGCTTGTAATAAACCTTTAAAAAATAAAGCTGAGACATTTTCTAGAGAATATTCGCAGTTTCAATCATACTTTACAAGGCACGAAAGTATTTAAAGCCATGTCAAGCGTTTGTGTGAACTCGGGGTAAACTGTGCAGTTAGCACTTTGATCCTCTTTACAACAAAATGTTTAATGACTTGCATCCTTGTTGAGTTGACCGAAAATTTGGTGAAGACATTGTCATAAATTTAAAATCCCACCAAACTGTGCATGACACCGTTTTGATATTTACAATCATGGATCTTTTGTGCTCCTACAAATCTAAGGGTCTCTCCACGTGAAAGAATGTGGACTGCTACCTATCCACAATAGCTTGTTCCACAGTTGTACGAATTAATTATTGTAGTTTTGAGCCAATTAGCCACCTACAAGTAATTTGCTACAAACAGGATTTTTTTTAAGGAAAATGTTAGGAACCCGGTTTAGATCTGTAGGGACCCGATTTCTCTTATTCTAGGGACCCGATTTTCTCTGGTTTTAGGGACCCGATGATAATTTTCTCTGATTCTAGGGACCCGAATCGGGTCCCTAAAACGCCTTAAAAAAACCCTGCTACAAACAATGTGATGATTAATTTTAATTAACCTTTTTCTCAAATCACTAAACTGCCTGAAATGTCTGGAAAGAATTTCTACGTTTTAGCTTGCAGTCGCATGTAGCTACTTTTCTATCTCACACACAAATGTTAATTTACTTAAAATTGGTTTTGCATGCTAAAGACTTGAAACTTACTTGATATTTGCAACTAACGGCGAGGCTTCCACCATGATGTATACAGCGTCTGTGGCTTCCAAATTATGGCGCTTATCCATCAATTTGATTGCTACTGACACCCGATACAAGCCAAGCTCGAAGGTCAGAGGCGGGATCATGATTTCGGAACCCGACCCTTTTAACTGAACACTGGCAATCGGAGTCTTCAAGTCTTCTGCACGAAGCAACATTACGCGTGTGTGGAAATTATTCTTACGTGTCAATGATTTAGCCGCAGTTGTTTTGCAATATTCTTTAAAAAAGATTGCAGATAAAAAATTTCACTCCATGCAAGTTCTTGCAATGGATCAAAAAGATGTTTCGTAGATGGAATTTTCCCTGAAAGAGCATAGATTTTGTATGGTTGAGACGTCGCTCTTGAATTCTATTTTCAAGTTCGGAAAACCTTGCAGCAACATTGCCGATGTTTTAGTTAGGCAATGATATTGTTTGCACCACTCTGATAGTGTTAAGTTGGTTGCACTTGCAAGATCTGTACCTATGGTAGAGCGCCACCTTTTAGTGTTACAGGAGTCGATTTACTCACGACTAGTTCGTTGCATGCTTGCAAGTGGTTTGTTATCAAACAGCCATTGTCTTGACTGGTGCTGTTTATGTCAAGCAGTTATACGTACTTACCAGCGTATCTCACGGCACCCCAAACAAATTGAACACCAGGAAACGTGCCGCACACGATGTTCGGTGTGGAAGAAAGCAGAAGCTTGCTGGCACGATACATCTTTCTGGCATTTTTTTTGCTCTGCAAAGTCAATCGACATAGCTAAAAACAGCTTACTGTGCATCTGAAGAGAACAAACGGCAGATTACATGATTTCGTTTAGTTTGACTTGAAAATTTCCCTGTATATCATGCACACCTTAGAAAAACTCTGAACTGTTCGGATATTATCACTGTTCGGCTTATGAATAACATCACTTTGATTGGGCAAGTTCCAACTGGATGTCCGGAGTAGAAAAGGACAGCGAGTATGAAAATAAGCCAAAGTGGAATAAATAAAAAATTGGTTGCAAGTAGCGTTTCTTTTACTTGCAACCAACTTTGAATCTAATTTGAATTAGAGGATTTTAATTCACTGACAAACCGCACATTGTAGGATAGCAGACAAAGATTAGCGTCCAGTGCAATCATGCAAGTGAAAGCAAATCGTGTTCATTATTTTGTTGGAAAGGCACTAGCTTCAGAAAATTCTCCCTTAGAGTTGGTTTTGTACTTCACTAAAGGGTGTTGTCTTACTTTTCCTTCTTCTTCTATGGTGATAGAAGGATAGATGCAGCCAATGTCGTTGATAGCAATATACACAGATGACACCTCGTATGTGTTCGAATCCGTTACGTTGACCGTAACTGTGAATACGGTTTCCATGTCGTACCCGTGCCTTATTAACAGATCATAAGTTGCGCTGAAAACTTTGACCTGACTGTTAGGTCTACCAATGAATAAAAACTCATAACCGGCACTATTGAAACGGACACAAATGTGTATTGATCACTACAGGTGAACTAATTGTCACGCGTTCTTATGAGAGCAATTCAGTCAGAACTGAAATAAATTTATTTTCTCAAACATCCACGTCAAAAGAAACATACTAAGAGGCAGGCCCGCAACCAGAGGGGGTCAATCGGGCAATTGTCGCCCCCGAAATTTTCACAAACGTATGTATTTGTTAGGTACAGCGACAAGTTATATCATTTTGCCCCCCCGAAAATATCAATTGGTTGCGGCCCTGCTAAGAGTCATTAAAGGAGAAACTGCTTCGCACTGAACAGTTTATTCTTTTAAATTGCTAATGCAAAAGCTTTAACAAACAAATGATAAACCAGCACTGCTTTATTGTCAATTGCTTACGTTGTTTTTATTTGATTTTGATGGTTTTGTGGGTCAGTACGAGTCACAGAGCAATTGGCAGTGGGGCTCTTAATACACAGATGAGAGCAATTGGTGTCGAGAACAGAATGATACGCCACACCTCCGTCTCCAAAATCCCACGAAACGCAACCGGTTTTTCCAAGATAGACAAACTGTGGTAGAATTAACGTTGAAACACAATATGATTTATAAAGAAATCACAAATGCTAGACACAAACCAAAATTGAAATTCAGTGTTGAAGTAAAGCGATTGTGATGACGTTTACATTTCCAGTTTTTTAAAGACATATTATGACACAAATATTAAAATAATTGTAAATTCAAACTGTAAATCGGTTGAGCACAACTTGATTGTAAGTTACGGCGCATGCTTTTAAGTTCACGCTTAAGTTGCTAACAAATGCAAAAATTCTGTTAGAATGCTGATCGTACTGTTAACGTGAGTTCCACTGTCTTGTTCATTACAGCAACGTTGTTGTGCGTGATAGATCGGATTTGAAAACCGGACACTTCTTGCCAAAGCTTTCGCTCATAGTGGTCGTAGTACTGAAAAAAAATCTCATGAAAATTTTGTACACCGCGAATGAAATTCTTTTTTCCATTCATTTTCATACCTGCTTTTCCTCTGTGGAAGGTCTCGGGGACAGCAGACCTAGGAGGGCTCGAAATACCTCACGATCAAAAGCAAACTCAGATAGTTCTGCTGGTTCCACACCAAAACGGGACCAAGCAAGGTCGGAGATGTAGTCATGCGAGTCATCTCCGACCTTGCATGAGATTCTTCTCAAACAAAAACTTTTTCTATATTTAGGCTGACAAAACGGAACTTTTGTTAAAATATGGTTTAAGCGCCACTCAGCTTTAACACCTACTGGTAAATCTATCGGCGATCACTTCAAATATGCCAAATTGAAGAATTTCTCCAAAACCTAGAACTAAATCCAAAGCATAGAACTGATATACTTAATGCAAGGTATAGAATTAAATGCAAAGCCTAGACCTCTGCTACTTTACAAGCACGGATGCTTGAAGGTTGCAGGAGTGCAGCCTTAACTGGACTCAAAATTCGCAGTTCGACATTTTGCAAGCAACAAATTCTCACATCAAGATTGTTGTCAGGGCAGAGCAGTTTTATTTTATGAGAGAAATTCGTTTTATTGTTGCCCTTCAACACCACAAGCTAAGCTGAAATCTTTTTCTTCCTCAAAATTTACCTTATTTATTGAGAGAGGAGGGGCTGTAAGCCTGTCTTCGGAAAATAACAGGCACGTTTGCGATTTTCTATGCAAGGATGTGGACAAGCACACGAAGTTTCGTTCTAAGCAGCACTCCCGAAGACAATCTTCTTTGGACGAATTGCTTTTTGTTCGACGAGGCAAGGTTTGCGACAAGTGGGTGTTGATAAATTCGTGAAAATCGTTTTGACACTTTGCTGCAAAAAAAGCACAGTTGCGGTTGACAAGCTGATAAATGAACGCATTTGAGTTACTTTAAGAAAAGCAACTCTTCAATTTCACACATAATTTTTTATAAAAGACTAGCTAACACAAACAGCAGCAAAACGCAAAGAGAGAGAGATGGATATAAACTTCATGAGACGCTCCATGACTTTGCAACAGACTGTTTAACCGAAAACCAAACAAGTGCTAGTTGGTTAGTATTCAAACGTACACAATCCCTGAAGACCTATTGTAGTTTAAGGAAAAGTTATGGTGCCGAAATAATTTCAAGTATCAAAATTTTCAAGTACAAAAGGTACGTCCATGTGATTACGAAAAAATAAGGTAACTGCAGAAAGCTGAGACAAATTTTCCACCAGCTCGCAGTAGTGTACGTAGGTAATTGCGTCAACTACTTATTGCTTCTAGAATCTAGATCTTTCATCAGAATTATAATTTTGAACTCACACTTGGTTGTAAATACGATTGACGCAATATCACTGCTTGTGTCGTTATTGACGGCCTTTATATTTGCTTTATACAGCGTGTTAGGCAACAATCCCTTTTTGGTGAAATGTGGAAACTTTGATGTAGATCTATTGCCCTGCAAAATGAACATTAAAGGTATAAACACATATTGAAAAAATACTGAGGAGATATAAAATGATTAGAAATAAAGCAAACGTTCTAAAAATACCCAAATATTGGTTGAAACCAATGTCACTAAAAAGATCTGAAAACAGTTTTGAAATTCAGGATCCATCATTGATAAACCTTATCAGCAAAATCGCTATTTACGCGTTTAACAGGCTTTTTCTCCTCCCACTGTTTACGCTTTTTAATTTTATCGCCATTGAAGTTTATCTCACATGATTGTCACAAAATTTCAGAAATTGAGTTGTGATTAAAATAACTAAAAAAGTAAACTACATTTAGGTTGTCAAGAAAGGACACATAAAACGCACACATTATTCGAAAAGGGCCTTCGTACTTTTTTATAAGCTGTAAAGGTTACTTTTTATAAGCTGTAAAGGTTAGCGGTGCATCAAAACAAGTTTCATCGGTTGTAATGTTTCGCAAACCCAACTAAAATTTTTGTTTCATTGTTCATGTAAAATATTTGATTATAACTTAGACTGCATTAAATATACAGGCTACAGCTTACCCATGTAGATACAGTTCACCTGTGCAGGCCAAAGTTAGGATAAAAAACATCGAGACACGAGAAACAACGTAAGGTGATTTTAATTATATCAAATCGCTTAAATGCATGTCTCGTTACCCAGAGCTAGAACTATTTGGAAAAAGTGATTATGGAAAGATAAAGATAGCCATGAAAAAGATAGCAAGCATACACAATACGGTAAACTGCAATTGGAAAGATTACATAGACCAGGGTTTCCCAAACCTTTTGAGCCATAGACAACTATCTGTGAATGTGCTTTTATCGGACCCCAATCATATGTCGCATCAATTTTTTCGTCTAACCAGCGATAAACAGAATAGAAAATTCGGAAATGATCTCAGCAAAATGCGAACATTCCCGACCAGGGATAAGTCATATGATTAATTATTACGTCACAGGTCCGGAATGCGAGAAGCGTTGTAAGCAACTTTTTGACTGCTAATTTTCAGATGGCGCAACAACGAAGATTTACAATTGCAAAAGCTTGCGAAATAATTTCAATTACAAATCACTTCAGTAATTATTATTTGCGATAGTGTACATACTATACGATGTACAGTATACGTTCGATTTTTTTTATTGTTTGTCACCACTTCACGGACACCAAGGTGAAGTTAGCCGCACTTTTCTCAGCAGCACTTTTCGCGGAATGCGAGGTTCGGAGAAAAAAATTTATTCACAAATTAGCAAAAAAGAAGTCGTTTTCTTTACAGCAAATGAAAGGGATTCAGTATTCCATCATTACTGAACACGTAGGCTAGAAAACAAATCATTGCAATGCAAAACAATTATCAAAATTTAAAAAATCAGCTCAGAGTATTTAGTCCAGAGAGAAGATAAAAGAGTCTTCAAACAAATTTCAAACCACTTTCCGGAACACATGCGTACACATATTTTATATCACTGTCTTTGAAATTTCATGCAGATTCCATACCTGTCACAATTTTGAACTACACTATTCGGAATCGAGAGATTTCAAACAAAATGTTAAGTACGGTTTTACGCACAAATAGTGTCTGAGACAGAGAAATCTTGGCTGACAACCTGTTGTTCATCCTAATTTTAAACAACTTTTCGGAACACGTAAAGAAGTCTTTGAGTCTTTAAGAAAAGTAGTCTTTAAGTTATGCAGCTGCTAAAACATATTTGCAGCGTACTCATTGCAGCCACGTTGACAAGAGCGTGTCTTCGTTGCCACAGAAATGCAGAACTGTAAGCATGATGATGCCTACGCCAGAAAGTGTTGGCTTTGACTGAAGATGCTGAAATTACCAGGAGCATACCGTGGTTCCGCAAAAACGTACCATTATTAGTAAACTGTTCATTTGACCACACAGTGTGGAACAAATGCAGATTGAGCCAGAAACGTTGCCCGTTTACAGACCCATCTTGGCGTAAAGAAGTTGTATGTAAACACCCTAAAGCAGCACAACAACTTCTGCTCGTTTGTGTTCAAGCGACATATAGTGAAACCTTTGATGAGTTCAAGAGAAAATGTGCCTGCATGCGAAGGCCGTTGCAATTTTTCGACGCGTCCTGTTAGTTTCATGTATACTGTTAACGATGATATGCAAGAAGTCCGTTTCCAAGGTTAGCTATATATTTTAAGGATAACTCTCCTATAACACAAAGTGTGTAACAAACAATTTTCTCAATCGCCTATTTCTTTCAAATTTGTTGCTAACATTTCGTCTTTATGAAATGAAATAGAATAAGAGATTGTGCTTCCTTTCTGAAGTATTCTTAACTCCAAATTTCATATTTACATAAATCCTACCAGAGTGAAGTTATTGCAGTATCTGTAGTTTATCCTGACACTTTCAGTAACGAAATCTCTTGTGATATAGCGCATGAGTATCCTTTTCTCTTTTATCATATCTACATCCGGTAATAGTGGTTTTGTCAGTAATGTCCAATTTAAAAAGGGAACTGTAAGCTAACTGTCAGAGTGGTAATGAATTAGTATAATCATTTCACTGACGGCAAGACTGCCAGTAGCCAATTCCCGTATGCTTTAATGTTACAACGCGATTCCTTTTATTTGACCAGGGAATGCACAACATCGTATGGATGAGCTCTGCGGAGGCCCTGTGCAAGGCGAGGAAAGGCAAACATTGAGCAACGTTCTCGAGAGCAAATTGCCTCGACAGGTTTATTTGCAAAACATCTCGTCTCTGTCTCCCGAGGAAGTTTCCAGCGGTTGCCGCGGTGCGTGTCCAAGCAAAGATGTTTTAAAAAAGATTGCAAAGCGAACTCAACAACACCCATTCGATGACTGAACTCCCATTTCTACACATGTGTGCAAGTCATTTTATGAAAAATGCTCGGACTATTGTAAAGGAAAAGTAAGTCACGAAGATACTTATTACCAATGGGGATTTTATGTTTTCTGAGGCAAACGTTATTAATTAGGCTACTGATTTCTTGTAACAATAGAATGTACAGTAAATGATAATTATGATATGCCGTGTAAAACTCCTACTGTTTCAGGAGAAACTTATACGTGCTGGGTAGACAAGCTGCGCATTCCAATATTGTAAATAACCATTCTATTCTCACCCAAACAAGGTGAGAGAGGCGAGTTACTGTTTTCAGACTAAAAACTATAGCCATAAAACCATAAGGTTCCAATAAATGACGTATGTCACGTACCAATTCAACTTTTTTGTTGCAGTTTCAAGAAAAATTACAGACTTGGAATGCACGTTTTAGGTCCTATGTTGCAAAGCCAAAGTCTCGCCGAGCTTGGAGAAATTTTACAAAACGTTGCAGTGCTGTGTACTACAACCTACGAAAATAGAGCGAGAGAAAGCTTCAATTTTTTAAACGCTGCGTTTACTGCCCGACAAGATGCACAGGAAATTTTATACGAAAATTTAAGTTTTTGACACTATTAACGAGAGTTCGACTCTGAATAAATGCGTAGCTTTGACGTCATATAGCTTTCTACTTAACATGTCATAAGGCTTGCATTTACTATCCCCGGAATATTTCAGAATGAAAAGGAAATTGACTGCGGCAGTGACGAGCATATTGTCTTACCGAAGGGAGTAATGTCCTCATCCAAATGCTTCATTAGTTTCATTAATGAAGGATTGGAACTAGCAAAACAACCGACAGATGGATCCCGCGAAAACAAATTCCTTTCCCCTGCCTTCACTGATGTTATAAAAAGTCGATGTTTGCCGTACTGCCTTTTCTGGTCCAGCATTTTGCTCGGTAAGTATTTGATTTTTTGATAAGTTCCTTTGAAACCGTTACTGGCGGTTCACCGTTAAATTTTAACTGACAGGAGATCTTGGTCGACACGGACAATCGAAATTTTATCACGAATACTCAAGGCACTACGCTATGGTCAGCAAAAATCCTCTTCGTGTAAGTTGAGACGATCAACTCAGATATTTCCTATGTTTGTGTTGCACTTCATTTTTATTGCAAACTTTGCAAGCAGTTACACTTCTTTAAAGAACTTTAGCCACAACAACCGCACCCAAGGCCATATGGAGAAGTCGCAACAAGAGCTGAAAAGGACGAGGTTACAAATAGAAGATTTAAAAATTTGGCAGAAATAGCCGTTGTATACGGTCAGAGTATCAGCGGGCTAACCAGAGAATACGACGATGGTTTCTGATCTAAAGCAAAACAAATATTTACGAAAAAGAAAAAAGAGGTACATTATCCAATTGTTTCAGTAATAACCTTCATATTTTAATTTAATTTAATTTATTTGTTTATGAGCAGACACGAAGTCCATAGTATGAACACACACACTCTGCAGAACGCAGGTTGATAAAAACAGACAAAACAGAACGTAGTACAAGGCATTGAAGCCGGCGGAATGACAGGGTTACAGACACTTTTTGCAACTGCATTGAAGACAGAACCATAGGGTTACAGACACATTCTTGACACTATTGTTAGCTAACACGTAACACTTGTTACAGCACTACTGCGGAGTAGGGCGTTAATTACTAACTTGGTCTAGTCTAGGTGAAATGCGAAAGCATTGTGGCTTGACACGCCATCGATCAAACGGACACTGCAAAGTTCGATCACTCAGTCACAGAGTAAAATGCGATTATAGTGTTCAAAGAATAGTGACGAGTACAAAGAATCTGACTGCATCAAAGCACGTAACCATACGTTGTTAGATTTTCTGCATCTTTCGAGAAACAGGTACTTGTATTTACGTAGCAGAGCCTCAAAGGTAGGAATGTTACATTGAACTTGGTGGCTAC
>Ga0210059_1001141_pt1 | contig 38837 bp, 26 predicted proteins | sample Ectturendosymbi2_FD_188042 | JGI IMG/M metagenome (GOLD analysis project Ga0210059, IMG submission 188042) | Ecteinascidia turbinata endosymbiont from Florida, USA - Sample 2 (SPAdes) (version 2) | ecosystem: Host-associated > Tunicates > Ascidians > Unclassified | place: Key West, Florida... | reverse complement strand
TCAGTACTCCCCCTTGTCTAACCCCATTAGACACATGAAACGGTTCAGAAAAATGCTTGCCCCACTTTATTTGCATCGTTTGTTCTTTGTACCAATGTTTCAGTAGGCGCACAAAACACATTGGCATCTTTCTTTGAATTAGTTTCTCAAATAATTTCATGTGTAGTACTCGATCGAATGCTTTCGAGGCATCTAAAAACACAGCATGCACAGATGAACCCTGGGTTACAAAGTATGAGGCAGTTTGCTTTAACAAAAATGTACATTGATCAGTACTATGACCAGCATTAAAACCAAACTGATTGTCTGTGGTACCAAGGAAAGGAGAGATGTTAGATAAAATGAATTACTCAAGCAGCTTTGACACCACTGTGGCTACTGCGACTGGTCTGTAATTTGAAGTGTCAGACATATTCCCATTCTTGTTTTTGCATATGGGAACTATTGTTATAGAGACCTTGAGAAGGCTGCTAGCCTAACTGGTTGGGAAGTTATAGCAAAATATAGCCTGAAAAGTGTTCAGCCACCTTATGGAGATTTTACTTTTTTGGCCAAATAAAATTTTTCTACCAATATTTTGGCTTGAAATTTCGTAGGATGTTGTAAAACACCGAAATACACCCTTTCGACAAGTTTAGTGGGGTTCGTGCTTACCGACTGGCAGATAAGTGGCTTGAACTTCAAAATAGCCCCGAGATCCGAGGTTTTTGCCCCCTTGGCACCCACAAGAAAGAAAGTGTCAACTTTTTTGATCATCATTGCAAAGGTAAGGCCTTCAAAAACATTTTCTATGCAGAAAGTTGGTTTCCAATATGTTTGGTTTAGGCTCTGTAGCTTACTGAATGGACGCAGCTTGGTTGTCTAGACCAGGCGAAAAACGTTTTTTCCCCAGGAAATGACATCGCAATGACGTCACGGGTGGGCGCTACCTATCTCAAAATGTGCAGCCATGTCTTACGGATCCAATGATTCCTTCGGTGACTTTCTAGCTCATTCCGTTCAAAAGTTATGGTCGCTCATAGGTTTAACGGGCACTGTAGTGGCCGGCGCGGGCCTTAAGTTTGTTGCTGATGCTGAGTTTTTACCGAATTAACGTGGAACGTATCGATCAGTTCAAAAACAACCAAAGCTAAGCCTTTCTTAATACTCCTAGCTTACTGGAAACAAATCATCCAAATTCAGCGCAAAGCAGTGAGAAGAGCAGTTACTATTGCAGCGATCGGAAATCCCGAGTGGCATGTGCGCAAAGCTTCGCACTGTGGCAGCAAGCAACAATAGAGTTCACGCGCCGTGAGCACTCTATTATTGCTTGTTCGCGCCACATATATATATATATATATATATTATTGTTCTACGCGCACATCCCGTTTGTGGTGAATCACACATTCAACGTAATGCCACCGGAGAGTTTGCAACAACATCCCCACCTTTTTACAACGAACCGCACCGATCGCACGTTCTTTTTGTGAAGGCTTCACACAGCACGACCTCCACATCCTGGTCACAACACCATTTTGTTGCGATCGGAAATCCCGAGCGGCATGTGCGCAAAGCTTCGCGCCCTGGCAGCAAGCAACCATAGAATTCACACGCTGCGATCACTCTATTATTGCTTCTTCGCGCCACATATATATTATTGTTCTTCGCGCAATCCCGTTCGTGGTGAACCACACATTCAACGTAACACCACTGGAGAGGTTGCAGCACTATCAACGTGTGCTGTCGGAAGAGCTCTTGCGAACTATTTCCTTTGACCACCACTCACGCCAAATGAGTGAATAGCGGTAAAATGGTGATGGATCACTACTACCTCCGTTATTTTTTTTTCAAAAAACAGCAGCGCTATTATTACTGGAAAATTAGCTTGCTACTGCCCAGCTCTGCTGAAAACTAACCTAAATTTAAATCCCAACTCTAATCCTGAACCCTCACCCTTGTCTTCTTGTACATATCATAATTGTCTCGTGACCGTGACCACTCCGACCAATCGTGTCGGCCTAACAGAGATCATCACTATCCGGTTTGCCGGTTGGATATCCAGCAGGATAGTAAGTTTGCAACCGGATACGGACATCCAAAAACTGCTTTCAAACGGGAATCGGGTACGGATCCGGTATCCGAAACGCTTTTATCGATATTTCGAGGATTCAGACTTTTGGAAAAAGTTGCACATTGCACAATCATTCGTTCATTCATTATCTTCAGAAGCATCTTTTCAGCCTTCTGTCTATGGTGTAATCTCTGTACCGTAGTGTTATCACATTCCCCTTTTAATCTGCTAATTGGACATGCCAAGTTTGTCAGCATGAATCTGTTCCTGATGTGGCAAGATAGGGCTCTTTCAGTATACTTTAAAAGTGGTCAGCTAGTAAATGAACAAGTTCTTTATGCGGTTAGAACTGATTAATACGAACGTAGAGACGGCTAGAAATGATTTGCCTACAATTTATGATACCTTTCGCAGGAAACAAGATGTAAAACCTGTTTTAGTAAGTTCAGGTACCGCTATTGTTTCGTCAGCGTGATAATGCGGCCCGTGATTTACCTTACAAGTCCTCGTTTGGCCCAAGGAGCAATTTGAGTTTGAGACCCCTGAAATAGACTATATTAGCGTACACAACACACACATATGCCACTCAACACAGCAAAAGAAAGCAGCATACCAGCAATATAAGAGCAGCTTACTACTTCCGCCTCGCCAGAAAATATTTAAGATGATGTAACACGAATTATCATCAATTGTGATTAGTGCAGCACATACTGACAAAATCATTTTGATTTTTTGTGAACATATAAATCATAGCAAAGAAAACAACAGCACCATCATTTGTGACATCTTGAATCACTCTCAGTAAAATTTCGTTATAGAAATCAAACAAATATCCTGATCCTGTCCTGATCCAATTTTTTTCAAAAATAAATATCCAAATCGAATCCCGATCCAAAAAAATCGCAAGTATCCTGCAGAATATCCAATCCTGATCCTGTCCAGGCTAACCTCTGGTGCTGTTGCAACCTCTCCGGTGGCGTTGCGTTGATTGTGTGATTCACCACGAAAGGGATGTGCGCGAAGAACAAATATATATTTCCGTGCGTGAGCAAGTAATAATAAGATAGATTGCGACGCATAATCTCTATTGTTGCTTGCTGCCACGGTGCGAAGCTTTGCGCACATGCCGCTCGGGAATTCCGATCGCGACAGTGCGCATGCACAGAGTAATATTCTACATATGAAATACGCTCAGAAAACTTATGATTAGGGCTTAAGGTTTGGTGTTTAGATAAGTGTGTCGGGTTATGGTTGGGATAGGGGTTCAAAAAGAAAAATATTGGAGGTCTAAGACTAAGTCAAATATTTTTCAGTGTTTTCAGTGGTTATAGTTATTCCCGTACTATAGCCTGTTGTGGGTATCTGACATCTATCCAAAAAGTATTAATTTACGTAACACACATCAAAAAAGTCATCGCCAAACTTTGTCCCTTTACTCTGAGAAGCAAAATAACTGCAAAAAATAGTAGGTCAAAACTTTCGCAGAGGTCAGAAATTTCCCTTGACACCGGATGGTGCAGAATTTTAAAATGTTTGACCAGGACCAGATTTGAGCTAAATTATTAGAAATGAATTGCTATTGTTTGTGCTTTTGAAAAATTTGAATTGTTAACATTTTTGACTCTATTTGGAATTATAATTCACAGTAAAAATTTTTTGGCAATGGTTGGACGTAAGGACCCGGTGTCAAGCGAAATTTCTGGCCTATTAATATTTTTCAGTTATTTTGTTTCTCAGAATAAAGAAATAAAATCTGGCAATTAGTTTTTTGATGTATGTTGTGTAAATTGAAACATTTTGGTTAGATGTCAGGTACCTACAACAAAATACAGCACGGGAATAACAAGTTTGACCATTGAAAATTTTCGGACTTAGTCCTTGACCTCAATTATTTTTCTTTTTCTCACCCTAACCCAACGCTAACACGACATACTTACCTAAACACGAATTCATAAGCCCTAATAATCAGGTTTGTCAGCGTATTTCGCATGTGGAATATTACTCTGTGCATGCGTACATGGTGTGAAGACAGAAATTTCGCAAGTCAGAAATTTCGTTTGAAACCGGATTATGAAATATGACAGTTCGTTTCTTTGGGTTTATTGTATCGTTTGTTTTATTTTGGGTTGGGCGTATGCGAAACACTGTGTGTGCTTTCTGCTCCACTGCTTCTTTGTCCAGTTGCTGCTTCTCACGCCCCTGAACAAAGTCAAGGTTTGCGATATACCAATCTCTACCTTAGATCGTTTGTGCTGTGCGCGTGCTCACGAATTATGCGGTCGCAAGTACCAAACAATACTGAAAACATTTTCGGCCAATGCATTAGTTCTACTGTGCCAAATCAAAATGACGATAATTAACTTTCAGTTCCGTAGGGCGTAGACTAAGACTTGTGTTGTGATCAGAATTTGAGCAGCCTGAGGAAGGCCGGGGAAGTCTACTACTGTGCTGCAGTAGACTCAAGATACATAAAACGTCAATTCGTTTTGTGTCTCTGTTGTATATTGCTTCTTTCTTTATTAAGTGTTAGGTAAATTTTTATCAAGTATCAATCTCAGTAAGTTTTAGGCAACACATGATTTCATGGTAGAATAGCAAGAAATGAACAGTGGTGCAGCTACTTAGACTAGGTCAGGTGATCACAAGAAAGAACGGAAGAAGATCTTTCACTTTGCCATTGCTAAGAAAGTGGCCAATTCTCAGCTGTTCTACAGTACATGTTATTTATTGGCAGTGCCTATTTTGCCACCAAGATGCCAGCAGCAACAGGCTTGGCAGAAACGAAGTAAAAACAAAAAAAAAACTCTAAAACTAACCATACCCCTAACGCTAACCCCTAACCCTAATGCTAACCCGTAACCTTAACGCTAACCCTAACCTCAAACATTAACCCATGAAACTAAGGTAGTGACTATTCGTCTGCCTGTCCTGACGCAATTCAAATAAAAGGGTCACTTTTGTCATTGAAACCGTGTGGATTATATAATTATAGTGTAACTGTAATTGTTATGCGCTACGCCTCCTATGCTTTAGGTTTTCAGTTCGAATCTCACCTTGTTTTTTTTCCCCTTTCCTTTAGGGTTAGGTTAGTTTACTTTAGGGTTAATGTTAGGTTAGCTTAGTTAGGTTTAGGTTAGGGTTAGGTTAGCGTTGTTAGGTTGGCATTTGGTTTTGATTAGTGTTAGCGCTACGGTTAGGGTTAAGGTTAGGTTTAGGGTTTATCTTTAACATTTACTTCGTTTCTACCAAGTTTACTGCACTCTCATCATGCGTTACTGTCATGTTACAAAATCCGAAGGCAATTGAATAAGGCTTCAAATTTAAAGATCTGCAGGCGGTTCTATCAGCCACTGCTTAAAACTAACGCTATGCTAACCGTACCCTCTAGCACTAATCCTTAACGCTAACCCTTAAGCCTAATGCTAACCCTAACGTTAACCTCTACCCTTAGCGGTAACTCTTACCGAATGCTAACCGTAATGCAAACGTTAACCGAAGCCTAAATCTAACATCTAAGGAAAAAGTTTGCAAATAATTGAAAAAAGTAAAAAAAAGAAAAAGGAAGTCGCCAAGGTGAGAGTCGAACAGAAAAGCATTGGCATATTAGACATGAAGCATTACCACTACGCTACGAGCCGCATGCCAATTGCATGACAAACTGACCTTTTTATTAGAATTACGTCATGCCACGAGACCGAATGTTCGACTTACGGCATATAATTAGCTTTAGCTGATCTGTTGCCGCCAGAATATCGCCGGTAAAATAGACACTACCTATTTGTTTTGGCTGTGAAATAGTTACACAGCTACAAATACAATACAATACAGTTGGTTACTAGTTTCTTATTGCTTACAATAACGCTCCCCAAGCAATGGAAATCAGAAATTAAAAAATCCTAGAAAATATGAAGTAAACCTGTGTGGCACAATAAATAGTACACAAGAACCGCTGCCAGAACCACCCGTGGATCTTAAATTTGAACCTTATTCGACCACCTCATGCAACATGAGATGACAGTAATGCACAACAAGATTGCATAGGCTTGGTAGAAACAAACAAACGCAAAAGGTACCTTAAAACCTAACACCGATACTAACCCTAACCCCTAATAAAAAGTTGGAAGGTTTTGAAAAAAGTAAAGAAAAGCAGTCCTATAAACTGAAATGTGGAATCAATCACTATGAAAATGTAGGTTGCCATGGTAATAGGTGAACCAAAAACTATTTGCACAGCAGACCTGAAACGCATCCGCTATGCTACCAGGATGACGATGCTTATGTGATAGACTGTCCGCTTTATTCGAACCGCGTCATGCGAGGCAGTGTGGTCAAATAAGTCTTGAAATAAAAAGCTCCCATGGGTGGTTCCATAGCCACTTCCTTAACGTAACACCGATGATGGTGGGCAAGAATGTGTGGAGAGTTGTCAACTCTAAGGTGGAGAGGTGTAAGTGAGCCTGAACAGCTATATTTGAACAAGGATGTCATGCATACATAATGTGAATCCTAAAATCAATGAAAAGAAGCACATGCAAAAGAAAATATTAAAAGTGGGACACATTACGCATATAATCAGATGCAAAAAAAATGGAAATGCAAGCAGTGCACCAGTACCTCGAAGTTAAAAATAGCAAATGAAAGGGGACCATTGCAAACATGAACGAAATAATTCCACGACATTACAATTAAACAGCATATATTACAGAAACAATATGTTACAGTAAATCATATGATGATTGACATAACACGGACGATGGTGAGCAAGCAATGGGTAAACTGAAAAAGAGTTGAGGCATATGCAGATGAGCAGGTGAATCATACACATATACTATAGCTGAGAGAAGTAAATAAGCAACAATATACATGGGTTATAAGATGGCAAGCAATGCAATGAAGTATAAAAGCATCAGAACAAAAGCAAGGGCAAAAACAGTGTTTATCTAAAAAAATCATGAAGATGTCAAGTGACTCGAGGTATGTACAGATAAGCAGGTGAAGCATACAGGTAAAGTGAGCATCAGAGCAATGCAGTAAACATGACATTACATAACAAAAGCATGTAGCAAAGGCAGGAAGCAATTTTTATCCACACAAATTGTGAAGAAGTAATAGATTTACCCATGGACTACCATCGCTGCATGTATTGTATGTCACACCAGGCACATAGCATCACTAAATCAAGTTGAAGAAACAAAGGTATAAGTACTCTAAATCCTAACTCTAAATACTAATCTTAAACCATAACCTTGAATCTAAACACCAAAGTGCATCAAAAGCGCTCTCCAAAAAAATTGTGAAAACATATAAACTGTTCTTATAACGTAAAAATGCACACCTCTCTTTGCTAAGGCAAAGCATTCTTGGTGAGAGCCAAACTGGTCACCGCTTGCACAGCAGGAATAGACACATTTCACTCAACCAGCTTCATTGTGCTATTAAAGTCATGAACTCAGCATTGTACCTGACATAAAACCACATAAATTATTTTAGTCCTTTAAAACGGAAAACCAGATACAGTTGTTGAGACACTACCTTTATTGTATAATGCTATGTTCGTGACCTGATCCCAAAATTGGCTTTAGTAGTGTGATATATAGATGTTTGAGAATGATACAAGCACTTCCATCATAGTGATGCTTTTCCTGTTAAACAACTATTAAACTAACCTTCCTTTCTTTAGCTGTCATTAATAGTTAGTACTTCCATTATCTGCATGGTAGTAAATGATTTCAGTACTTCCATTGTCTGCATGGTAGTAAATGATTTCACTAAACCAGGTACTAGTCCATGTGACAAACTATTATACTGAATAACATATATGTTCATGTGCAGCTGTTTGATGATACTACAAAACATTTTAATTAGACTTGCCATTCAACATATATTTCATGCATAATTGCAAATGTGCCGCAAGGCTAAAGTTTGCTTACTGTGTTAACAAGAATTTCACATTAAGCTCCCTGTTTTAACATGGTACAGAGCATCAATTCCATTGCAAATTACACAGCTGTTGAGCTGTGAATGAATTTTCTAATTTTTTTGAACAATACAGAGCATGCTTTAGTAAAATCTGAAGGCAATACAACATGCCATAACACAAAAAATCAAAAGGCTATAAAACACTGCATTGTGGCCTGAAAACAAGCACAATAGCTACTGTATTTATTTGAGTGTAAGTTACATTTTTTTGTACTGAATATTTGCCCAAAAAGTCAGGTGCGACATGCGCATGCAAGCTGCCACTGTGCGCGTGTTGTCTAGATGGCGCTTTGCACCTTCAGTGAATGCGGTGACTTTGATGGCTTTTAAATTTATGTTATGTGATTTTGATGGATAAATGTTGTTTAAAAAATGTTGTACTGTTTAATCAGGTCAAATAAGAGGTGCGACTCATGCTCGAATAAATACGGCAATTTTTTCATAGTCAAGTGATTAGATGAGGGGTCTCTCAAATACAGCACTTGAGCTAAATCCGGCCTGTAAAGCCATTTTGTCAATAAGGAAAAAATAGTACATCCATAATACATTTTTTGATTTGGTAAAACATAAAATTCTTGAAACAAGCACATTATATACATAAGATGTTTAGCACTTGTTGTGTGGTAACTGTTGTGTGGTAGCTTATGGGTTCCTCTGACAAAAAAGTTTGGAAACCTTTGGATTAGATAATACTATGATCTACTTAAACTTTTATCCATATAACTTGCCTTATTGAGCAAGAAATGCGTTGGCGTAAAGACGTTTATCATAAGAGTAAATGTACTACAATATGTTCTAAACATAACCACTTGCTTTTATTCTAAACTCATTCCATAATCACTGCAGCAGGCTTGTGCAATAAAAGGCCTGCGGAATGCCTGTCGCCCATAGAAGCTCATTGTGTGGCCTACCAGATAAATTAAAGACATTTTATGTTTGAAACAAAATCATGTGTGAAACAATTGGTGATGTCAACTGCAACTACAATTATGCAATAATGTTTTCTTGCATACCTTAAGCCAATAGCAATAATAGAATTAATCCTTGTATGTCCAAGCAATGCATATCAGTTCTGATTTTAACAAAATTGCAGAACTTTATTAATGTTATAACGGTTGATGTCACAGCAATAAACTTTAGCATTGTTGCATATGCCGTCAATGGCTAACACTTGCCTATAGTTACTGCATTCATTTGGCTATTGTTACTATGTGTATGAGTGATGGTGCAGCTTAGTTTAGTAGTAAGACACATGTCTAAGAACACATGAAAGATTAAAATTGTGGGGTGAGTGTTTAACCTAGAATAGACAATTGAATTCTTTCTTCCATGTCAATTGCAAAAATACAGTGTTATGGCTTTTATTTGATTTGCTTTCAGCATTTCTGGTTTAAAAGTTATGGCCTAAAAACAACGAAATAACTAATTAATCCCATAATTAGATAATTAATTCATTTGTTAAAAAATCAATAATTTCCTCGGGGATTATTTATTTTGTTGTTTTTAGGCCATAACTAGAAAACCAATCAAAGATTCAAAAGATTCGGATTATAGCCTAGTTTCCAATAAACACTTGGTCAAAAATTTCTAACTAATGGTTGGGACCCAGGGCCAGGTAACCTGAGCCAAAATGGCCTAAAACCTACCCCACTTATGACGTCACCCATAAAAAAACTGAAATCCAAAACTTTCGATTTTAAAAAAATGCATTCTAGTAGGTTTACTGCATATTCTGAACATTTGAAAAGCTCTCTAGTGCAATCGGCGAGCGAGTTGTGTTGCAAAGTGATAGTTTTAAAGGTAAAAACAGCCCGGTATTGAAGGTATTAACAAGTGGAGATATTTTTTTCCAAATAGTTGATTTCATTGCAATGTCAAAACTAAATGATGCTAATGATCAAGCAACTCATCTGACCTGTTAATGCCACTTACTGTTATGATGCTCAAGGACAAGGTGGCATCTCTTATCTTGCTTGGTCAATCTATGGAGATTCCACCTTGCCCTGGAACATCATCTGGATGAGTTCCTGTTGATGTAGCCAGCAGGCATCCAACCCTTTTTGTGCATTCTAACCATGTGTAAGGAATGTAAAACATCTTGTTTGTAACCCAGTTGAGACATATGCATTGATAAACTAGTTTCATATTTCTAAGAGCTGACCTAGTTCAAATTCAGTATAGTTCCAATTAGAATCCTATAGCCAAGTTACACAAGTGTTTGGTAAAGGCTGTGTTATATGTGTAAATGATTAGATGCTTTAGTTTAAAAATTAGGAAACCTTAAAAATATTTGAATAATCAGTTAGTGATATTTGTAGACCAAATTAATAGTTACCTTTAGGCTATAACAACAACATGCATAATTGTGTTGGTATATTTTGTAACAAATCAATTAACCTGCACAGTTTTTCAATTTTTTACAATGTGTTTATTTTGTTAAAAGCATTACTGCTGTTGGCTGTGGTGAGCACAAGCTAAAAAGTGATGTTTACACATGAACAATGAATTAGTATGTTCAAACATAAATAATTTAATTTGTCACATCAATGATTGAATTTGGTAAATGTGTTATGACTAAGTAGTTTTGTACCCTTGTGTTCTTTCAACTGACGCCTGTGATATGGACCGTATTATGTCTAAGCCAAACTTGTGAATAAACTAAGAATTACTTATGTTCAGTACAATACTTTAAATTATATGACAAATGTTCCTTGGTTGCTGTTTGCATTTTATGATCAAAATAACACTAAAAGTTTTGCACTCTGTTGCGTAACGAAGTGGATTTATTGTGGGAGTAAAGGTGTATAACTGTATATACATGGTAATTTGCTATGTTTGTTATTAATTATGGCAAATTTAAGGGTGTTTTTAAGCCATATGTTAACACTTTAGCGTCTAGCCGAAATACGGGAATTCTCGCGCCAAAACAACCGGATCGCATGTGGCTTTGCGCGGGAATTTATCTGATCCGGTAAGCGCTACAGACCCAGTCAAAGGCCCAAAAGACACAGCAAGTCTTCCGGTCTGCACTCGAAAAAAATTTTTTGCTTGTGAGTTGTGGATTTTTGTGAGTAACGTTATAGGTGAAGTAGTTTTTGGGCCATTTTGGCTCATGTTACCTGACCTAGGGCCCAACCGCTAGGCCAAAGTATTTTGCTGAAGTTTTCGTTAGAAACTAGTACGAGTCCAAGTCTTTTCAGCCTTTTATTGACTTCCTAGCATTTCTGGTTCAAAAATTTTGAACTAAAATAAACAAATTAATTAATTAGCTAATTAGTCAAATACTTACATTACTTTAGGTCATAAGTTTTTGAACCCGAAACCTCAGCAGGTCATCCAAAGTATCAAAAGACTAGGAATATAGCCTAGTTTCCGGTAAAAACTTCAGCGAAATACTACAATCTAACAGTTTGGGCCCAGGGTCAAGTGAAGTGGGCTAAGGTAACGTAAAAGTCCTCCAGTTATGACGTCACTCAAAAAATCCGCATTCCCCAAACAAAAACTTTTCTTTGAGTGCAGACTAGAAGACTTGCCGTGTCTTTTGAGCCTTTGAACAGATCTCTATCGCTTTCGGTGCCAGAGCTACACGCGTGCAAAGCCACATGCGATCCGGTTGTTTTGGCATGAAAATCCCCGATTCTTACCGGATGTCGAAGTGTTAAGACAAGTTAGGTTGTTTAGAGACTATTCTTATATGGACCTCATGAATGATTATTCTACTTCAAATATTCCAATGTTATTTGATGTGCAGTTTCATTTCATTGGACTCGCTTTGTTGTACTTGCGTCATCACAAGACGCAGGTGGATGCCTATCTCATCTAGTTGTGGACTTACGGTTGGGGGGCCCTGAGGCAAGGTTGAAAAGGGAGGCCCACTGATGACTTCATCATCCTCAGTCAACTGTGATAAGATATTTTGTTCAAGCCTGGGAAGGGATATGTGGGCCACCCAAGGATACCCTCCTGAGACTACGGCATGACTGACATAACAGAAAATGCAGAAGGGTATTTATGATACACAACTTTAAAAACACTGAAAGTTGGGAAGACAATGTTAACAACACATAAAAATTAAAGGATAGTAAGCTGGCATCGCCCCCACTTCTCTAGTTTTACAGTTGCTGTTGGGGGCCCAGAAAGCAGAGCACTTTGCACATTATGGTTGCTGTTGGGACTCCTTTAAAAGCAGAATACTTACAAATTATAGTTGCTGTTAGGGGCCCTTCAAAACAGAGTATTTATGCATTACAGTGACTGATAAGAGCCCCTTAGAAAGCGTAGTACTTACACATTACAGTTGCTATTGGGGCTCCTTTAAAAGCAGAATACTGACAAATTATAGTTGCTGATAAGGGCCCTTTCAAAACAGTACTTATGCATTACAGTCACTGATAAGAGCCCCTTTGAAAGCAGAGTACTTACGCATTACGCTTGCTATATTGGGGGTTCTTCAAAAGCAGAGTATTTACACATTGCAATTATGGTTGACAAGGGTGGCAGAAAGAGGGGAAGGGTGCCTGGGCCTAGCCCCCCCTTTTTGAATTTCGAATTTTGCTTGCATAGGCAACAGAATTAGTATTGGTTCTATTATTATTGAAGCAAATCATTTCATGAAAAATTTTTTTCATAGTTTTTTGACATGCACTTGTGCCTTCCCACTTAAAAGTTTCCTCCACCACTGGGTGTTCAGGGCGCTTTGAAAGGACAGTACCTACATGTTGCAGTTGCTGGTAAGGGCCCCTTTGAGAGCAGAGTACTTAGTTGTGATTTGCTTCGAAGTATATTGTATAGAGATTGACCGATGTGGCTTTTTTAGGGGTGATACTGATGTATTGGCCATTCCTGGACCGATAGCCGATACCAATAACCAATATATCAAAAATTCTTAAATCTTGTTTTCTGCTTCATTATCAAAAATACAGTGTATTCTATGCTTTACGTTTTCTCAAAAATTTTAAAATCCCGATTAATGAGCTAAAATTTTTCAAATTGCAGGAGTTTCAATTTTTGCTATGATTTTTAATTTTATTAATGATGATGCTTTTGTTTCGGCTGTGACAGCCAACACATGGTTCATCTCGTCTGTTATTTTACAAAATAGCACCTGCAAGCGTTGCTGCAAGATAACTGTCTTGACTTGGTTAATTGTGCTTTCTTGTGCAAGTTGTTTGGATGCATGAGGAATATAACAGCGTTTAGTCAACACCTACTGAGGCCAACAAAATGGGCCGTTTTGGCCGATACCGATATATCGGTGAAACCCAAATATCAGCTCGATAAATTGGTCTATCTCTAATATTATACGAGTGGATAATAACTTTTATCATCTAAAATGATACAAATTTGCATGCGAAACACCTTGATGGGGGTCCAAAGCAAAAATCTTGCTCGCTCCCCCTTAAATTAAACACACCACTGATCTCACCCTGCTTTTGCCAGTGGCCACACGGTTACCTTACAATGTATAGTGAATGCTGCATTGGTGGTCAGTCAGTAGTAGCACCACACATGGACTGTTTTCTTGCACCCATCCATTAAGGCCATACATGAGGTTGGACAGTCTCTAAGTACTGTTTTCCTAAAGTCTTTGGTATGACCTCACTAAGAATTGAGCCCAGTCTACTACTGGGTGTGATGTGATGACACACTCAACCAACTGTATCACTTAAGCCAGTGGATATGTATTGATGTTTGTATTAGAGAGCATAATATTAATGCTTTACTGTGTTTAGTTATAAGTATGTAATTTTTTGTGTGTGTGGTAAACTCAAGTTGCTCGCAGTATGGAGCAAGGAAATATAGATGACATGTTCTCCCAAATGTTGGGAGAACTAGATGATCTCACACAGGTATGTACTATCTCTCATCTGTTTTGTTAAAGTACGATTTTTTTATGTTAAAATTTAAGCAGGTTGTATGCATGATAAAAAGTTTTAATATTCTTGATCAAGTTTGACAACATTTGTGTACAACTTTTCATGAACTTGCATGTAATAGATCTTGTGGTGATTGTTACGTTGTTGGTATTCATCGTTGTTGATAGATGATGTAAATTTACAGAAAGTGTTTGATAAAGTCATATAATTTACAACATAACTGGAGTTAAAAACTTAATTTCAGTAAAAGTTAGAGCTATAACTATGGCATGCAATTAGTCCTCTCCACAGCCATGGAGTTAATCAACCTGGAAAGGGCCAGATATATTACATCACAATATGTTTTTTCTAGGCTTAACCTGTATGACAAGAATCTACTACTGGACAATGAACGAACAATATTAAATGTTAGCAGTGCTTGTTTTTTTGGTTATTGGCAAATTTTTTTGTAATGAATAGTACAAAAATGTGCTTGCACACTCATGCCACACGGCCAAAAACTTGCAGCATGTGAATGGGATTTGCTGCAACGTAGCAGTGCCTAGTTTATTTTGAAGTGCAATATTATAAATATATACATAATTAAGTGCATAGCGAACCTTATTTTTTCTGTACATATGTGAAAGAAGATAGCAAACCTTCATTTTGTCTGTAAATAAATAGAGGAAAGAAATATATTGCATATTTTTTTTCCTTTTATACTTCATGCATATGAAGCTTTATGTGTGTGGTGTATGACGAAGCTTATATGTGTTCTCTCTACTAAAAATTGCTGCATGCTCCTAAAATTCATAAAAAATTTTGCACCCTTGATTCAAGTCAATTCAGTCATAATTAGGGCACCAAGTTTTTGACCTAAGAACTTAAATTTTGACTTTATTTTGACCTATGAATTTCCTGCTTTTGCAATTGCAAATAATCCAGCCTATGGTGATTGTGTTTAACTCAGAACCATATTCATGCACAATGCTTCAAAATTTTAAAAATTTGATTGTTTAACTATAGGGATGATATATTGATATGTGCAAGTAGACTCGAACCTGTGAATATAAGTTGGTTGATTGAGACAATGGATTAAGCATTTGTCAGTACTGTGAGACCACGTATCTTACCTTACCATGCATAGCCTACATAATATTCAATTGTCTAGTAGTGCAGAAACATTATGCCTGAAGTCACAACAAACCCACTATTATTACTGAATTGCAACTAGACTTGCTGAAGTATATCAATTACTGTTGTTGTCGTTTCAATAAAATATCGATGAAGAGAAAAAACTGCATTGCAAGTAACTTGACCTAACGAAAAATTTTGACTTTTTTTACCTAATAACTTGGGAGTCGCTGTGGTATGAGTGTGAAATTTGGTTTGTGGATGTTTCATCAACTTTAAAAAAGGCTGAAAATGTTGACTTTATTGACTTACGGTTGCCCCAGTAATAATGCTTTTTTCAGTCATAAAAATATCCTGAAACAAAAAAGGACAGATGTTTTAAAGCCGTTTCAGACAAAACGACTCAAATGTCTCAGCAAAAAAAGCCTAGACCAGTGCAGTACATGTTGCTGTACAAGATCTGACTATCAAATTAACTTTCTCAATTAACAACAAACTACTCTGTATCAAATAGGGAACAAACAGATGAAAGTTTTTAGAAAACACCTGCAAATTGATTGACTGATATGATGCATAACATTCTGGTCTGAAACAGATCAAGAGTGGCAGTATGAAATGGTTAGTTGACACTGCCTGACAGTGCCAAAAAAATTAATTTTTCTTAGGAATCTAACTTTGATTTCCCACGAGCTGTCATGGAGCATATGAGCTGCAACTTTCAAGTTGTTGTGTTTCTAAAGAAAAATCATTAACATTTGAAACTTGATACATTAGCTGTCATAAAACTCTTACCCACCTCACTCGTTTTGCATTTCAAGCTGCTTTTTTGCCAGCCTGATGTCTGAAACGCCCTGCAATCTTTTAGAGCCAAACGCAGACAAAAGGCAAAAAGTTATCAAGGCAACCAACTCCACTGCCACAAAGAATGCAACAGCAAACAACAGCAATAGATTATAGAATAACATTCCCAGTACATGTTGTGGTAGCATTGACAAGTAAAGACTGATGTAACTTGATACGAGTTGACAAACTATGCATCATGATGCTATTATCTTCACAAAAAAGGTTTGGTTTATTGGTGCAATACCAAACGTTAACTGAAGTTTGGTGTCAAAGTGCTAACATTACATTTTAAAGCACAACAAACATATACGACAAATATTTCACAATCAAAGGTAAGCAGTTGCTTGTCACCACACTGCTGTACTACAAACTGAGCTTACATCCTATCCACGTAAAGTCAACTTTATGCTAGTGACATGACAACCTGTTCACGAACGCAAAACAATGTTCTGAAACATTCAATTACTTTGCACGACCACTAAGAACTTTATGCCGAATGGAAAACTTGGACAGATGACACATAAAAAGCTTTACCAGACAATTGTTTCCAAACTCGCGTCTGTGGCATGAAGGTCAAAGCAAGTTTCATGTGATTTATCCTGTCCACTGCTATAGAAACTTTGTGCATTTGTGATCACACATCGTTAGAGGTGAAGTGCCAAGGTCCACTTTTAAAGTAAAAGTTCAGTGCCTGCATGATAATGCTGCTACATGTTTGGTCCATTCTAGCATACCATTAGTTCATCACTCATATCTACTAAATCTTACTTGTTTGTAGCAGTTTTAGACCCACCACGAACTAGACAAATTCCTTCTAAAACACTGCCCATACTCTCAACTACGGACTCCTGTTGATAGCGACAAAGTATGTGGGCTATATGTTCCAGAACATGCTCTGCTCCCAAATAAAGATCAGACCTCATGAACAGACTTTGATACACGTCTTTGTCAGATTCACAATAACCATGAGAATCACGGTTTCCATATATGTTGTCACACAAATTTCTGACCCCTTCACTATGGTCTGGCACTCAACATAATAGCGCTGGTAGGGATGCCCAAAATAGAATTTCGAATCCTTGAGATTCGGAATCTCGTCGGAACCCTATTTCATAATTGCAATATTTTCGGGTCAGTGGATTCAAAAATCAAAAGTCAATTCACAGGAGAAAAGAATTTCGCTTTTGAAAGGAATGCAATAAATGCACGCCAACTGCGTGAAGGCCGACCCGTGGCCGAATGGTGGGAGGGAAACAAATCACAGTTTCCACTGTTGTACAACTTGGCTGCCAAGTACTTGGCGATTCCAGCCACTTCTGCTTCTTCTGAGCGTTCATTCTCAAAAGCGGGATTAACCATTGGCAAACTCAAAACAAGGCTGGCAGGACAGCATATTGATGAAATCAGTGTTCTGGATTGTAATTCTTCACTGCTGTGATTTTTATCAATGAAATTTTCAATAAAAATAAAAGTAAAAAAAATCTTGTCGAGAATTCTAGAATAGGATTCGAAATTCTGGATTCGGAAATAAATTTTAGAATAATTCTAGAATAAGCAATTATTCTACTTTGGGCAGCCCTAAGCGCAGGTGTAATGATTTCATTTATACAGCAATGACCGTCAGTCCACACCAGGAGTAATGTCAGCGACCTTGCAATGGGTTAACGATACCCAACACACATTACTTTTATTGGTGTAGCATGGGCACAAAGTTAAATGCCAGTTATATATACAGTATAATAATTTCTTTAACACTTTTAGAGCCACCTGGTTTCGGCGATTTTCGCAAAAAAACAGCAGTTTTCGGTTGCCTTACCAACGTCCTAGCTCCTCCGCCCATTGCGCTAGAGAGCTGTTCAGCAGCTCAAATGGATCGGCCAGTCTAGTAGATGGCAATTGAAAAAAATTTTTTGCTTGGGGGATGCGGATTTTTTGTGAGTGACGTCATAAGTGGAGGACTTTTAGGCCACCGTGGCCCACTTTGCCTGGCCCTGGGCGCCAACCGTTAGGTGGTAGTATTTCGCTGAAGTTTTTATTGGAAACTAGGCTACAATCCAAGTCTTTTGATACTTTGGATGACCTGCTGGGGTTTCAGGTTCAAACGTTATGATGTAAGTTAGTAAAAATGTTTGACTAATTAGCTAATTAGATAATTAATTAATTTGTTTATTTTAGATCGTTACTTTTGAACCAGAAACGCTAGAAAGTTGATCAAAGGCTCAAAAGACTCGGACTCGAGCCTAGTTTCCAATGAAAACTTCAGTGAAACACTTTGGCCTAGCGGTTGGGCCCTAGGCCAGGTAACATGAGCCAAAATGACCCTAAAACTATTTCACTCATGACGTCAGTCACAAAAAATCCGCATCCCCCAACCAAAAAAATTTTTTTTGAGTACAATCTACTAGACTGGCCGATCCGTTTCAGCCCTTGAACAGCTCTCTAGCGCAATTGGCGGAGGAGCTAGGTCGTTGGTAAGGCAACCTAAAACTGCTGTTTTTTGGGCCGAAATCCAAGTATGAATATACCGTAATCTGGCTCTCAACGTGTTGATGAACACTGAACAGACCAGCAGTGAACTAATGAACCTGAGCTTGTGCAGCCCCTTTTGATCACATTGTGATTAAATCGTTGTTGAATTTCAATTTTATCAAAATCAGCATGTCTTCCATCCAACAGACAAATAGGCTACTTGGTGATAACCGCATGAAACAATGGTGTGACAGTGCTTACCACTATTGTGATTCATAGAGGAAGTATGCTTTTCAGCAGAACGGCTCAAGCTTTGGTAACCTATCATGATGGAGGGAGTGTACTTCGAATCAAATGGCTTGACTTTAGAAAGCTTAGTAATGTGACATGTTGCACTAAAAGTTGATTTGCGCTAGTTCAAATTTGTTATGAACTAATAACAATTTACAAAATTTATAGTGTTGCTGTGAAAAATTTCCCGCAAGCATGCCAGATATGCCAGGAATTACATTCCCATATGCCCTAATTATTCCTGGCCTTCTGCCATTGCTTGTTTTTTCAGTTTAATGTGGTGAAATGCACTGCTCCTGTGATTTTCTTTCACACTGACTACCAGTTTTTTAGTGTCAGTGTTATTGCTTGTTTATAGATTAGTTGAACCTTTCTGATAATCTCTTGAAATCCAGTGTCACAAATTGATGTGGCTTCAATTGTCTAGGTAATGGTACTTGGTTTGATGAGTAGATCTCATTTATTAGCATGAATTCCAGAGTGAATATTCTGTTAATGGAAATTTCTTTGTATGCTGAAAATAACACAGTTTACGTTTCTTTCAAATTTTCCTGCTTTAACTATCCTTGAAGTAGTTCTTGTTAGGTTGCTACTCATCTTCAACACTTTTATATTGCTATACCATTCGAATCAGCAGGCTTAATGAACATCACTGAAAATAATGGCCACCATGGATAAATGTTTTCAATCACAACAAATGTGAACTTGATTGATGTGACTGCGGCAACTTCAGCCACCTCTGTTGTGCTTGCTGTTACTGCCAGGATTAGTGGCTGAGTAACAACTTTGCTCCTTGGCCATGGCTGAGAGTGCAGCAACAAGTCAGCTGCCCTTGATGTGTCCACAAATTTCACAACAATTTTAGGTGACCAGAACTGACTGTCTAGTAGCCAGCAGATTTTTTTCCAGCCTGGCCAACTAGCAATGAAACTGTTAGCACAGCTGTTGACTGTAAACAAAGCATGTAGGCTTGTTGTGTACAGTGACATTATAGTCATAATGGTTAGTACATCTAGTTATCTGTGATTCTTTTGTTTTTACTACCAATACTTTAAAAGTAACACTGTACCTCTCTGTGAGTACCTCAAAGTGTTTAAATCACCGTACCTTTAACTGTGAGTACCTCAAAGTGTTTAAACAAGTTGGCAAAATGGCAGTGTGTTGCATGTCAGTTTCCAAAGTAGCAGAATGCAAATATGACTTAATGAGATTCTGGATGCAAAACACATCTTAGTGAATTGTTTTCACTCAGGTCAGAAGCTGCAATTTTTGATGCGTAAGTATCATTGTTGTCTACGCACAGCCCAAAAAGTCGCGATTGAAAATTATTTAAACTAACTAGCTATAGTGCTTTGGCTACATGAATCTTATTAAGTAGAAGTGCAAATTGACAGCCATGTACGATTAGTTTCATTTAATTAGGTGCTTGTGTTTGGATTACCATTTGAAGATAAGTCAACAAAGTCTGCTGTTGTTCACAGTCATAATATTGTCATATAAAGCTGGTCTATTTTGTTGTGGTACTGTTACAAAATGAATTAGATTATTGTTGCAATATTTAGTTGTGTTCTACTGATGATCAGGTCTGTTTACTATTGAATACGTGCTGAAAATACAGTTTATTTTCATAGTTAAAGGTAGATTTGTGTTGTGTAGCTGTTAGATTTGCATAGAAAATGTTCATATTATTTATCAATTGTTGTTTGTCTATTCCAGCAACTAGATGCCGTGCCATCACTTGCAGTTGTCCCTCCTCCTAAGCCAACATCCTCTCGACCTCCTAAACCACCACGTAAGTTTTTCGTTAAACAAAAAATTGGTAATTAAGGAATAAGTGATTAATTTGTTGTTTTCAAGCCATCACTTTTGAACCAGAAACATTACAAAACCAATCAAGACTCTAAAAACTCAGATTAGAGCCTAGTTACCAATAAAGCTTGAGTCAAAAATTTTCCTTTTGCAGTTTGCGCCCAGGGCCAAGTAACCTGAGCTAAAATGGCCTAAAACCTACCCCATGTGACATTACCCACAAAAAAAACAAGGTCCAAAACTTTACAACTTTTTTTCAAATCTAAACTAGAAGCCTTGCTACATCTTTTGAGCGTTTGAACAGCTTTCTAGTGTACTTGTCGAGTGAGTTATGGTGGTACAAAGTGACGGTAAAACGTGGCTCATGCAGGTCTTAAAAGTAAAACCAACCTGGCACCGAAGGTGTTATTATACATTGTAATCTAGCATTATGTGTGATGATCAGTACAATACCACATGGTACTGCTGAGGCAGTGGTATAAAAAATTTTAGGGGAGGGTATTACTCAAACTAATTCCTTAACAGATTTGGTGCTGGTGTAGGAGATATTCGTACTTCAAAATCCTGCGTTGAGCATGTGTCTTTGCTCTATTTTACCACCACTTTGCAACTCCATAACTTGCAAAGTGATTGTACAAGAGAGCTGTTCAAATGCTCAAAAGATGTGGCAAGTCTCCTAGTTTGCATTGAAAAAAAGTGTAAAGATTTGAATTTAGGTTTTTTTGTGGATGACGTCGTAAGTGGCACAGATCTTAGGCCATTTTGGCCCTGAGCCCCAACTGCCAGATAGAATTTTTTACTTAGATTTTTATTGGAAACTAGGCTATAATCTGAGTCTTCTGAGCCTTTGATTGGCATTCTAGCATTTCTGGATAAAAAGTTATGGTCTGAAAACCTGGCGAGTTGTGGAGTTGCAAAGTGGCAAGAAAGTAGTGCAGAAACGTGTGCTCAATGCATGATTTCAAAGTATGAATATTTCATACACCAGTGCTGAAGCTTTTAGTAATGCATGGCTATGCAACAAGTTTGAATTTACATTTTGAAATGGCTTTCAGCTTTGTTCACCACCAACACATTTTGAAAGGCTGTACTGTAACTTATCAGAGCATAAGTTTCAGTTGAGTTTATTGGTGCAAACATGAAATAATTTAATGTAAATTAAGGTAAAGGTGCTAGGAAACCAAAAAAAGACTGTTAACTCTTTGGCGTCCGGCTGCTTTCGAGGATTTTCGGAAAAAATGCCTAAACGCACGTGGCTTTGCACGGGAATATCTCCATTCCTATTCGGGTTACGGACCTGGTCGAAGCGTCAAAAGATGCAGCAAATCTTCTAGTCTGCACTCAAAACATAATATTTTGCTTGGGGGTTGCGGTTTTTTGTGAGTGACGTCATAAGTGGAGGACTTTTAGGCCACCGTGGCCCACTTTGCCTGGCCCTGGGCGCCAACCGTTAGGTGGTAGTATTACGCTGAAGTTTTTATCGGAAACTAGGCTACAATCCGAGTCTTTTGATACTTTGGATGACCTGCCGGGGTTTCGGGTTCAAAAGTTATGATGTAAGTTAGTAAAAATATTTGACTAATTAGCTAATGAGATAATTAATTAATTTGTTTATTTTAGATCGTTACTTTTGAACCAGAAACGCTAGAAAGTCGATCAAAGGCTCAAAAGACTCGGACTCGAGCCTAGTTTCCAATGAAAACTTCAGCGAAACACTTTGGCCTAGCAGTTGGGCCCTAGGCCAAGAAACATGAGCCGAAATAACTCAAAACTACTTCACTTATGACGTCAGTCACAAAAAATCCGCATCCCCAACCAAAAAATTCTTTTTCGTGTGCAATCTACTAGACTGGCCGATCCGTTTGAGCCCTTGAACAGCTCTCTAGCGCAATCGGCCAAGGAGCTAGGGCATTGGTAAGGCAACCGAAAACTGCTGTTTTTTGGGCTGAAATCGAAGTATGAATATATCATACGCCGGCTCTCAAAGTGTTAAGCAAGTTGTGCCATTGGGCACCCCTTGACAGTTTCGTAAATTTTTTTTATAGTTTAAAGTTAATGGCTGAATTATTGTGAATTTAATAGGGTGATATTTTTTTAAAAGGTTGCAGTGTGTTAGATGATCAACACAATTGTGCAGAAGTGCTGGGTTACAACCGGTATCTATTGTGGCTTGCCCAGTTCCGCAAGGAGCTGAGCATGGCAGAGAAAGAGTAAACCGAGCTAAAATGAAACTCTGCATGGGTATCCGTAACCCTATCACATCAAAAAAGAAAACTGTTCCTCTGCAGCAGTTCATATATTGGTGCCAAGAGAAGGTGAATTCTCCAACTTCTGCAAAGGCAATCCGCTTGGAGTCATGCATATTGTAGTGTACAATGCTTCACAATTTGCGCAGAAACATTTCATCATGGTGCAGAAATCCTTCAAAGGCACCAGCCTGCTATATATGATGGAGAAGAATCTTTTGGCACATTTATGCTGCAAAAGAAAAAGACTGCTGATCTATGCTTGTGTCAAACCAATCAACCCCTTATTCCTACAGGAACAAGCGGGCTTTCGACATGGGAGGTTGACTGTAGATCAGCTAACCCTACTGACAGAAGACATAGAGGATAGCTTTTTGGCTTTAGAAGGCCGGAGCTGTGTTCAATCTCACAGCAGGCTACAACACTATATGGCATTGTGGTCTCATTTGCAAGCCTTGGTCCACATGCTCATGGAGCTGGTAGGCAATCAGAACTTCACCTTTACTACTGGAAACGACAAGCAGCAGGTTACAATGCCTTAAGAATAGCATCCCACAGGGATCAATCCTGGCATCACTTCTCTTCAACGTATACACCTCTGACCGGCTGACCACTGTCTCCAGAAAGTATGCATATGCTGACGACCTAGCAATTATGCATGCTGATGGAGACCGGCAGGTTGTGGAAAGGGTATTGAGTAGCGAGATGGTAACTGTAGGTGAATACCTTCAGATCTGTAAGCTGAAGCTCAGCACCACAAAAATGGTGTCTGAAGCCTTCCTCCTCAACAGCAAGGAAGCTGAATGTGAGCTAGAAGTCAACCTCAACAATAAAACCCTGTCCTTTGTTCCGAGCCCAAATACCTTAAATGAAGGCTGCCCAACCTGTGACCCACGATGTAATAAGTTTGTGAGCAGTCTTTAAATTTTTAGTATTTTTTATAGGCTCAAGTATATTTTCCATCAAACCACACCAAAATTACACCTGTTGTTTCTGTTATGGGGCTACCACCCACAAAATTGTATAACAAACACTTTGAAAATATGTCCATTTTTTAGATATGGTTTACATCCATACAAACTGGAAACACTGCATGCAACTACAGGACTCATTATCACCTCATGGCCTTGTGTTATCATATAGAACTTATCAAAATCAAGTGATTTGTTACATCACAATAGCTTGTTGTTACGTCACAAGCCAAAGCAGCACGGTTGCTAACACAACAAACAGTTACATAAATAAATTACTCACAGTTACAACAACAACTGAAAGATTTGCATTTGGATGAACAATGTATAAGGATGATATATAAGGTCATTACCTCAGCCTACACCAGTTGAAGAACTGATGAAACTAGTTTTCAGACTAATTTACAGTTTTGGACCTTTAGTTGCCCTATGTATGCAAATTGAAGAAATATTTCCATTAGAGGAAGCAGTTATTGCCAGGTTAGATATTTTAGATTCTGCTGCAGATCAAGATCTCACAAAATATCATAGTACAATAGCAAATATGGTCGCTTGTTCATTAAATCTCCTGTTTTCTGCTTTTCTCTGTGTAATATCAAAGACAGTTTAGATAGCTTGATTTCGGAACCTTTTCTTGTGACCAAACTTATGGTTTTGTCTTTTCTGCATCAGTAGAAAGAATATTTTTACTTTTTAATCATATTAAAACAAAATCAAACTCGCTATCGACTATGACTAATAAAAGAGTTTTAATTACAGCAAAAAGCAAAGAAGATGTGGATCTTACTGCCATGCTGGAAGATCTAACTGCATTTGAGGATAATCTGTCTGGTGCACATGAAGGTTGGTTTGGTCTGTGCTTGATGTAGCAGCGATGCTTTCTATGGTTTATTATAGCTTGTTCTTGGCCAACTATGTCCAACTGAAATTTCGTACTGAACCAAACATTATGTCATTATCTTAACCAGGGCTGCACATTAAATGACATTAATGAGGACCACACATTGAATGACTTACTGTGATCTTAGCAAAAGGCTATTGTACTGAAAGCGTTAGAATCCTCGCTGGAATGGTAATGACTGTTTGGCACCTTTAACCACTCCATTGTGTGATTTCATAGGCAAGTTTAGTGCCAATGGAACAATGGTAGAAATAAGAAAATTAGTGAAAAGTTATGCACCAAGGTGTCAGTGAACATGGAAATCACCCAGCATGCAGTACAGACGTGATAATGTGGTACTGAGGACCACTTGCATAAAAAGTGTGAAATTTAAAATTTTCAAAATAAGGGTAGGTTGTCAGAATGTAGGCTACTTATACTACAGCAAAAACCTGAACTGGGCTGCACAAAACCTTCAACTAAGCGGCATGTGGCCCGAGGACCACAGGTTGGACATAGCTGTTCCAGTTAATGCTACTGTATTATAAACACATAATGATTTTTAGGCTTCTCAATAAAAAGTGCAAGTCAAGACAGTGGAATTGGCTTCAGGAGTGACAGTTTGAATCGTAACATCAACTTTCTTGCTGTTGAAGACAGTGGCCAGAAAGTAAGTTTCGTACATTAATTGTTGTTGCCTTCCTACTAGTCTCATTTGTGAGTAGCATATTGGGGAGCAGCATAAGAGTTGAAATAAAAAAAAACAACAAACAAAATGAACAGATTGAGAGATCCTAGTGCACTTTAACAGGGTTAAAGTGCACGGAAACATGTGAAGTATAACTGCATTTTGACAAGGTCATAGGTCTTGCATATATCTTATTGCTTGAAAGCGTAATGACAAGGGTGTTACCTGACGATGCAAGCGTTGTTACTATTGCTCCACTGTTAATTAGGTGGTTTGTACAATAAAATGTGTGAAAAAATATTTTTGTAATGTGGATCACAGTAGTTAATCAACAATTGAAGTGGTTCACTTGTAATGTCAACCCAAACTTAATGCTTCGCTGAGAAATATTCTAGCTGCAGCAGAGAAAGAACATGAAAATTGTATTGGAAATGATAAGATGATACTGTATTCCACTTCTGGGATTAGGACCAAAAAAGGGAGTCAAACAAATGACATTTGCTCTGTCAAAATACCAGTTACTTCAAGATGCGCACTGGTTAGACTGAGGTATAACATTAGTATTCCCTGTGTGACTTTAAGGATGCAAAGGTTTTGCTTGAAGCAGTATGTTTTGTATTTAATTGTGCTCAGACTTTTGAAGTGTGTTTATTGGTGAACTTGATGAATACTTGTCCTATGATTGAAAAGGGTTTCTTTTTTTCATGTCCTGCTAGTTTGAACAAATAACTGGCTTGAAACTAGCAAATAGTCAAGTTGTAGTTGGCAGGAAAGTTTGTACAAGATGTATGTGATAGTCCACAGAGGGAATGCTAGATTTAGCTTAGCATATCACATCTGGCAACAAGAAAACGTCTCTTTACAGTGGGAAGGTACGATATATATACAAAAAATTACCTATTCAACTCACCATTGAAATATTGCCTAAAGCAAGTATGATGCTGAACAAAGAAGTTGAAACTGTACACAAGCTGGATGAAATTTGTCATGATCATGTTTGTTTTCTGTCTGTGTTAATGCTCCATGCTTTTATGCATAATGAGATCAATAAAATGTTTGATCCATGTGCCATCTAGATTTATGCTGCTTTAGGAGACATTATAGTTGAACATAGTGAACAGATTGAGAGATCCTAGTTTTAAGCAGTATCTCGAGCCCTACGTAGTCAGAGCATTATCAAGACTTGCATATCTAATACTATTGAAATCAATGGGCTAATGTGCACTATTCAGAAAACCACGGCACTTTAAACAAGCCACCTCTGCACGAAGCATACACCGTTACTTTTGTCGAACAACCAAGTTGTCACTCTGGATATCTGTGAAAATAAAGGGTATCACCTAATTGACGCGCAAATCAACATTCAGAACATGATCCTCCCTCATGTGAAATAATTATTACGATGCTTTGTGTTGTTTGACTCAATCCGATGTTGTCTTCCGCTTTGTGCGTTAGCTTTTCTCTCAACACAGCTTGCTTACTCCCACCGCAGCGTTTAAAGCGAACTCGTGGCAGGTTTAAATGCGTACCCCAGAGACTTAATGCCTGCACATGGCTTACTATTTTTCTCTACCGTTGTTAGTCATTTCACCAAGAGTTAGTTTTTAGTTGGAGAAATTTTTCAGCCTTTAGCATCAACTAGTTAGATGTTTCAGTCATTTATTTATTTGAGCAAACGTCTTTTTAATTTTTGAGTAAACACTTATTTTTTGAGTCATTTTTTTTGTCGCCACTAGTATTCTTGACGTCAGTCAGTTTGTTAAAATGTTATGATTTATGAGCTTGTATTACGAAATTTTAATTGTAGTCTTGAGTTTGTTTTTTCTCTGCTGTTACTTCAGCCTTTCAACTTTTCACCTGTAAGCTTTGCTTGCAATTTTCAGGACTGAGGATGCGTAATTTTACGTGGAATCGATTTCCTATTGAAAATTTGCTGATCGATTCCTTATTTACACCCATCGTGGAAAGTACATACTTGAATTGGGCTAATGTGGTGGTACGGTGCCTAGTCTTTGAAGAAAGAACTTGTTTTCCCATTGTCCATGTATTAAACAGTTTGGCTTTCGCAGTTTTAACGAGAGCGTTGCGATCGGAAATCGCGAGCGGCATGTGCGCAAAGCTTCGCACCGTGGCAGCAAGCAACAATAAAGATCATGCTCGCAATCTCTCTTACTATTGCTTGCTCGCGCTACACACATAATGGTGTTATTTTTCGTATTAACTCAAAAAAGAAAAAAACATGCTACTCCTGATTGTCAGCGGCAAGTACTGCAGGTTTGTGCTGGATTGTGTATGTAGTGCTGGATGGTGTGTGCAGTGCTGACGTCATGGTCCACGAAAACAATGGCTGTTGCATTGACGACACCATTTAAATTATTGTGTGATCTGTGGTCAGTAGTTTTTGGAAAGCCTTTGCCTCTGTTGAGCGCATCAAGTCCTCATAGCATGATTATAACATGAGATGCGTTCATTTGCTCATTCCAGGAGGAAACTACTTAATACTTTTACCATAGTCTCTCTTGCTCATGTTGCAAATATGAGATATGAAGTTATGTTAAAAAAGTAGTACAGATTGAGGTTCATGAAGAAAAAGTACTTGTGATGTTCAATATGGGTGTAGTTCAGGATCATCAACAGTTAGCTAATCTTTTTAAGCAGTTGAGAAATCTTAGCATCTTACGTATAGCTTAATTATGAAAATTGTTAAAGAACAAGTTCCTTGCCGGTCGTAGACTGAAATTTTTTGGAAATGACTGAAAGAAATTATGTCATTGCGGTCAGAATATCTGAAAATGTAGGCGAATGAACACTGTTATGCTGAGTTTTAATATAACCGTAAGACAAATGAACAAAATGTCTCAGCAAAAAGATGACCCAAATGTCTCTGTGCCCCATTAATGATGCAAAAGTTCCGTTAGATGTCTCTTTCTATTTCGAGTTCTAAAAGGGGTCAATAAGGCTATAGACTTGCTCCAGTACTTTCGTACCACATCTCAGTTGACATGAAAGCTTTTTCGCAGAAGTTAGAAAGAAGTGAAAAGATTTTTTCAACTTGTTTCGTGAGCTTTTAGTTTTTGGAAATTGATGAGTGTTGTGACATTGCTGCTACTTCATCATATTTGACGAAAAAGTTAAAAACAAGAAATTACAAAATGAATGGCAACCTGCATCTGAAATATTTTGAAACATTGCTGTATGTAACATTTGCCCTTGCTTCGGTAACAATTGTCTTGGGTGGAAATTGTCCTAATACCCATTGGCACTGGGCCGAAGTCTATCAAATCTGTAGTACTATATCTAAAAGTGTACGTAGATTTAATTTAAATCTGCGCACACTCTTCGCTGATATTTTAGATCACGAGGATAAGCATTATGGACATTATACATCGACACCAAGAAAGCAACGGCTATCTGCAAAAATCCAACATTACCGTCAATTTACTCCTTTAAGATCACGAAACATTTTCACGCCCCCACAGTGTTTATCCGTCGTGCCTTCTTGGAAGCCCCTCACTGTTGCCGCAGCTTTTCAATTATGTGCAGGTGGCGTTTGCAGCTGCCTGTCTTATCTTTGAACCTGCAAACATCATAATCGGCCAGTGCACTCCGTGATACTTCTCCGATTTCACGTGGTTAAGAGCATTCATTACCCAGATAAAAAGCGCACCTGAGAATAGGTTTTTAATGCATCTGTGGAATAGGAATAGAGCTATCACTTTAGGGAGTATTCTTTTCATTGAGTTTTTTTCGGATTGTTGACAGTAGGTGCGGAGATGAGGAACGAGCAGCGCAAAGACCAGTGTGGTGTTAAAGTAATTTTTTCCATTGTTCCGAGAAATTTTCGAAGGCTCATGTTTGCTATTATTAAAGTTGGTGAGGATGTTTCTCATTTGCCATATGTTTGACCCCTTCACATTTCTCTCAGCTTTTGCGAAAAAGTCTTTGAAACGTTTTGATCTGCGAAACATGGGCGGTCAATTAAAATACCAACCAATCACAGCATTGCTGGCTTAAGAACTAATCACAGCATTGCTGTGATAATACCAACCAATCACAGCATTGCAATACTTGCTCTTCAGTAAATCTTGAAGCGTTCTTAAATGGCATTTGGCGCTGCTGATGTTAGGCATTAGGCAAGTGTGATCGAAGGTCCTTTATTTCGAACGGATCAAACACAAGCGAGTGGAACACTCAGTGACCCTTGTTATTATTTTGCTATTTTAGTTCGATACGCTGAAAAGGTCGGATGGAAAGAGTATGTCGTCATACGCAAGCGCTGGTTTCCATGACGACGACGACGATGATGACGATGACGACGATGAAATGTCGCTTGACGCTTTGTCAAAAGACATAGACCTTGAACAAAAACAAGCCAGGCATCAAGCAATGTCGGAAGCAGAGCTGGCATCCTTGTCTCCAGTACGCATTTGATTCTTTGAAAACGGTTTTATATACCTTTTTTTTTTTTTTGTGAATGCGTGTTGTTGCATGGACATTTTTTGTTAAGATCACTTTTGTTGAAAATAACAATTTATTGTATTATTTACCTTTTTACGTTACTGTTCATTTTGTTATTTTTGTCATCATTTTGTCAGGTGCTTCATGAATTGGACGATATTGTTGACAATCTCAAATGTTTAAAGACAAGGGCTGAAGCGTTGCCTGCCGCCCCTTTTGGCGAAAGTAAACTTCCTGAAAAAGTCGTTTTGCCAGGTCGAGACCATTCACAAACTCTAGTTGCCGCTGATCTTTCTGACCGTCACCCGCGAACGCCTGATCACGACGTACGCCAGCCTAGTAAACCTCTACCTCCTCCCATATCCCGGAAGCCGAAATTGTTTAAACAATCTGTAAGTAGCTTGGCATGAGATGCTATCGTCGCACGCATCGCTCCTCATTATCCTAATCCCCCGTTCACTGCAGGATGCAGAAGCGACTGCAGGCGAGTTTTCTTCTGCTGCAGACCCTGCCTCATTCAACGAGCCCGCTCATAAACAGTCTGAGTCTTATCAGAACAGTTCTGAAAACCTATCTGCGAAAGGCGACAGCTCATCCGGGGACAACGCTTCTCTGCTGAGCGCCGATGACCGCGTGTCCCACTTCACCATGCCCTGCCAATCATCAGACACCGACTCGCAGCCTGAGACTTTTATGCGAAAGAGTATCGTCAGTACGACGTCTTCTGCCGAATCCGAATCAGCCGCACCCTTAAATCGTAAAAATAGCATTATAGAAGCAAGTGAGGCGAATTTGAAAAGGCTGCAATCGATGGACGCTCACGAAATATCACTTGTGAGTTCCTTTCCCAGCGTTTTATTATTTGTTGTTTACGAAGCTATGCATGAGTTTTCTTTCAGTTTTCTTTACTGATGTTGTGCTCAAGGTTTTTCCGTTTGTCACTGGTGATGCGCATGCATTTGAATGAAGTTTTCCTTTGTTTTAAGCATTTCTGTTATAAGGATTGTGATAAAATGTGAAAATTGTATTGGTAATGTGTTATCAAGCGAAAAATCTGGCGACTTCCTGTGTTGTCAATTGGGTCTCGGGCCGTTCTTGGCGCTCTGCCGAAGAAGGTTCTGACAATATTTTCCACTTGCACCCGTGTATCCACCACCTCTATTCTTCCCAACCCCAGCCTAAATGTCAGTTAAGGAGTTAGTTCCTATGCCCGGGAACGTGATGCTTTCCTATGCCCGGGAACATGATGCTTTCCTATGCCCGGGAACATGATGCTTTCCTATGCCCGGGAACATGATGCTTTCGAATTAATGCTGGTGTAAAGTGCTGTACTGTTCTACTAATTATTTCATTTAAAGTAAGGGTCTGGAAAAGTTATAAAAAATTCAGAAAATTCTTTTGTGGTAAAATTAAAAAAGTTTTGTAATATATATTGGGTTAACCTTCTACGTCCATACATATCCTTAGCCCTGGAAAAAACATGTAATTTCTGCGGATGCGTGTGTAGTTTTGTGTTCTGTGCGAATGAGTTCCGCGTGCTGTGTTGCAACAAGTAACGCGTGTTGCAGGAAGAAAGAGAGGAAAGAATCAAGTCGGAGAAGATGAAAATAGCTTTGGAGAAAATGAAAGAAGCAAGAATACAAAAGGTGCGTGGTCATAAACGGCGGTTTGTGACGTGATGCCGCTTTGTTTCCACTGCTGAGCGCCAAGAAACGGCGGACTTCCGTTCTACCGGTCTAATTAAATTGGTGATTATTGGTATTGGCGTACACTGCTGTAGGTAGAGATTTGCTGTGTACACAACTGCCGTAGTGCAGTAGGATATAACTTCACAACTGCAAGCTATTCATGCGGAACGGACGATTTGATGATTCTGGGCGAAAAAGTTATTGACGCGTGACAACTTCTTCCTGAAACGTTTTTCCCGTACTGACGTAATATTTTGCCAAACTGATGACATCACAAAAGTGCGTAGAACAAATTCGTCTCTTTGACGTCACGACTAATGTGCCCGTGTTTGTAAACAAAGATCTTTGTGAATATTGCAGTTTTTCAAATTCCTGTTTATGTAGCAACACCCAAGCCGAACATCAGTTCTTGCAACGCTGTGGTCAGTGAGGATTGATGCTTGCGATCCAAACCCGTTGTTGTTTCAGCAGCTCTGACTAAACAAGTTAATGCAGGGGTGCGAAAATGCGTGACGTCTTCCTAGAACGACCAAAAATTTGGAGTGGCCGAACGCCTTTTTTGATACATTTTATACTTAAATGCATTTCAGCACTGTATGGCAAAGCTTGTATGTGTGCGCTACTAAAAATTTCTGCGCCCTACAAACATTCACAGAAAATTTTGCACTCCTGAGTTAATGTGTTTAGATCTTTGCTTGTGTCTGGAAGGAACGCCCTTCGTGCCTGCTGCGGCTGCAAGGGTTGGAGTGCTTCGTGTATTTGCGCGCGGATCGTTTCGTGTATCGTCGCGTTGTGGAAACAACGCAGTCAGTTGCGGACGATGATGGGCTTTAAACATTTATGAAACGCTTGAATCGAAGAAAATAAACGAAAACTTCGTGTTGCACTTTAACAGCTTATGGTGAAAGTCTTTAACAAAGACGACAGTGCGAAGACGATGATGATTGATGAGAGGATGACGGTGCGGACTGTCATGAAGCAGCTCGTCGAAAAGAACCATTTTGATTCCTCGGCCAACTGGGCTTTGATTGAGGAGCTCCCGAGCTTGTATATGGGTGAGTTGGCGATAAACCAAACGATTTTTCGGTTTTGTTTCACGCTAAGATTTGTTTGCTGAGACATTTCTGTCATTTGTCCGGAATAGGTTAAAAGCGTCTGGCATTGTTTCGTTTTCGGTCATTTTTTGGCTGAATTGACTCAAACTTTTTCGGTCCTTTCAAAAAAATCCCGTCAACGACAAAAAAATCACCGAAAAAAATGAGTTCCTTGCGGCGATGGGCTTGTTCCGTTGGGGTGGGTGAGGAAGGGATGCCAGGTAAAGATCATTGGTGGAGGTATGACCCATGGCCAGAGAAGAATGTGGGGAAAAATGTGTTTTATGAAAAAATACTTGGGGCAAATTTGTTCTAACAACACAACTGAAGCAAGCTTATTGTAGCGCGACGTGAGGCGTCGGAGTTTCGAACAGTTAAACACTTGTGCAAAACGTATAAATGCTACTACAGTGGTTCTCAATATGTTTACGTTTTTGCATTGAATGCTCTAAACTGAAGTTCTGCACTGCGTAGTAATGCCACTGCATAACAATGTAATACCATCACGTAACAATACATCAGACATGATATTGCGCGTATCACTGAAATTTCTGCTCAGGTCTCAGCACTTAGCTCAATACAACCAGAACCCTCTATTTTTCGCCCACTCCCCTTCCGTGATCTTCTACTGCTTCGGCGAAGTGAGGGAGGAGGGCAAGGGGAGCGTAGGACACAGATGCTGGAAGTGGGTTTGTCATGTACCAAAGCAGCTCATGCCACCTCAAGCATTGCGGTCGGAGCGGGAACGTTGCTTCAGAAACCACTTTGAAAGAAACACCGCCTTGTATTTCTGCATTGCTGATGATCGCATTTTAGACCCCGTAGTGGTCATGGTCGACTGCCCCCCCCAGTTAGCCTCTGCTCGGGAACTTCCTCATCGCGTGTTTTGAATCCAGAACGGATGTTTGAGGAACACGAGAAGCCATGCGAGCTGCTCAGCTACTGGACGCGAGACACGACCAATCAGCTGCGCTTCGTTGAGAGAAAGGACAAGTACGCTTTGTTCAAGAACCCCCAGGTTTGCCCCCCTCTATTTATGTGTTTGCGTTGTGATGGAGTCGTTTCCTGCCTTCTGCCTCAACAATTGAAACCCTTAGACTATATGTTGTGGCGCAGTAACTCTGGTTTATTTTGTAAATAGTTCGTCTGTGTTCTGTACAGGGTTGAGAAAAACCCGTTTTTTTTAAAACGTTTTTTTTTTTTTTTTTAAAGAAACAAAATTTTGTTCTTTTGTTTGAATTGTTTTTATTGGATCATGCAATATCACTATTTTCAGAATAACACGATAATAACTTGTTATACCTGTTATGGCATTCAAAACTGAGGGTAAAGTAATGTCTTTGTCTTCGCAAAGTGTTGTTGGCCAATTCACTCCACAGTGGTAAGGCTTGGCAAGCATGCGCACAGCAAATAGAGAAAAGCCATTCCCACACAAACTCTGCAGTTTCATGCCAAGTTTATGTACATGACCTGCTAGTTCAGCATCTATATAGTGAATCTTTTCAACATGCTGTTTGGTATGGTTCAACATCAGAAACAGTTTGGATGCAGAGCGGGCAGAAAAATTGGTTAAAATATACCGATTGTGCAGAGCTGAAGAAGATAACCAGTAGAATTTACTCAAACTGCTCGATTTATTCTTTTTGCCAAGTCCTTTAAATTTCGTTGCTGTTCGTTTTGTTTGATTTGAAAAAACAATTACAATTAACTGTACAAGTGTCTTGCTTATTTAATTTTGTAGTAGATTTTTCAAAGGAAAAGCAAAGAGTGTTTTTTGATGGGTTTTATTGATTTTTTATAAGTGGGCTTTAAAAAAACCGAATGTTTTTTTTGGGTTGTTTTTGTACAACAACCCTGGTTCTGTACGTCACTGTTTCGTGTGCTTCTGACGTATGTGGGAACTACCGGGCACTTCGCTTGCGTCATTTATTCCTTCGCCAACCGTCGTGATGTTGTCGGCGGTTGTAGTTGGTTTTCGTAGCAGTTTTTTTGCGAGCAATCTGTTCGCTGATAAAGTTTTGTTATGCAGTGAAACATAGCGTTGAAATACGCGTGTTTGACACATGGTCGTACGTTGCTCTGTGTTCCAGCATTACCTGCTCCCGCACACTGAGCGCCAGGATCAAATGCAGGAAAGACACAAACAGACCCTGTTGGAGGTATGCTTTTAATTGCTGCTTAGTTACGTTTTCATGCTGGATGCAAAGACCTCTTCAAAGCAAACACGATGGCGCGGAAGACGATGTTATTATGTGGCACCTAATCTAAGTGTGCGTGGGTTTTCAAAATCACCACAGTAGTTGTCAAAATATCAATTGCGTGATTGCATTTCGGAAGAAGCGACGTTTTTGGATGCGTTTAGCTAACTGCGTCATGCTTACGTACATTGCCATAACGAAATCCATGTTATCGGGCCATATGCGCATGATATATTCAGAGTGCAGGGTTAAATTTTTTCTGGCGTCTTTAGGCGTTTCCTCTTCATTCGATTTCTCTTCGAGAGATAGGCATTAGTCAGCAATGTGAAGTTATCTGTACGTGGTTGAGAGTGATGCATGCGTCCTCGCTTCCAACTTTTTCGGCTTGCTCTGGTTCCGTCCACGACGAGATTTGCTTGGCGAGTGCGCAGCTGTGCGTGACTGGCCGCAGGCAGAATTGATATCAACTTCCGGCAACATCAGTCGCACAGAACTGTGGCCGTGCTGCAAATGTCGCGATCAACCTTCTGTGCTTTTGTCCGAAGGAGGTTTTTGTGCAAAGTGGTTTTGTTCATTACCGAGCTACTGCATGCGCCTCCATGACGGTGGTTTCAACACCGGGCCAAACTTGCAAATAATGACAGTCTACTTTTGAAATTTACATTGAACTTAAAACCTTCAGTGATTGCACAAGCAGTATCTGCCGAACGGCAATTATTCTTCGGCAAGAACGAAGCCACTTTGATGTTAGCGCATTATACGCTCCGTTGCTAGGTACCTTCAGCTTTTCCTTCGTTGAGTACAACTGTAGACTATCGAAATAAACATATTATTTCTGACTTTTTGATGAAGTTTTTCGTGTTTAGAATAGCACTTCACTCATGCACGAGGTAATCTGTTTTTTCTCCCAATTTCGCCCCACCGCGCTCATGTGTTTCGTCACAACCGGGAGTCTGGTGACATTTCAAATGCAACATTACGCAATTGTGAATCACAAACGGCCATCGACGTTCGGTCTGCGACATTCTCCTTCAATTGTCTTCGCGCTGCAGCTGAATGCGGGCGAAAGTTAACAGACGCTGATCGCAGACACGTCACTCCATCTGTTCATTGTTGTCGTCGCAGCGCAATGCGCCGTGTGCGATGAATGCACGAGCGGGCGCCGCAGCTCTCTTGCCGCGATCACAATTTATCATTTTGTTGAAACAAAATTCAGCAGTAATTTAAATAAAAACACCCCGCCTCCTCGTGCTGTGGTAAAATCGCCGAACCATCGCAAGCCCGATGTTTTTTATTCATTTGAAAACCTTGGTTGCAAGTTCCTTCGTCCCGACGGAAAACCTGACAAAATTATTTATCGCTGCGAAGCCCTTCGGCCACCAAACCCCCTTGACCACTTGGTGTCTCATGGCCCAGAGGGTGTTTGTTGGCTGGGCCAACTTGTAGGGTTCGCTTGAGGGTTGCTGTACATGCGAAAGAAGAACAACCTGACAGAGGTAATAGTTCAACTGTACAAATAAAAAAAGTTTCTGACGCTACTTTTCCGGATATTTTCGACTTCCATCAGTTGTTCCGCATTTCCTGCACAAGGTCATGTGTTGTACTTCACGCACAGCAGCAGGGCTTCAACCAGTGCTCACAGTTTGTTTTTCAGCATGCAGTGCTCACACTTGTATTTCAGGAGTTCTTCTCTGGCAAAGGACCGAGCTCAGGTGTGCCGGAGGTCGAAGGTCACCTGCACATCAAGGGCGACGGGAAGTCGTGGTCGCGCAAGTACTGCGTGCTCAGGCAGTCGGGTTTGTACGTAAGCAAGAGCGGCGAGCCGAAGAAGGGGAAGAAGGTTGGTCCCCCCCGTCTGTTTTGCTGTTGAGTTCTGTCGTCTCCGTCGTCGTCTGATTACTTCACTATTTGTTGGATTCCTACGTTTTTTTCACCAAAAATACTGAATTTTTTCCTGTTCTTACAATTTCGCAACAGAACTTTTGATGTTACTCTGAAAAAAGGGAGATTCACCATCAACTGTCTAAACCAGTGATTCTTGACCAGGGGGACGCGCCTCCCCACCTCCCCAGGGGGCGCAAAGTGATTTCCAGGGGACGCGATCCCTTAACGCGCTCTACAACATGAAGAGCTTGCTTAACAAATTTTCCAATGAATACATTAATTTTTACAACTTAAATTCAAGGGGGCTTGAAACAAAAAACAATTACTTTAAGGGGGGCGTGGTAGAGAAAAGGTTACGAACCACTGGTCTAAACATTCGCAGACTCGAAAAAAGATTTCTTCTGTTTGCGACGTCCTTGTCCGATTATTATCATCACATCAACCAACCAACGACACACCGGGACTTTGCAGTCTTTATTTCTCTCTATAACCTTCAAAGCACATTTCTCAAATTAGTTTTTGCGCAAAGGCGTTTCACGATGAGGGGCAGGCGGACCTTGACACACACGCAGTTGTAGATGTGTGTCGGTCACTCAGGCCGAAAGGGTTTTTACGCTTTTTCCCCTAAAATAAGCGGTTTTCTTTATTGCGAGGGGGTAAAATCGGTGAAGTTGAGACAAATGGGTATCGGTGGCGTGTGAAGAAAGCAATGAGACGCTGTGAAATTAACATTTGTTTTGTCTTCAGCGTATTGTGATTGCGCAGATTTTCCACTCGATTGCATCTGCAACGCACTTTTGCCAAACTTACACCGATGTTTGAATATTGTCAGTGAAAGTTCTACTAGTTTTTTTTTAACTTGTCGCAGTCGCAACCAAATCTAAAACCCGCCCAAAGCTTCTGAATGTTTTTTCAGGGCCTCACAATCACACGGTGTTTAATTAGGATTAAGTGAAACAAGTAAAAGCTTCCTACGGCATGTACCATCGCTGCCCGCGATTTGTGAATGACTCAACAGTGATTCGCTGATTATGCGCCATTTTACTCGCCCCAGTTTGATTGGACATTCTATGCAAAGCGCAGTGGCAGTGGTTGATGGGTGATTTGTCTTCCCCAGCAAACGACCATAGTTAGCTGCTGAGCATGAGCAGCATCTATTCTCTCAGCCTAAAAATAACTGTGCTGTTTATATTTGGATATTTTGTTGTGTCAACTGTATTCGTCAATACCACACAAGCAGTTTTACTTAAATAGGGGCAAACGATAGATTGCGATCGTGTATTAATAGTCCGATCTCCCAGATGGCTTCAGCAGTAAGAGAGCGAAAACATCGATCATGCTGAACCTTGGTTGCTACCATCCTCCTTTTTATACGATGCGCGTCATTTACATTCTTCACGTGGCTGAATGTCTTTACTGCATTGTGACATCACAAAAATATCGACATATTGTCACTTCCTCAGCTGTCCGACCTCAGCTGCCTTGTCATGTTCGAGCAATGCCTTCTGTATCTCGGGCGTGGATGGAAGAAGAAGCACAAGTCACCGTTCGAATATGGATTCGCTTTAAAGGTAACGACTGCAACACAGAATACCTGCTTAACACCAGCACTGCGTCGTGCTGCTACTCAAAAACCCAGGGTTGCCAACCTGTCTTCACCAAAAAAACCCCGACCTTGTCCCAAAAAATGCCAGAAAGAGCCAGATTAGATACACATAAAACATGCAAATCAAATTTTCTTATTAAATACCTCGATCATTTTTAGGACAACAGTAAAATCTTTTCAATATTCTTTGCACCCTGCAATGGTCATAGACTCTCATCAGAAGAGATTTGTAATGAAGATGCAGCTCAGACAATGTTTTGCCAGACTCAAGCCTTTCCGACTGAAAAAAGCCAAATTTTTTTGGTCTGGCCTTTTTTGATTTTCAAAAATTATCATAAAAAGCGAGAATTTAAAAATTTGGCTTAAAAAGGCTGAATTGGCAACCCTGCAAACCCTGCGAATGCGACCAGCTTGTCGCGGAGTGCTTTTCATTATTTGATCACAACTGGCGGCGAGGGGGGCGGGGCCAACGTCCGTGTTGAACCGTTGTCACCACTCGCGACTTCCTCCCATTAAATGCATCGCAACGCCTCCTCCCACAGACAGACAGATAATTTTATTTAACATCTGAAAAAATCAGATATCAGGGGGAGGACAATGACCGCAAGGTCTTCGAGTCATCCTCCCCCTCGAAACACAGTCGAACTGCACAGAAGAAACACAAGTCCAACTGCTCAAAAGACGACTAAAAGTC
>Ga0210059_1001140_pt1 | contig 38847 bp, 20 predicted proteins | sample Ectturendosymbi2_FD_188042 | JGI IMG/M metagenome (GOLD analysis project Ga0210059, IMG submission 188042) | Ecteinascidia turbinata endosymbiont from Florida, USA - Sample 2 (SPAdes) (version 2) | ecosystem: Host-associated > Tunicates > Ascidians > Unclassified | place: Key West, Florida... | reverse complement strand
CACACTTTTACCTGGGAGCTCACTTACGAACCAAGCAATTACGAGCGTGCTGTGCTCACTTTCCCGAGAGCTCATTCGATCACTCAAGCAGTTGGTGATTCAGCAGTAATCGTGTCACGTGACCAGGTAAGTGAGCTGATGAGCTCACTTAAAGCGCCATGTAAAAAGCCCTAATGCCGTTATTTACAGACTCGATAAAGAGCATGTGACTAAAATGAAAATAAGTTGAATTTTTTTCCAGTGGGTCTTCAAGTTCTGCAGACATGTTATTGTAATTTATAGAATCCCGCGAATTGTGCATATCTAATTACGCGTAGTACTAAGCTGTCTTTACATGTAGCTGAGCGTGCTCAGTAAGTTTTGCTGCACTAAGGTTACGATGGCGTTTATGTTTTAATTCCATTATGTATCTCAGTGAAGCCAGTTAATTTAGCAAACTCTCATTAGTCTCGTTAAATCAGTTTAAACAAAGTAAGTCTTTAAACCAATTTCAATAAGTCGAACGTAGCCAAAACATTTTATTATAAAAAATCAAAAAAAATTCAAACGTATGGAGCGACTCCAGTGTTGACGTTTATCCGATGCATACGTGAAATTGTCGCTCAAGAATTGGACTACAACAGGATCCACGTCTTATATGCGCGAATTTTTGTTAAAGGCCCACTTCGGATGTCAGTGTCATGAAGTAAAGTCGCTACTCGGCATCGATTGGACGTGTGTTGGTGTACATCAGAAGCGTGCAAATATAAAAAATTCCATCGTAATGGCGGTCGCAATGACTTCTTGCTTATTTGCAATATTGGCTGCAAACATCATACTGCAAATCGTGCTGCGTATCGTCGAGATTTTCACAAACATTTGTATGGGAAAGTTTTACAAGCAAATGGTGGCATTGATCCAAAGTAGAAGCTTGGAACTTCACAATCAACACTTTCTAAACTTATTAATGCAAGAAAGCTGTCTTTGAATTTACCGGCTTAAATCTGAACACACTTGTTCAGGAAAAAAATGCCAGATAAATGCAAAACCCAAAACCGTAAGACATGACACTAATCTAAACCACTTCCATTTTCACAGGTTAAAAGCTTGCGTTTGCTGTAAGCTTTCGAGGAGTCAGTTAGATTGGCTCTGCTTTCATCTTTTTTGCGATGATTAAAACTTGCACATATTGTACCTGTATTCGAGTAACTAGTCTCCACACAGGTGTAGAGCTGCAAACCATTGCTGTAACAAACATGAAGTTTTAGTCAACTAATAGTTTAAAAAAATGGAGATGTTGGCTGTGGAACAGAAAATACCCGTCAGTCCAGTGTCTGAAACTTTCTGACAACTGCTTGAAAATATGGGTATGGTGAACAACTTCAACAGTTGATTTACCAGCTCCATAATTTGGACGGTTTTCTTATTTCTTGTTTAATCACAGAAAGAACGGATCGTTTCTACATAAATACTGTAGTTGTCGAAGTAGAACTTTGCGCATGAGCCTTATGCTATGATCTCGTTGTACAATTACAATAATGCTGCCTTGTGTCAACGAAACCCTAGGATTCAGTGGCAGGTGTTTCTGCAGATGTTTGTTTGTCGATGTCTGAAAAGTGTGACTATATTAGAATTAAAGATGACGTCAAATCGTCACAATGTTTGCGTTAACTTAATGTTTATGGCGTTAAGTCGATCGCATGGGCATGATTTTTAAAATAGAAGTTGATCCTTATATATTTACTTTACTACAAACGTATGAAAGTCATCTTACTGTTTTACATGTGCAGACAAAAAAACTTACTATTGGACAAAAACTGACTGTTGTTTGTAAAGTTGGGTACATGTTGACTAGCCCTTCCAGCTTGACGTGTCTAGCTTCAGGCAGTCTCGATCCTGCCAACCTCACATGTGAACCAGTCAGCTGTGGAGAACCAGTTGCTTCAAGACATGCTACCCTAAGCAATAGTACATACAAATACGGTGAGTCGTTCATAATTTTGAAAAGACTGACTGCCAGGGCCGGATTTAGTTCATGCGAGGCCCTCGGATAATCCACTTGTGAGGTTCCTTCTCCCACTGTTACAAGAGAAAATGAAAAAGCGTTAATCAATTTGTGCAATGACGATATTGACACTCTAAAAGTACGGTCAATAAAAAATTCTAAATCATACTAGAGTGTCCCACGATCACTGCGCTTGTTGCTGTCTTCGATGCAAAAAGCGCTAATTGACAAGAAATTGTTGAATTCGCACACGGCTAGCGGGAACAGGATTATTAATTTTTGGAGACAAACCATCCGAAAACATCACGGTTAAATATTTGACAAGACACATGGCCTAAGTTTCACATCAGTTTTTTCCTATCTGTGCTCAAAAAATAAACACATTGCACATATGTGTGGCGGCAAAAACGTTTAAGCACAACGTGAAGACCACGGCGCGTCTCGCTTACTACCGCTGTAAAAATCTTACACACACACGAGCAAAACACGTCGAGTTAAACGCACCCAAATGGTTGCAACTTCTACGTTCGCGATTCGCGTTTTAGTTACTTTTTCAGACTGCTAAGAATCGAACGCAACGAAACCGTCGCCAGAAAGTCTTCAATAGGGAGCATTACATTTGAGCGGGGGATTTGACATTCTGAAAATTTGGTAAAATCTCCACTGATTTTATATTTTTATAATTTATATTTTACATATTTAAATTTGGAGGGGCTGAGCCCACCAATGTTCCCCGTGGCAACGGCACTGGTTCAAACTTCCCTTATGCTGTCATTATGAAATATGTCCAAAAAGCTACAGTCAGCACAGTAAACATTTAAAGAGGTTTTGTCCTGGCCTTCTTCATAACAAAACCATCCAGGAATTCATTAAAAGTTGTTTGCCTAAGTTTGTCACTTTTAATGCACCGAATGCTTAGTGTGGACAACCTCTCCTAGAACATTGCGACCCTATAATTCATTTTTACCCTGAGCAAGTTATTGACCATCAAGCTAAGATGTAAGGGTCCGCGTGGTTGGGTAAACTAAAAACCACTAATCTAAGGCATACAGTTAGGTTTAAGCTTACATAGATTGGTAAATCCGGCCCTGCTGACTGCACACGCTATAATACGTCAGTTCTGAAAATAACCAAAAACGTTATTGTGCTAGCTTTCAAGACATACAACACGCTGTTTTGCACATTCTAAAATTGCACTTAAATTTGTATGGTTATTTACTTCCTTGATGACCTAAAAGCGAAGCAGTCATCTTGGTGGTAATGATCAGTATGCATTAACATGTGTTAGTCAAGATAAACAATTCCATTACTGGGAAAAATATATCCATTAAAGTTTACTGGATACGGAAACAGTTGATCTTAAAAAGACGAATATGATTATGATTTTTTACTTTTTTATTTCGAATTTGCATTGATTTTGGCGCTAATTTTTTTAGATTTTATCCTTAGCAATTTTCTAGCAAGTTCAGGGAGGGTGATACTAATCTGGAAACGCGTTTTAGTGATCAAAGGTTGTTAGAATCGATATAAGCTAGTGAAGCTTTCATTTCAATAAACACAAACAAAACGGAAACCCAAAACTTGAAAATTTTTTTCATTGCAAACTAGAAGACTCGCCGAGTCTTTTAAGGGCTTGAACAGCTCTCAAGAACAATCAACTGGCGACGTATGGTGTTGTTAAGTGGCGCGACAATACGGGATTTACAGCTACATCCATCCAGCACCGAAGGTGTTCGCGTCAGAAGCACCCACATGAGAAAGCTCATTAAATTTCGTTTTCATCATTGAATACGTTTTGAACTCCATTTGTAATGAGTTCCATTTGTATGTTACTTGGCATTTTCATTATCTTTTGTTCACTAAGTAAGAATGCGTTTATGAATGCCAAAATTTAGACTGCTTCTTTAGCAAAATCACAAGTCTATCAAGACTCTCAAACTTCACTATCTAAAAGTACTTGTAGAAAGATGGGACAAATTACAGCCAATCAGAGTGGCTGGAGATAACAAAAGATTTTTTATGGTTGTTGACAAAAGCTCTATCTGGCACACAATATTCAAATATTTCCAGTTAACAGCCTAGAAACACCTGATATCAGGAAAATTTTTAAAGCAACAACTGCTAGAAACAAAACCAGACACGTTGATTCTCCACTTTGTCCTGTTGTTGATGGAGAAGCTGGTTTGATGCTGCCTACGGTGCAAATAATTTAGCTGAAGTGAAAGCGATTGCATCTGAGATACTTGCCGGCGATAGCAAAGGTGGATGGGGACACCTGGTTTAGTTGTTTGCCTCTTTAAATCACGAATTCTGAAATGCCAATTCGTAAAGCGAGTGGTTAAATACAAATGGATAGTTACGAATACAAAAACGATGAAAAACGCTAAGTACACCCACAAACCTGACAGTGTTCCTCAGAATACCAGGAAGGGTGAGAAAAAAATTCACGGTTGGTTTTATCCGGCAAGCTTTTCAGCTACCAAGCCCAATAGACAAATGTTCACGAAACAAGATACTGTAAAACAAATGATACACGGTTGTTTCTTTCAGTCGACAACCGACCTTTATCAGGGCGTGGAACAAGACTCAGCAGTATTCATTGGTTTTTAAATGGCAGCGCAGCCAACCAATCTCGGCAGTGCAATCAGAACCTGCCCAAATACCCATTCATAACAGACAATGTTCATATTGCAGCTGTTATGAACATGAACCTGGTCTGTAATGAACGGGTCTGATCCACTCCTTTGTGTACATAGGCATGCTCTCTTCATCTGTAAATGTACCTCATCTTGTTCTGTGTTTGCTTGTTTGTTTATTTTGACTGTGCTTATTTGATTTCCATTTCTTGTGTTTCAAAGCTGTTCAAAAAGTGATAAACGGGTTAGTTGACTAGATGACCGCCATGGTCTTTCACCAATCCTATATGACACAAAAATGATACTCTGTTTAAATCGATCAGTTACTTTGCTATTTTGTTTTCATTTATTCCAATGTTAACTGACAATTGGTTTCCTTACTGCGCGATGTCTCTGTATTATTTCTGCTTTGCCTTATTCATATAAAACAGTAAATCAATCGATCTGTTATGAACAGGTCTGTTCTGAGTGGACACCCATTTACTACTACTGTTTTCACACTAGTACTACGTTGTTTCACTCCAAATGCAGCTTAATACACAGAGGGAAATAGGTCATTAGTTTTACTGTTCATGACATTGCCATTGGTGTTTATCTAGGACTCGAGAAAACGTTTACAAAAATCAGATTTTTGATTTACGCCAATCGGTACTATGTTTGGCTATGATGGCCTGCTCTTTTTCCCGATAAACAACGATATTTTGATTTCCCCTATGTACTGTAACGGACAATCTTTACACGGGTTACTGTAAACTGCCGCTTTGTGTTTAGAGGGGCTGACTGGCTCTGTATAAGGTTCTGCGTCGTGATGAAGACGGGTCGTTGACAGGGTTGTTTTCAAACAACCCGACCCAAAAAAACCACCCGTTTTTTTTTTTAAACCCATAAAACCCACCAAAAATCCCACTCTTTACTTTTCCTTTGAAAACTCTACTAAGAAGCAAAAAATAAAATAAGCAGGGCACTTGTGCAGTTATCTGCAATTCTTTTTTTCAATCAAACAAAACCAACAGCAAACGGCAGAGTTTGTGTGGGAGTGGTTTTTCTCTGTTTGCTGTGCGCATGCTTGCCAAGCCTTACCATTTAGGAGTGAACTGGCCAACAACACTTTGCGAAATCAAAGATTGGGTACGTTTCTTTACCCTCAATTTTGAATGCCATAATAGGTGTAACAAGTTATTATCGTGTATTTCTGAAAATAGTGATATTACATAATGGAATAAAAACAATTCAGAATGGTGTTTTTCTGTTTTCTTTAAAAAAATAACAAAATCTTGTTTCTTTAAAAAAAAAACAAAAAAGCGTTGTTTTTTTTAAAAACAGGTCGGTTGTATTTTTTTAAAAGCCCGGGTTTTTGTCAACCTTGGTCGTAGACCTACCGAAACGTTGGTGTATCTTTTACTTTGTTTCGTGAACGTTTGCCAGTTGAGCCTTTTTAAATATATACGCATGGGAGCCATATTAGATATGCATAAACACTCTTTCCGGTCAAAAGGGTATAGATCGAAAATGTGTAAGCCATAAGCACGCAAATTGACTTGTGTACGCCGAAGCATTGGCGATTGTAAGGGTCAGTTTGGATTATGCAAATACGAAATAAGGATAGAAAAGAGCTCAGATGGAGTGACTGTTTATCACCTATTCATTCAACACGCATAATGGTGCCAGGTTGTATTCGAAGTGACCAACTGCTGCGTTGCTCCATAAAACCTATGCGTGCATTTCGTAAGCCGTTGTGTACAAACTTAGACTATTCATGTTTTGTAATAAGTCCTACAAACGTTCAGAAGTGCCGCAGCAAGTTAAATGTAACTCCTGTATCGTCCTTTTCACAGTTTCACTCCTTGCAAAATTGTGCACTGTGGATTGGTCCAAAAGTGTAGCTGTGTTTCGTCGACAAAAATTCGTCTTATCCATACGATTGTTTTCGTACAGCATTTATCAGATTGCAGTTAACAATTCATACTTGACTGAAGTCTTGCAAGCATTTAAAATCTTTATTTTATAGGTGATGTTGTAACTGTGCAGTGCATTCCTGGTTATTGGATTGCGCCTGGTATCTTATCGAAAGAGATTACTTGCCGTTACGACAAAACGTGGTCAGATGACGCTAGGCAGGTGAGCATCCAATGCCAGCCGTGTTTCTGTAAATTTGCAAAGTGTTGTCGAATGTCGATACTCGCAGAAGCTGGTAGAAAAAGTCAATGTCGCAAATTTTATGTGCATTATACTACACTGTAACTAAATTATACATTGCTGCTGGTGGTTTCAAATCACGAACATGAATATTGTTCAAAAAACGTGTCTGTTTTGTTCATTTTCTGAAAATACCAACAATTTCAAACTTAGTTACTCAAGGGTGGGGATGTAATCATGTATTTTAACGTTTTTGTCAAAACCAACAACATGGCTGATAGCTTCACAGCATTTATCTCGTATAAGAGAAATTTTTCAAATCCCTTGAAGCTGAAAAGCGGCATGACGTTGCTGTCGCTCCAAGCCTGTTTAGAATCTTTTCCTCTGCTGCGCTCCACGCTTTCCATGATAGTAGCGATTAGTATCACGTTATGGCGCACCCAAACAGCTGGAGGTTGTTTGGCCTTGCGTCCTTGTACGTGACATCCTTGTAAGTGAAGTACTGTTTGAAGACGGTGCTACTCTGGTATCATATAGCGAAAAGGCCCGTGAATCACAGATGGATTGATTTGCAAATGCTTGTGAGGCTTTTTTTCCTGTTCAGCAACAATAAAATTACTTCCATGAAGATGGCATTGTGAACTCGAGCGCAATGTTAAAATTTCGTTAACGTTTAAAAAAATCACTGAAAATATTTTAAAGTTGTTGTAATTAGCACAATCTTTGAAACTGGAAAGGAATTAATTTCTCAAAAATTATTTAATTTCGCATTTAAACTCATTTAGAGAATGCAAAGCAACATACCGTAGAATAAAGTTGGCGATGATTTGCAAGATAAAAAAGGCAGAAAAAAACTTAACTAACTTGAAACATGAATTAACAACATGATTTATTCGCGGATTTCGATGGGAAACACTTCGTTCGCGGGGTTGGACGCAGTCGCGAAAAACAAATTTCGTCATGGAATTTTTTCTACGAAAAAAAATTTTCGCGAAATATTTTATTTGAGACGGACAGTTTTTTAAGCTTAAAAAATTTTTTTCCATTATGCTGCCTGTTTTCAAAAATAAAAATACGTTATGTGAAAAACATTTCCGCAGTGATTCTTTAATATAACAAAATTTTTACATGCCGCAAAAAGACACCGTACACTGCCATGTCCAACGGCTGCGCTCCTGAAAAAGAAATCCAGTCGATAATCGGTGAAATTGCTCCCACCTTGTTTCGACTCACTCCCTGAGTTTGACGCAATCGGCACTTCACCATGCACGCAAAAAGCAATATGTACAGTGCTTGAACGCAGCATAAACCTATTCTTACAGCTCTGCAAGATCGTCATTTTACACAGGGCAGGAACGAAAAACAGTTTTCATATTCGATGCCCCTGGGCCCTGCAATGTCTGCGGCGCAGCGTCATTTGTAGGGGCACGATTGAGAATGAGTCATCATTGGTCATCATGCTATATTTTCTCCCGCGATTTTTCTGATATTATCGCCCAGCCAAAAGCATTCTATATGTTTGCTCAAATCTGCTAACCGAAGTATTGGCCGATACCTCTTTTAAGGAAATGTTAACTAGGATCTGTATATCTTGTCATCCGGCTGGGAAATATTCCGACAATAGTCTGGCGTGCACCGCTACGTGCCCTAGTGATCAACTTCCACCCTTCACCTTGCGCTGAAATAGGCAACAGTTACGTTCGTAATTTGTTTCGAAATTTGGTCCTGAGGTGCGCATTGTACGGCTCATTGTTACGTACTGCCACCTTTCATTACGCATGTAGTTCTACAAATTAAAATGGCACTTTCCCAAGGGAAACTTTGTTTCACAGATAATATGCGTTCCTCTCCAATGCCAAGCTCCAGTTGATACCCGGTATGCATCCGTCGAAAAATCAAGCATGGAATATTCAAGCAATCACGTGATTACTTGCTACGAAGGCTATTGGATAGTTGAAAGCGAAGCGCAAATTCAACGCAGCACTTGCTCAGCCAATGGAACGTGGCAACCTCCGATCCCGGAAACATGCGTGGGGTAAGCTCCTAAATGGCTATCTACCTTTTTTGGCCCTTAGATTACCTTTCCAAACCAAGTATCCGATTGAACACTTTTCACTTTTCTATGTGCTATGCTGACACATCATGAGCAACTGGTCCAAACTGTACTGCACAAAGGTTTCAATTTTCAGGAACGTTTTATCAAGGATTCATGGAACTCCATGTGGACCACGTTGAGAATCACTGTATTAGATAGTGCGAAAAAGCTTACAGTGCGTAACTTTACTATTTTCAATCCCCGGATTTAAATTCAGTTACTCTAACCCAGTGGTTCCCAACCTGGGGGTACGCGTACTTCTAGGGGTACATTTGCCTATCTGAAGGGGCAAATTTATCGTAAAGCCGAAACAAATTACTTTGAGACATAAAACGAAGTCTACCTTTATAATTCCAAAAGTTCTATTAAAAATTCAGTGGATTTTTGTTCTTTTACACAGCCTTTTTGTCATAAGAAATTTTAGGGGTACATGCTCATCTGTCGAATCAGGCCCGTCACCTCGGTGCCTTTGGTGAGCCAAGCCCCCGAATTGAAATATGAAACACTATAAATCAGTGGAGTTTTGTCGATTTTTACATGTCAAGCCCCGCTGCACGAACGTAAAGTCCCCCTGTTGAAGACTTTCTGGGGACGGTTCTGGTCAAAATGCTAACGGGGTGCATGGTCAGGGGAAGGTTGGGAACCCCTGCTCTAACCAAACCGAACGATCTTCATCGTTCTTATAAAGGCCTTAACTATGTGATCAATGTCAATAAAATAACAAGTAAGATATCAAGCTTTGCCATAGGCAGTGGCGTAACTAGAGGGGGGGCAATGGAGACATCTACCCCTGGGCGCAGCACTTTGGGGGTACCAAATTGAGATCAGAATGTTACGTAAAAATTAAGAAATGCCAAATGTCAGCGAATACTACTAATAACGATTTAGAAAATGTTGAATGCCAGCGGCTACTTGCAGTTGCGAAATCTCATCAAGATCACCATGGTTCGCAAAGCGAGCAATTATGAACCTTAGTGGCGTTTCAAAGCATAGTTTCTGCCTCCAGCAATCAATGTTCGCATGTGGTTTGACTCCAGTTGTGTCACAGTGCGGCTTTCAGATAGCCGGGTTACGAACTTTCCGAAATCACTCACATTCTGTAGTTGCGTCATGGGACGGGAATCCAGCGTGCGCAGTGCATGCAGTGCGCATGCTTTTAGAGCAGTGGTGCCCAAAGTGGGCGGTACCGCCCCCCTGAGGGCGGTGAAGCAGAAATGGGCGATTGGGAGGCGGTGAAGCAGAAATGGCGGTGGGCGATAGGAGACCCAATTAAAAACTACATTTCTGTTGTCTTACTAACTTTGAGTGACTAAATGTCATAAAAAAAACAGTAAGATCAACAAACATGTATTGTATGTAATTTGTAAACAAAAACTTAGCGTTTTGGAAACAAAGCAGAGATGAAATGCTGATAAATTGATGAACTGCAGTTTCCATCACTAAAGGTAAGCTGCACAGTGAAACTGTCCTCCTCTATAATTAAATGATTATGATTGGAATTTTCGTCAGCTGTACTTCTTGGCACGGGTAAACTGCTACTTAACAATGGCCAGTGACTATCACAGGTCAGGTTTGAGAATGCACGCTTGCACTTAGACTCAGCCTGTAACCAAAAGTGTGAGCTAATTTTGGATGGAGTGGTTTAATGATCACAAATATAATGATAACCTTGTACGAGTTCAGTTCGAAAGTAGAAAGGCAATCTACATTCTTTTACAGATAGTGTTAGGTGCCAACAAGAATAAGTTACCTAAAAGGAATCGAAAAGATTCTGGAAAACAGAAGTGTGTATCAGAACGCACTTTAGCTTGAGCAGCGCCAAGGAAATCCAGGGAGAGAGAGATGGTAAAGCCAGTGGACAACTGCAAGTGTCATGGCTAAGTTCAAAAACTTTTAACATATGCAGATTAAATTCAATCCTACACTGCTCCGAACTCAAAATTTACTAAAAATGTGGCAGAGTATTAATGGATTAATTGATCAAAGGACACCAAACGGTTTAGAAGTGTTCGGCTAAGTTTAGGCAATGTGGTGCACTCGGATAATGATGAAGAGAGTTTGTACGCCTGTTGCTGCACACAGAAGGTGACTGTCAAAGGGTGTCATAGATACAGTATCTTGGCTGTCACAGTCCACAGATATCTTCACGAAGTTCAATGAAGTTAATTTGCAATCGCAGGGGAATGGTGTTAACCTTATTAAAGCCAAATCAGCAATCTTCACCTTCTTATCCAAGTTTAATGCTGTTCAAACGAAATCGAACCCTTCATGAACTTTGACATTTTCCAAATCATTAACTCTTAACAGTTTCCGACGACTAAATGAGTTAATTTACTAAATGAAGTTTTATAGTGAAATGCATCTTTGCGCTCATTCCTGTTTCAATCGTTCTCAAACATCCCAAGTATAGAATACGAAAAAAAATGTGTTGATATGTGTGCTAGGCATGTAGGGGGCGCTAGAAATTTGTTTGTCAGGAAAGGGGGCGCTATCTAAAAAAAGATTGGGTAACACTGTTTTAGAGCAGCGATGAAACCTGAAGTAAGTTGTTGCCAGGCATGTGTAGAGAGGTTGAGAACGAGGCGACGGCCCCGGGCATCAGGCAGGGGGTATCTAAAGAGTGGAAATGCAAAAAGTACATTTTATTAAAATCTTGTAACCGGACCAAGGGTGCACAATTTTCTGTGAATGTTAGTAGCGCGCAGACGTTTTTTTTACGTTTTTAGTATAAGACGCGTACACATAAGGTTTGCCATACAGCATTCATTTGCATAAAGTAAAAAATATTTTTAAAAAAGTTCGCGCACTCGAAGTTTTTGGCGGCGCGAGTGCCCGGGCGCATTTTTGCAACCCTAAACTAGACGCTTCTTATTGGCTACGAACAAATGCTGCATGGATCTGATGGTAACTTGCATGAGGGTGCATGCAAATGTACGTTAAGTGACCTGAGAAAGATGAAGCGCTGCCATCATTACTTTCATCTGTTTTTTGTTGTTTTTTTTACTAAACAACATCTTTAGCAATTTGTTTATAGTTCAGAAAAATATAAAGAACAGCAATATATCAAACTGCGTGGCTGTACACTTTCAGGTACTATTTATAATAGAAATAATAGACAACTCTATCTCATATCATGCCTCACAAGTGCTATCTTCTTTTAGTGGGCCTAGCTGATTGATACGTGTTTGCATGAATAAATGCTATATCTGATTCTTCAATGCATACCCAGGCCTGGAAAAAATTTATTATAAACACATGCCTCAGGCCCACATAATAAAACAAATTATTATAATAATAGTCATTTAATTATTATAATAATAGTAAAAGTAATTATTGTAATAATAGTTATGATTTATTGCTGAAACATGGTCCATATCGTAGGCGCAATAAACAACGCATGAGCACAAAAAATGTTTAGCCATAACGCATTGCTGAATAGGTGTCTGCACATAATCACACGGATAGGGGAAAGAAAAAATTTTAACATCACGCAACTAGCGTCATACACCCACCATAATACAGGGATGGAGTAGTGTGAGAGAAATCAAGGCATTTTTACATCAAACTTGAGGTAAACGGCTAACCGTTAAAAGGAGACAAAAGTAAAAGATGAATCTGACGGGGTACACATTAGCGCACAGATACATGCAACTGTTCCAATCAAGGTTTCAAATGCTTGACAACACATTTATCATGAGATCGACAACGGAATAAATTTCCTTAGTTTTGAAGCCGCCAATTAATCATCCTGATTTTTACAGCAGCGCGCGGAAGCTTATCGTTGTTATGCAAAAACAATATTGAGAGACACGTACACTGGTCCAACGCATCAACAATTATATCAGTTGGTCACCGTCATACGTGAGCGTTAAATAATTGAGGAAAAACGAAGATTTGTAAAAAGCATCAGACATTTGAAGAGATCGGATGAAAAAGTTAGATGAAGATGCACAACGTTGCAAGAGCGATAAAAATTATTTCTCAATAAGGCATCAAAAGTCGTGACACGATGGATAACTTGGTGTGGGCGAACACTTACATTTCTGGGTGTGTAATGCATAATTGGGTAGGCATTATTGTCTGCAGCACGCAAGCGCTTCATACTAGCCTGTGTGTATTTGCTGTACAGTTGGCAAGCATACATTGGCATGCAATAGGCACGAAATAGATTGTTTTTTACTGCAGGAGAGCAATGATCGAATATGCCTCGAAGCTTGTTTGCTGCACAATATAGCGATTTCATTTACAGCGATATTAAAAAATACACAATATAAGATATTAAAAATTAACACATTGAAAACAAAAATACCGTTTGAATTATTTTTAATTTAATTTTTAAAACTTTTTGTCAGAACTAGTGTCTACGTATTTGAAATGCCTGTATTTTTCACATTCCTCAATCCCAGAATTTGGTAGGGGTGTATTCAACCAAGCAGTTTCCCCGGGCATCATTAGACCTATCTGCAAGCCCTGGTTGTTGCGACAACAGATCTGATTTAAGAAATTTTTTAGATTTGATGTTTTGACAAACGTCATGTTGAAATGGGTTTTATGTGATTCTGAAGTTAGTAACGATGATTTTCATTTCTTTGGTGTTCAAATAAATGCTGACTACTTTTGCAAGAATGTAGTTGCAGCTGCGTGACAGCACTGAGTATTCTAGTTATTGTGAACTTTACCATTTCTGCTGCATGTGCTTTATATTACTTTGACCTGCAACCTGAACATTTCCCTGGACATGATTGTCGAAATTCAGGTCACAAAATTGCTGACCTCGAACTTCTCACTTAGCCTCACTGGCCTTAGATATTTTGTAGGTTAATGGATGTGACACATTTGAATTATATCAATTTTTAAAGAAATAATCGATAAATTAACAGAAAAGGCAAGAAAACTTGTTTTTGAAGTTATATAATTACAAGTAATGCATTAAATAGCAGTTTTTCTGTCAACTTTTCAGGGTGTTGTATCCAAAATAATGTTTTATGTCTGGCAATTTTGCATAAAATCATTTGCCTTCAGTTTTTCATATACGTTCTTCTCTCTTTCCTTTTCTTTCATGTATTCGTGAGTCTCCCTCAGTCAGTTGTTTATAATCTTTTAACTCAATGGGAGTGCATGCTCCACAAACCCCTTGTTCCTACAGCTCGTATCAGCGGTGATTGTAACAAGACCTGACGAGGGGGGGAAACAAAGAAGTTACGCTGCATTCGGCATCTTCAGAAGGCTCTAACAAGCCCGTGCTTTAGGAAACAAGGTTCAACTCCGGCCAAGTTTATCCTGGTTTATCAGAAGGTTTTTGTGCCCAAAAAATTCTGCCAGCGAAATTCATGCAGATTTTTTGCACATGATCAGGGAACTTTTTGCCTAGTTTTTGCATTTTATTTCACTAGTTGCTACAATTTGGATGTATTACCGCAATCTGGAATGCCGCAACAAAACGGTTTGAACGTTCAATCGTGACCGAAATTTAAGTGGTGATAGCTTCACGCAAAACGATTAAATTTTGAACTCTACGATGGGTTGTGATTTCCAAGATTCAAAGGGCCTGACGTCAATTCGGTGAAGTCACAGCACATAAAGTTTTCCCACGGGTCTAGAAACAACACAGTATATACTCTTCGCATCTATGCTGCCATGACTTTGCCCCCGGGCGCGAGAAACCCTAGGTACACCACTGGCCATGAGTGAAGTATCTCGTTACCAATGGGCTTGAACATCTTCATTAAAGATTCATTACTTCTAGACTTCATTAAAGACATTAAAGATACAAGACTTCATTAAAGATGTTTATTGCACAATTTAATTGATGTATTTGTCGAAACCAGTAATAAACAGATGAAAGTTTGTTATTTTCAAAAAAATGCAAAGCGTAGCCAGACAAGCAGCGCAATCGACATATTTTGTATTTTCAAGTTACAACAAAAAAACTGATGAAAGATCCAGTTGAAATTTCGCGTTGGTGAAAGGTGGTTTCTATGCTGTTCGTGATAAAGTTTAGACATACTGTCAAGCTCGCCACCAAAGGGGCTTGGGGGGCTTAGCACGTCCAACTGCTCAATCAGCTATTTTGTTTTATGTACTTGCAGTATCGTTTGCAGCAGTCCGAGGAACATACCAGCATCATCTTATCACTTTAGTGGAATTGTATACGGTTCTGTGGCTGTTTATGTTTGTGAACCAATCCACTGGGTTGCACTAAACATATCCAAAACTTGGGTTATCACAGGTGAGGTTATTAAACCATTTTTTATTCTTTGATTTTTTGTAAATCGTGTAATGAGCGGCAAATGTAATTATCTCAGTGTGGCTCAGAACTTTTTAGTGCATGTTGTTTGCCGCCAAACATATTTACTGACATGAAATTTCCTAATTTTTATGCGTAGCCAAGGGTAGCGAAACCTTTCTGACTGAGCAGTGTGTAAGTTTTGAGCTGTGATGTACACCTTGTCTCGGTGTTGCTCTCAAAAGATTTGCCAAGTGCCAGCTCACTGAACATAACGCTTAATTTGCAGTAGCTCAGCAAAACAGCTCGGTGCCAAAACAGTTCAGCGCCAAAATAGGCCGGCGCCAAATTTCCTTGTCGAAGAACAATATTAGAGTTGTTGCAGATCTCTCTCCGCAACATCTTTGAAATGGAGAATGGGTTGACTGACACTTCTCGTATCGGAGCTCAGTTCACCACAGAATATGTTTTGATACAACCGTCAAAACTGCGCTTAGTTCAGGCGCTTTTCAAAATCATTTGCAGCTTTGAATCTTCTTTTCTAGTGCTGCCAAAACCTGCTCGCATACTGATTCCACGTGGCACGCTGTCCTCACCGAGCCATGACCGCCAACTTGTTTCTGTATACTTTGTCGCAAGAGTCTTACACCTTCGTCACCGACTCCACAGACAGGAATTCGAGCGTAAATGGTTTGCCCAGCGGCAGCAGAATGAATTTTATAGTGGGGTTACGATCTAAGCCGCTTAGATCAGTCCTTCCCAACCTTTTTCAGGTTGCTACCCCCTTTTTCCTGACCATTTTGGTGGGGCACACTGAGATACTGCGTTAAAACAAAAAAAAACAGAGTTAGGATAAGGAAACAAATTATTAACAATGGGCGGATTTCTAATTACGATTTCCTGATCTAATCAATAGAAAATCAGCTGATTTTCAAGTAATGTTTTGGTTAAATACTGGAAAATTGTGACATTTGAAATTTTTCGCCACGCTCCTGACAGAATTTCATGGCTCACTGGTTGGGAAGCGCTGGCTCAGATCATGGTTGGACGTCATTGGTAATCATTCAGCTTGGAATGCTCTTTTCCAACAACTTTTAAAAAGATTGAAAACGCGAAAGTGCACCACCTACTTTTGCTATGATTTTGTCGCAGATATTTTGTCAATATCGTTGTTTCTCGGCCCTCCTAAAAAGATTGGCTGTTTCAGATTCCCGAACCCCCGTTCCGCCGCCTATAAAATTCAGTTCACAAATCAAAGATCGGTAAAATAACTTCACTGAGCAGCGTAAAGACTCAGAGTTACTTTTGGTTGGCGCTTATTGGCATGCCACTGTATGAATAGTGCTGTTCGTCAGCTTCAAGTTGCCCATTTCATGAAAACATTTGATGCCATGATTTAAAACATTATTTTCCAGCCGGGAACAGTTCAACCCCGTGTCTTGTAAACTTCCACCGCTCAAAACGTGTTTAATTTGCATTTACTGTCCACATCACAAGGATTTGTAGTAGCGCACAAAAACATTCAAACAGGAAGGAAGCGCTAGCTGATACGCACAAGCAATACTATAAAGCAACAAGCACTGACTCAACACGCCAGCAGCGCCTACTGCAACTTCTCATCGCAATGAAAACATTACAAAATGGTTAAAAATGCCGATATGTGAAAATCAGCAGACCTGCGGATAAAAATGCTAGATGACGGTGCACACAGTTGAACAGATGTACACAAGTTGTTTGGGACTGAAAGCTGGAGGTTGAGCGGAACGTCTATCCTGAGCAAACAGCCATACGGTGTCGTAAAACGTTCTTGCTACCTACTTTTATTTCAAAGAACTTCAGCTAAAAACGATATGGTGTCAACTGCAAACGACGGGTTCCATACTTTGCTTTTGCAGGAGTAAAACAAGTGAATGCCAAGTGTGGAATGGCGGGTTTGTGGGACCCGAACCCAGGAGTTGAGTTCAGTTGTATCAGCTTTCACAGCATAAGTTTGCTTTCTGTTGATGGTAAGTGTACTGTTCAGATTCTTATAGACTATAAAAAATAAAAATTTTCTGTTTTCAAACAATAAGGTTTTTTTCGGTCTTGCACGCCAAAGTCTGCATCCGATAAATATTTCATGCGCAACGATATTTATCACACAAAGCTTTTAAATTACCCAAGCACCATATGTGCTACTGCTTCGGAAGCTCTTCGTCCGACGTTACACAAGAGGGAATTTCAGCAAGTTCTGAATGACTTTAACATGGGGAGTAAATGATGCTTAATTTTGACAACAAAAATGCAAAAATTACGTTTTTCAAAGTCAAGCATAAGATTTTTAGGGCCCGTTCTCAAAAGTGTTTTTACCATATTTACTTGGCTATCTCAGTAAAAATCCTATGTCATACAGGCGAGTTGGCATGGGTTACAAATTTAAATGTTGTGTAAAAAAGCTTGGATACCTAATACCACTTCATCAACAGTTGAAAGCCCAAGTTTTCTGCTAGCTTTAGAATCAACCGACTGGGCTCTGTTTTCATTGTTTTGCGATGATTCAAACTTGCACATATCTATATTCAAGTAAGTACTTTCCACAATGAGTGTAAGCAAGGAATCGATCAGCAAATTTTAATAGGTACCCTCATTGTGGGTTGCTTGACCATTTAATCAATTTCGATTTGCAAGCCTGGTAAACTAGGTGAATGTTCTCTTGTTGTGGCTCTCAGAAGAGTTTATGGTAAAAGCGTAGTGACAAGCAGTATGCCTATGGTGCCTGTGCTTGTTTGATAGTGGTTTTGCGACTCAAAGCAACTTTATAAAAATTCAAAAAAATGCTCTTTATAAAAATACACACAAAAATTCTCCCTCTCCCCGCCAAACTTTTAAGCATACGCGTATGGTTACAAGAAGATGCTAGTTTTAGCTAGCATGGGTTTTGTTTAACATTAGTTGTGTTGCTTTGTGCGATGGCATTGCATTAGCTGATGCTGTTCAGGTTCTCCATCCGCCAAAATGGCCCAATATGCTGATCCTGGCCCGCCATATCAAACTTTGCTCGGAACACTTCCTATGACCTGGCTGGAATTGAAATCCAAAAACACATCTCTTTCGGACAGTTTTTTACCCGCAGAAGCTGGAAACGCGTCGCTGGTGTACCGTGATGTCAAGTAAGACTCTCATACACAACGCTTTTTTTTACTATGGGTTTGCTTGGCAATCGAAACAAACATCAAGCATTAATCATCGCAATCAATCTTGAGATTTTTGTTTTGAAAAGAACGCTATGAATAAGAACGCTACACGAAACAATGTAAAACAGTGGCTCTTAACTGGGGAGCGCCAGTAAATTTCCAGGGGGGCGAGAGCACTTACGCGCTCTGACGTGGAAAGTTTTTGGCCGGGAAAGTGTCCCATCCAATTTACTTATTCAAAGACAGGGGACGTGAAACAAAGGACGGTTTCTCAAGGGAGGCGTGGTAGAGAAAAGGTTGACCCCTGACGTAAAAGATAGGCATCCAACCTCAGCTGCCATTCACATGTTATTTTTTAGTCATGTATTTCCCTCAGACGTATGGTCCATATCACAAGGGTAATCGAATAACACAAGAACACGAAAGTATTTAGCCATAGCGTATTACAGAGTAGGTGTTGGTTGATAAACGCAATCAACACTGAGAGAGGAGCAAAAGACTTATGCAGCACCCGTTATGCGCCTTACGTAAAGAGGACGCCGAGCACTCGTACACTCTTGCAGTCGCGCCGCAAAGCGTTCTGTTAGGAAGTCACTAGAAGCTCGGGAAACAATCCAGACATTGCCCCGTTACAGCAAACCCTATCGCTTCACAGCTTGTGAAGAACAGAGTTCAGAAAACGGGATACCGCGAATCTAACAGGGTCGTGGTTAAGGTGTCTGACCTCTGGAAGATTCCAAAACCCGATGACATTTCCTGAAGTTTCGCTCCGGTACAACGTAATGTCACCCTCAATTACTTCCTGCTAGGGACAGGCCCGTAGCCAGGTTTCAATATTTAGGGGGGAAAATACATGTTTTGAGGGGAAAGATGTTTGTTTTTACTAAAACAAAATTTTGGGGGCACTGTCCCCGAATGCCCTCCGTTGCTACGGCCTGGCTATGGAACTCCGCGGATATCCTGATGTACTTTATGACCAGTTATCAAATTCTGGTCATGTGGTTGCTTCTGCTTGTACCAAAATCACAAAAATCGGGAGAAGAGCATTGCGTGTGGACCGAAGGCCCGTAATCAGCTTGGCACACCAGGGGGTAAGGAGTTTTCTGGGAGGGCCCAAATTTTACATCGGTAGCATGTACGAAAACAACGGTTATGCATACCATGTAAACTTTGTTCAACGCATTTTTTCAGTGGGGGCGAAATTTTTTCTAGGTGGGGCAAAGCCCCCTGCTCCCCCGTAGTTACGGGCCTGGTAGGACGGTTCCATTTCAACATGAAAAGTGGGTTTGATTTCATCAGCGAGTGTGGCGCTGAGAAACAAACCGCAGACCATGTTTACATGAAGTGTCCAAACTTCAAACAATTTTAGGTAATAATAAAACTCAAAACGAGTTGCTCAGTGCATGCCTCGAAATCTAACTTAACTTAGTGTTACGAATTTAATAGATCAATTCAAACGACTCCTAACCCGGCAGGTTCCCCGTTATTTTGGAATAATTGTGCTCTCATGAAACAAAGTGTTCACAGGGTTTTAACGATAAGTCTCGTGCGTAATTTTGCTACCTGATGGACGTGGTTAGACTTTCGCATTAAAATGACACGTGTATCTGTCGACCATGGGCATCGAAAGGATTTTTTCTGTAGGGCCAACAGAGGTGAAATTTCACTGTACCAACTCGAAACTACGAGCAGCATTTTTCTACTAAAAATTTCATTACAAAATATCAAGTAAACTTAGCATCCTGTTGTCTGTAGGCAATGCTATCAAGTCCATAAGCCTCTTTACTCAATTATGCTGGCAACGTTATTTTGTTATGAAACTGTTTTCTTGCCTAAACGAAGCACTCACAAACAGCTACACTTGTAGATTATTCAATGATAATCAAGCTTTCCTCGAGACTGCCAAGGAATACTTATCAAATTAATCTGTTGTTTGTTTCTTGAGTAGGAAAATCTGTAGGAAATGTTTCGAAGTACTGAAGCATCTTGCCATGACTCAAAACTCATATCACTTCATTTCGACTTATGATGGTCTGTCTGTACTCCTAAACCTTTTAAGATGTTGCTTTGGTGAAACGACCGAATTACAGTATATTTAACGCTGTGTTACACAGTGCTTATTTTCATCAGGTTTGTTTGGGATAACAATCCGCTTACTTATTGGATGGCGCCTTCAGTAAGACCAATTGGCAATGCTACCAGCTGGACAATTGAAGCTTATCTTGGCAAACCCCTAGCTGTTTTTGCTATAATGGTCATGTCCATTGATGATGGTCAATCAGACATCACCAGTTTCTCAATTCTGTTCGCTGGAAGCGACAAAATACCAAAGACAATCGGACCTTTCAAGGTAGGTTGTGCAACCTATGTTTAACATGAATTTCCTGCAGTGTAGCATCATAGCGCACTAACGATTATTTAAACCAATTTTTCGAACTCAGTAGTAGTTTCATTCATCGCTTTGAGAATGGATTATGTCTTGTTTAAAATGCGAGAATAATACAGTAGCTGCATCGGTTGTTTAACTGCGTAGTACTCGATATCGCGTTAATTAATCCAATTAGAGGATTAATTAATAGTTGTTTTTAGGCCATAACTTGCCAACCAGTAACGCTAGACGGCCAATGAAAGGCTTTAAAGATGCGGATATCCGCCTAGTTCATTTCAAAAGAAAAAAAGGGTGAAATACCACTTGAACTTTTTTCTCAGGCCCTCATGATGTCATCCAAAAATCCTTTGACCTCCCCTAGTCGTGACGTCGCATAAAGAAAGGTTCAAACACAAGTTCCCGGATTTTTTAAATCCGGATTTTAAAAGCTACGGAACTTCCTGCTTGTTTAGAGGATTTGAACAGCTCTCTAGTTCTGTCGGTCGGCAATTGTGTTAAAATATCTGTATCATTGTGTTTAAAATATCTGCATTAAACATCTGCTTACATAACATTGTAAAGGTTAGTGGATTGTAAGTTAATACTACCAGATAAACCCTATTTTCTGATGCTACCAGAAGCAATCCTAGAGCACATGCCTGCCCTATCAGTGTTTTCTGTTTTAAACATGAAAAATGGAATAGAAATTCGTCGAAGACTAGTGCCTTGTTATCACAGAGCGGCTGCAAGTGTTGGTGGTTGAAATTGCAATTCATAATCTTCACCTGGTTTGTGCGAAGTTGACATGTCAAGCCATTAGAGGACGAACTTTTCAGAACTATTGGGGCATAATCTTTCTCGTACAAAACCTGTTTTCACGCAAACGCACTGCCGTAGTTTTTCTTGCGAATTGTTTTTACCATGTATGAATCTTCAAAGTGCATAAACTTAAGCACAAATTGCAAGGTCACAAATAATTCCGCTACGTCATGCAGACTGATATTGACAAAAGATAAGAATGTGAAGCGATTACAACATGCTGACTGTGATCTTGGAAGTCAAGTTGGAACGTTGCAAACTCTTTTAGGCACCGACTGTTGTTTAAAGCACAAAAAGCGTGTTATTCACATTTCCTGAGAGCGAATTGCTTTGAAGTGCATCAAACGCAGTAGTTACTTGACTCCAGAAATATATCCTTTTACAATTGCTCACAGCGTTCTGATAAGTTCGTACAAGTCTGGTTTTTGTTGTATTCCAAAGTGAAATTAAGTTAAAAGAACATGGGATTGAAAGAAAAAAATTTTGTGTGGAAATCCAATAGTCTCGCACATTTTGTAAGGTTGGCCTCAGATGTTTAGCACACTTCTAAGCATCAACAGAAATGTCATTGTTTCCAATACAATCGAACCGTATAGTCAGTAAATGCTATCCATAAACGTTTGGAAAACTTACTTTGAAAAAGAGGTTATCGCATGGTTGGAGGAAAAAGAATTGTAAACCATCGAGCCGTATAATCAGTAAATGCTATCCATAAACGTTCGCAAAGCTTACTCTTAAAAAGAGGTTATCGCATGGGTGGAGGCAAAAGGATTGTTAAAATTCTCCACATTTGGTGATTGCCATTAGGTCATACGTCAAAAGGACACCTGTATAAGGCCAGGCCCTTACGCAGAACTGCACCTAACTTTGGTCAGCACAGATTTTTAACCGTTATTCTTAACAGGAAGCACGTGTATTGACTAATGTAATTACATGTAGCATTCGTCGCCACGGAGGGGGCTTAACCCTCCTAAACAAAGCCCCGTCGCCACGGGAGGCTTGACCCCCAAACAAAGCTCCAAGCTCCCCAAATTGAAATATGAAACACTATAAATCAGTGTCATTTTTGTCAAATTTCAATGGGTGCCGCAAATTATATTTCTCTACTGTAGGGTGCCACAAGTCTAAAAAGATCGAGAAAAACTACTGTAGAGTCTAGGTTTAGGACAATCTATGCTGTTTGTGGAACAGCAGTGGCCTACCTATTTGTTGTCGGTGAGCTGTATGAAGCTATATGAAGTTCCAACAACAATGTAAAACAGTCTAATGACTTCCGAATCTAATTTATTATGTTTGAAGAAGTAGAGTCTGCAGCTAATTCACCACCTTGCATTTTTCAGATGTATGGAGAAACAGGCATCAGCGGAGCACCTCACTTAGACTTTCCCATGCCGTACAGTTCGGTGGCAACCGCTTGGGTGTTTGGAAATCTGCAAGAAGAAATGCTTTGGTTTCACCTTTTAATACACGGCACTGTGGTCCCTGGAAAACGCCCTGCGATCCGGGAAATCAGTTTGTATGTGTCCGAGGCGTTACGACAGCCCAGCTATCCTCGTGACGCTTTTCCAAACGCCTTCCTAGCTACTGTCCTTCTTTTCATTTTTGCCGTTCTTCTTCCCATAATGTATTACTGCGACACGCGCCTTTTCCCTGTCACTGTGTGCGTACCACCCACTTCCCGAAGACACAAGTTCCAGATTCTGTTTAGAACTCATTGTATTCCTCTGAAAAAGTATCATTACAGGCATATGTTGCTGAAGTTGTCTGCCAAGGAATGCGACCGCTTCCCGACCGTTTGGCTTCGTGGGGACGATCATCCATCTGTTCTGTGGAGCAAAGCCACTCGAAATCGCGTTCTCCTACCCGAGCCCGATATAGAGCGCGACGAAGGTCTGCGAATCGATTTCGTTGCTTGGCTCACCACGGAGGACCCACGCAAGGCGTATGCTCGGATAGAGGAATACGACTGGTTCAATCCTGGAATAGCAGTGAGCGACGTACACGTACGGAACACGACTACCGGCGAGGAGTGGTGCTCAGACGCCAAGGTCAGACAGCTCTCGATTTCCAACCCGTTGCCCAGATCGCTCCCACGCTACCTGCTTTCCTGCACAGAAAAAAGATCAGTTGAACTGCACAGGCTGCAAGAGTCGCCCACCGAATGCACTCGCTTCTTGTCTGTCATCCGGTCGCACTTGCTTTTCAGCCTGTTCACCTTGCCGAGAAATTCCAGGCTGAACAGACTAGAGCGATTGATGTGTTTCATGGTTTGCACAACTTCTTGTGTGCTGCTAACCGTCTATTTACTGCTCCTGACCCAGGCCTTTGATAATGCTGCTGCAGCATTATCGACTGCTGGGACCGGCAGGGCGCCAGCCTACCAGATTCCTTCTTTTATCCTTGTTCTCGGTGGTGAGTCGGCTTACTTTAATGCGGCCTTGGTGGCATCGCTCGCTTGCTTGCCTCTGCCGATGATAATGCGCTTTATGTATAACGTAATGGATCGGCTGAGCATGTTGCGTAAGCACGACAGCTGGGTGTACAGATTCTGCAGTCATTCGGTTTTTTCACGCCGTTCCGTACTGCGTCTGCCCTTCATGAAAGCTCTGCGTGATCCGCTGGCAACACTGCTTGGCATTAAGTTAAAAGATGTCGTAACATCGGATGTTGCCACTATGGTTCCTCCCGCGTTCGCGCGATCTGCAATGTTTTGTTCAGCCACTGATCTTGCGGGCAGATGGTCCGAACCCGCAACTTTACGCAGGCGCGCTCCTAGCATCGATTCACTTTTGCGGAATAAACGCACCGCTACTTCCTTGTTTGACGGAAACTTGCTGTCACAGAAAAATGCGACAAGCGACCGCTATGATTTTGGTTTTTCCGGAAATGGAAATTCTGGAAATGTAGTTGACGGCCTGCAACGTCTCCAAGAAGGGCGTTCTACCGAAAAGAACACGAACAATATTGACAGTCCATTTTATTCGAAAAAGACTGCGCACTTCATTGGTAATCCATCAAAAACGAGTCCCTACATAGACAAAGAAGCGGATATGTTAAATGGCGATCGACCTACGAACCTTGAAAATTCAAGTTTAATTTCTGACCGTAGGGAAAACGCAGACGTGCGCAAAACGGGAAGTGACGACTACAGTCCTTTTTCTGCAACTCATGGAAAAAGTTTTGCTTTCACCCCAGTGGCCAGTGATCTTAGAGACAGACGTTCACCGGGCCGTGTTATTGAGTCTATTGATCCTGTGCCAGAAGCGCAAGTATTTCAGGAAGTGGAATCAAGCGTTTCAGACAGCACCTGCTCCAGTTTGCCAGAAGTAGCACCCAAGACACTAACGAAAAGTTTTCTACAGAAAAATCCTGCTCGTAAAAACATACTTTCTGTGGCCTCAAACGATGAACATCCTGCGTTCGACCTTGCTAACAATGATGACCGCAACATGGTGCTTCGAAGTACACACAACCCGCGTGTCAGTTCGAGTTACTCTACAGACATGGAGCCTGCAGACAACTTGGACGAAGCAACGCACTTCCCCATAATTGTTAATGTCTATTCTAAAAGTCGATTTGGATATTCAAGCACGTCAGACACGCCCTATCCAACAAGTGTAAGCGAAGAACCGTCATCGCATAACCAAGGGTTGGCAGCTGATGCGAGTGCACCAAACATTTCGGCGTATCCACAGAAGTCGCACTCGGCCACATCACCCGAATCCAATGATGCCGGCATTCGTGAGGTGAACGAGGTGGCCTCGGGCAATACCTTACCAACCCAGCAACACACGTCTACGCAAAGTAGCGTGTCTGATAGTAGTTCGAAGGAAATTGTGGACTCGGGCTATACCTTCAATCCGATAGTGCTGGATACATCAGCCATCAAGATGACATCAAGCACGGATTCACTTGCAGACCGTCTTTACGCCAGGCAGGAGCAACCTATGCCCAGCATGCGCAATGTCGGTAGCAACGTAAAGTCCAATTCAGCGAGTAACCATTTGCTAAGCGCCTTAGGAACGATCACCTCTTTTTTCAACTTGAATCTGTGGAAATCGCAGAGCAGTACCGACGCGTCTGCGCCTCGTCCTTCAGCAGGGTTAGCTCAAAGCAAGAACTGGTCGGAGAGCCTGTCGGATGAAGGTTACAGCATCCTGACGGATAAAGTCGAGAGCGAGAAAATACGGCACGATTCTATCGGCTCGAAACCAAGTCACGACGAGTCCTCTCAAGAGTCCTCAAGCGTGCCAAGCGAAATGTCGGTGGATAGTACAACAGAGAAACCAGTCATTACTGAGGTCGATGTTTACCGCCACCCCGATTCCCTGCACCACGAAGTTATTACGCACGGAAGCGGCGCGCAAAGTATTTGTTTCCATTTGCTTACCCCGCGCTCTGTTTTGTCGTGGTTAACAGCTGGTGCCATAGTCGCGGAATGCATTCTTTTGGTTTGGCTTGGCCGCTACACTACTACCGATACCACGGTAGATATTTACAGTGCAGTTGCAATCGCTCTGTTTCTGACGTTCACGATATCTACGTTCATAGATGCTGTGGTGGCTGTTACAGTATATAACGAAAACGGGAATGAAAATTCGGAATAGTTATGACGATTGTTATTTGTGTTGTGTTGCAGTTGTTTTTTTTCGATTTACAAATACAAAGAACTTTCGTTAAGTAATTTTATTTTTCAGTATCTTGTGCGATCTGGCTAATCTGAGTAGACAGGATCATAAAACCAATAACATCAGTAGTGCTACGTGGAACGTACAACAAAATCTAACACTGTATACAGAACGCTTACATTTATAATGCGCTAGCTTGTCCGGTACAAAGGTCAACCGCAGTTTTTTTTTGCACTCAACGGTGCTTTTGAGCACGATTTCCAATCAGCTTATTTCGCACTTGCTACCTTTGCCGTTGATTGCAAAAAATCAACGTTACCTTTGCACCATGTTTCAGCGAGAAAAATAACGATTACAATGTCACAGAAACCACGTTACTGGCTTCGATTAAAAAATCACCATTCTGAATGTCGACTGGGCATCTAGAGCAAACACACCTCTAAGCGTAAAAAGCAGCGCGAAGTAGTTCGCTTCAGCAAATTTTTACCACGATGGAGCAGAAGACTGACCCACCGATTGCGTGGAGCACATTGCAATCTAATAGGAATAATACAACAGCTAGCTTCAAAACACATGTGATGGCAGTGCAGTAACCAACCTCGTTGCCTAGCAGCAAAGTAAACACCGTCTACGTTTCGATTACTATGAGTTAAGCTTCTCGTATCTTCATGTTTTCCCAAACGTCACAATACGCCAGAGCTGGTGCGACTCAACCGACGATAAAGCAACATTTATAACAAAACAATATAGTATTACAACGGGCACTGTTGAAGAAAAGGTTTAATTAAGCGCGGAGAACAATTAAACAGCGGCGTGTCTGATCACGTCATCAATTCATTGAAAACAACAGTTCACATTTAAAAAGTAAAGGGTAAAGGTTTCAAAACAATTTATTCGGTACAAACGCGCTGTACGAACTTTCAAAAATCAGTTTAATCCGCGTTACTCAAAAGAGTTATCCCGCGACTTACGCGAAGGTGGGCTGGCGGCTAATTGCATCAATGCAAGAGCACCGTCCCAGCGATCAGAGGAAGTGGCGGTTTCTTTGCCTGATTTCGAAGCAGCTTGCTTATTATTGCTGCATGCCTCCTGCACATGGTCCACGTTCCTTTCTTGACCTGCTACGGACCCTCTTCTGACTATTACGCTACAGGTGTTGGATCTTCTGACGTTTTCAACTTTTTCGTGAGCAGCGTTAAGCTCTTTCAAAAAGCTGTAATTGGCAAGTTCTGTTTTCTCACGTTCCAAATTCGGCAGCCTCTGCGCAGCTTCCAACGCTGGTTCATCCCGGACGTCCAGCACAAGTTTTCGTTTAGGCGACGCAGAGCTTAAAGGAGGAAGCAAGGGAAGCGGTCTGGGAGTAGGAATGTTTTCAGTCTCACCAGCTGACTGCTTCAGTAACAGTTTATTGTATGCAAGGATCCTTTTTTTAACCGGCTGCCGTGGGTCTATTCGTGGCGTAACAACCTGATTCATGCGGTTTGGCGACAGAGGTATTCTTACGGCTGTGTCTTCCGTGTCATTCCGCTTGGTCGACTCGGTGATACAGCGCTGACTACCCTCCGTGAGCAGTTGACGTTTTACTGCTTGTCCTCTTGCAGGCGATGGGCATCGTGAAATGACCTTGATGCCGTTCTGAGCAAAATTTTATAAATCTGTAGGATGTGATTCTATAGAACTCTACCTGAGTGAAAAGAACTCAAATATGGTCGAACGCAAAATCTAAGTCAGGAGTTCCCAACCTTTTTCACTCCTGCAGCCTTAAAAAATTGTTCTGACCTCGCACCCCTGCAATAGTCCATAAGTAATTGTCACATAATTAATGTTTACACGAAGAATTAATGTCGTGACACGTAGGTTTGATTCTTTGAACCAACCTCACGTTTTTGTCTATTAGCCATTGAAAAGAAAACAAGCTGCAGGAGATTAACATAAATTTCTTTTTATTAACGCTTCGCGCATCCCCTGGGGATCCCTCCTGGTTGGGAACGATTGACTAAGTGCTCCAGCTACAAACCTTTCGTTGAGATGCTATTGTTTGTTTCACAAAAAGGATGTAAATCCGGCCACCCCGTTTAATGGGGACAAAACTGGACTACTACTACTACATTGTCTAGTAGTAACCCCTTTACAAAATGTAAAACTGCTGTCTCCTTTCTGGCGCGTCTTTTGCATTGCAACAGGGTGGTTAGACAGCAGACAAGGTGCATGTTCATTAGTCATGTACGGTAATCGAGCCGGAGCAACTGGTATCGACGAGCGCTGGAGCAGCTTCAGATTTCGGCCTTGGTACAAGTCATTGTTCCGTATTAAAACTATATCTACCTGTTGAGTCGGTTGAATGTTCTCCGTGGTTTCGACTTTGGTTGATTCTTCGTCGGAGCTTGTGTACGACTCGGAAGATTTCAGTTGAGATCGCTGTACGCCGTTTGCTCTTTCTAACCTGAACGACAGGACTACCGCGTGAATTGGTGTTGACTTCGAAAGTAAATAATATTTTAACACGGACCAAACTTACCTTGACTTAACATATTTGTCGAGCCAATCAGCAACGGCGCTGTCTTGTTTGTAGCTGCAAGCGAGAAGTTTTTCAAGCGCTCCACGATCGTCTCTCACCAGCTTGGCGTTAGGATGATCGGGGCAGTGTCGATTTGCGTGCGTAAATCGTACAGCACAGTCTGTTTAAAGTCAAGTTTATAGAGTTCTTGTCAGTATGTTCAATACAGCAGTTCATACAACAACCTTTTTGTTGCTTTGTTAGCAAAAGCAGAACGTTGCAATTAAGCTTGCCAAAGGTTTGACGAATATGTTCTCGTTTAAATTTGTCGGTTGAAAAGACGCCATCATAATAAGCGAACCGTTACATCTTCCAAATAACAGTAATCAGTATTTCCTGTCTTTGCATAAAGTAAACAGCTAAGTATGCCAGACATATTCTTTGACTTTACCTTTTTAACTTGAACCACTGAAAATGTACATTTTGGTAAGAAACACGGCATTTTAATCCATCCATTAAATAACAAGATAACCGCCGGGTCACTCGTTAATCCTCCTGTGTTATTTTCGTTGGTTAATCGAAAGTTCTTAAAATCATGCGATGCACTGACAGAACGTTGAGCTTTCTGATCAATTATAATTGATAATAACAAACCAGATGTAAATTGTAATTTACTACGGGTAAATATGTGTTTGATTTTGCCTCAGGTACCGGGTTTTATCACAGACCACCACCGATCGACATACCTTCTTCGGAACACTTGAATGGTTTTTCTCCTGTATGTAACCGCTGGTGTGTTTTCAGCTGGCCACTTTGAACGAACGATTTTGAGCAGTTCGGATAATCACACCTACAACACAATTCAGTGGTTAGGTACCTGACACTTTTCTGGCGACGGCAACTATTAGTTTCTCCGCTGGGTCGTTGGCTTCCTTGGTACATGGCGTCCATCTAATTACTGTAGAGCAGGGGTTGGCAATTAATTTGGCTTAGAGGCCACTTTCGAAGGCCGTTTTTAGCGGAGATCTGTCCTTCTAATGAAAATAAAAGCAAGCTGGAGGAAAATTTCAGATTTAAGGATTTTTTCTGAATGTTCTCGCGGGCTACTGAAAACGATGTGGCCCGCGGGTCTGCTAATTGCCCACCCCTGCTGTAGAAGGTAAGCAAACATTGACTCTATTGACAACCGCACCAGAGTTGGGCGGAGTGTCATAAACCAACAGAGCTGTTCGTAAAGCAAGGACTTTACAGCAGTGGAAACGCTAAAATACTACAAAACAAATTACGCATCATTTTTTTCTTTTGAGGAAGAGAACGCTTTGTACCCGCAGCGGTGCTCATTTGGGGGTGCAGACATGTCCACTGACTACGGGTGAAGTGCCAGATGTGGTTTCATCAAAACTAAAGTGTACTTTCTCTTCACGAAATTTTTGTGTCTTCAGCGCAAATCTAGTCGATGGGAACTTAGAACTTGAAAGTAGCATACCTTTCAAACGTAATTTTAGGGCTTGTACTTACAAACTTCAGCTTTTACAACTACATTGCTTAGCGGTAAATCAGCATTAGTTACATGAACTGGTTAAGCGCACATTTACGAGTCAATTTTACCAACAAAATGATCTCACCTATAAGGACGCTCGCCAGTATGCGTGCGCAGATGAGCTTGCAAGGACTTTTCTCTTGGAAACACGCGGTGGCAGACGTGACAACGAATAGAGCATGTAGAATTTGATCCAACGTATTGCAATGCTGATATAACATCGGCTCTTGGTCGTCCACGCTTTGATCTGGTAATAATAAAAACTTTGCTTATGGAAGCGGGTGGGTTAACGCAAACTTTATCATGTATCCCTTTGAGATGCAAGCATGGAGTTTGAAACCTATGGCTAATACGTACCCGGTAGGAGTCGATGTCAGAGAGTTTCCAGGTGCAAAAGCTGCAAGTCGACTGGGAGAAGAGGCAAATTGAGATGCATCAACGCCACGTACTGCACATACTGCAGAGCGATGATTAACACCATGCATATTGCTCGGCGTTTGCGGCGTTAGTGGGGAATGATTAGGTGGAAGTTGATGTCCATATCTTCATTAACAATAGTAAAGTTTATGTGAGCACAGCAAAAATAGTAAATTTTGCAACACAATCATATGGACTTCAGTTTATGAATCTTCGGACTTGTACCTGTGAATCTGTGGAAGTCTTGCGGGCGAAATACCATCAGACGGAGGAGGGGACCATTGCCAATTGTGGTAAAACATTGCATTTTTGTATGCAGGTGAATTCGCTTCTGAATAACAAAGTTTGGTTAAGTTCACCGTTTCAAGTAGCAGGATTAGGAAGATCAACATCCACTCAGTGACTTACAAACGAAATGAAACAGATGGGTTCATCGAAAAGAATAGTAAATTCAGAGATCAGAACATCTTAATAAAACCATATAACTTTCTCTATTAAAATACACTAAGCACAGTTTCGAACTCCTGCAGTTCAGGTTTTCAAATTTTGTGGCTCAATAACCTACCAAACAGCTTAAAAGCTGTGTCTGTTGTGTCAACCATCACACGCAAAATGCGGGGATTACTTCACATTTCACACTGGCATTTCTCTCGAGAGGGTCGTGACGACAGCTGCTCTAGGTCTCAAAATACCTTGCGGTTTTTAGCAACCTCTGATGCTTCTGTTGGCTTCACACCAATGCGCGTCTAAGCCAAACCCGGTATGTAATCACGCCTCCTGGCCAGGGGCGTAACGGGGCACAATTCCCCGGCCACCAATTCACTATCGTGGCGCTGAATCACGGCTGGGGCGCAGAATTACTGCGGGAGGCGCCGAAAAGTCCCAACAATGTCACAAGTACTTTCTTTAATACAGTAAATTTGCTTTCGAAAGAACTCAGGTTCGACCATGGGGGCACCAGTTCAACCACGGGGCGCCATCTAACCTCGTTACGCCCCTGCTCCTGGCTCTTAGTCGACCTTTGAGTCGCTTTATGGTGTGTAGCCAACAGGACTCGCCTCACCAATCTTGGGTGATTCTAGTCAGGCGGCCGAATTACCGTAGATGAGAACTCTCTATTCGGAGAAGTGGCTCACATTCAAGGCTTTACGAACTTCAGAAGTCACAGTGTACTGCCAAAATTTGCGAGGATGTAGTTATGTAAAATTAAATCACTCAAAATTTCAGCATATGCTGTTTATCGGGCTCTTTTTGCCTATGGCAAGCCTGGCCAACTAAGAAGCCGCGTGCGGCTCTTACGTAAATACCTATTTATTCGTGCATAAGTTGCAAAATACTGTGCCAAGTGTTCACCTTGAAATTCGGGGTGTGACTTACACGCGCATTGCGTGGAAGCGTGCTTGGTGGCTTATGCGAGCACATTTACGCGACACGCCTATTAGTTACCGCGTTGCGTGGAAGCGCGCTTTGTGGTTTGCGCAAGAACATACACAACCGATCACATTTACGCGACGCATGTTCTTGTGTATGTGCATGGGGCTGCTCTCAAAAAAGGCAAGGCAGAAGGTGAAACAAACATGCTTGAGTGGACATACGTACTGTATACTGCACTTGCGGATAACTTGCCTGGCATTATAACGTAAAAGCCTTGCGCAATGTTGTGTAAACAGTGTGTTTCGTATGATGCTGGATTCACGCTCAAGGTTATAAGTTTTGTGATGTGGCTCGTTGCGGTAACACAGTAAGGAATGTGGCTCTTGGTCTGTGACTGGTTGGCCACCCCTGGCCTATAGATTGTTGTCGGAAGGGAGTGCACCCTGTTTCTGCAGAGCACGTTTTAGGATTGGCTATAAATATATCAACTCAAGCATGAACTTCTTTAGTGATTCGATGTCTTAACAAATCATTTGTAATGGATATGACCTGCTAAGGTGCATCAATAAATGTTTAAATCTTATTAAAGTGCAATATTGTACACTTTGCGTAACGAAGATCAAGCTCTCTCATGATCTGGCACAACTTAGACAGAGATATACATTTGCACAAAGCAACATCGGCAAACTACTTGGTCAAAGCTGACATTGATAAACATTCCAAAGCCCGAGGTTAGTCTGATGCATAAACACCAGAAAATTCAGTTATATAAAAAGTGTAATAAAATATGTCCCAACAAATGTTTCTACAAAATTATCGGACAGTGTTTTCCATTTCCATATGCAGTGGGTACCTAAACCTTGTGTTTCACAGAGTAAGCCATTGCACAAAATTTAGCTTGACATACAACTAATTTTGCACACTTCAAAAATACTGGGTTTGCCAGCTTTTCATAACTTTAATTTTGGGCCTTGTGGCATTAATCAAACGTCATGAGGTTGATTGTTTTAAAGCTCAGTAACTAAAAAGTTCTTATACACTGTATACATGAATTATGCAAAACACTGTTAAGTTGTTCACCATGAGCCATAATGCCAAGAAAGATGGCAGTTTGAGATTTTTTTTGTATATAGCACATGTACAGTATACACCAATGATGGCTAGCAAACCAAATCTACCGGTAATGGTTCACCTATTTAAAAAACACTCTTGGTGAAATGAAATTGGGAATGACTGGCACCAGCAACCATACACCAGGGAAAAATGGACAATACCATTATAACTTCACTGACATGCTGCTCGCTGGACATAGCTTAAATTTGTAAACATAAAAAAGGCATTGTTGAGACTTATTGGTCAACATTGTTTACAAAACTTAAAATGAAAACACAATATTGTTTTCTGTATTAGTTTGGACTTAGCGAAGATCAGAAATGGCTCTTTCACATGTCATTACATGCTTCTGTATGTATTCTGCTGGTGCTGAAAAATTCAATAAATAATGTTCATTTAAAGCTGTAACAAGCAATTTCACATGACAGCAACTGAAAAACAATACCTGAAGTATAACCTGAAAATAATGAAGTTTGTGTTTTTAGCTGAGACATCACAGTTGTTGATTGATCTTGCAAAGAATGGTATGCAAAGTACTCCATCATATTATCACATCAACTTACATACCATTTGAACTACCAAGTTTGATGCTATAAATCTCTATCTGCAAGAACATAGGTTGTTTTAACCACCTAGCTTAAAATTGAAAACATAGATGGACAAACTTGGCACACCTCACACGTAAGCACTAAGCGTGATTCCCTTAGAGCTGAATATATCAAGCCAATGTAGCTATTTTGTGTGTACCAGCCAAATCAAACTTAATGAGGTGGTACTTTTTGCAAATATGCACATTAGGAGGCAATTCTTTTGTCAAACAATTCAATAGCCAAAAATGCCAACCCCATTTCACAGTCAAATCATATTTTTGTCAAGTCTAATGCAGAGGTTTTAAAATGGGGCAACGCAACACCTTGGTGCATTGTTTTGATTACTGCAAGGGCGTTGCAAGCCTACATCCATTTTCATTACCAAGATCCTATGAATGCTTTATCCTGTTTGTTTTCAGGGAGACATTTCGGTCATTTTTGCTGAAACATTTTGGTCATTTGTCTCACAATTGTATTAAAACTTGCTGTAACAGTGTTTTTAGTCTGTATTTCCAGACATTCTGACCGAAATGACTTAATTTTTTTCAGTCATTTCAAAATTGTTTCAGTCTATGACCGAAAAAAAACAGGCTTAAACCCAATCAATGAAAGTGAAGATGAGTCTACAAGAACTTAAAAGTGTTGTGTGCAGTGACATAACAATAGCGAAACATGCAAAATTCAGTAACAATCTGTGAATACTTTTCATCATCATGCAGTGTATTGTTTGATTTTATACATAGGATTAGTGTGGCATGAGTACATACAAGTTGGGAAGCATTGACGTAATCATGCCTTACAACCAATTGTCTCTAGGTCAATGCCAACACGAATATCTAACAAAAGTTTAAGTTTATTAGTGCAGATTAATAAAGCAACTTATAAACACAAATGTTGAGACACTGTAAAACTGTAAGCTCTGTAGACAAGCGGCCTACATAATTTTAGTCTTGTTTGAATCATGGGTTAAACACCCACAAATACAACAATTCCAAGAAGTGTGATGAGGTTACATTTAAAAGAATGTTGACACACATTTATGCTGGATAATCCACACAGTTTGAGGAATTTCTGGGTTGCAAGCTAGTTTTTTTTTCAGTCATAGACCAATAGTTTTTTGAAATGACAAAAAAAATTAAGTCAATTGTCATAATGTCTGAAAATATAGACTAATAAAAATTTTCATGGCCAGACAAATGACAAAAATGTGTCAGGAAAAAAAAAACAGGTTGCAACCAGTCACAACCAAAAGCAAGCATTCACTGGATATTTCCAAAAATGAAATTCAAACAAATTAATGAAACCAGGAATAAAATAAGTTGCTGCAACATTAATGGCAGTTTAATGTTATACTGTGTGCCTTTTGCAATGTTTAACTTGTCTATATTAGTGCCAGTCAAGACTAACTGAACTAGAACACTGGTACCAAGTACTGGATTCATTCCACAGTGCATTATTGGTTACTCCATTTTTTATGTTAGTAAACAGGATAACACTAAACGGAGGGCTGGAGGGCCCTGTTGCCAAATGAAAAACATGAATTTCCACAGACTGGCGAGCTGCACTACAGGACGGGCCAGTGGGCTGCATATTAAGGCGGGCTGCACATTAAGCTGGGCTGCAGAATTGGGCGGGCTGGATGGCTACCCTTTTCTGCAGTACGCCCTGCCCTTTTCTGCAGCCCACCCTTCTGTCTTCTGTGCAGCCCGCCGAAAGTTCAAGTTTTTCATTTGGAAACACAGCCTGTCACTCACCACTGAAGAAATACAGCTCTAACAAATATAGTGTTATCCACTTCTAAAAAAACAGTTATTTTAAAAATTTTTTTGTTTGATCACTGATGTGATCAATGATAAAACCAATATGCCTTGCTTCCTTAGTTCAATTTTCATTGACACAGTACTGTCAACCCTCAATCTTCCAACTTTGACCTAATCTTTTATACTTGCCAGCAATGTTGTTTCAAGCTTTGAGTCAAATTTTGACAGTGTTGCTTTTTTAAGTAACCTATTGTGAGTATTGACTGATGTCTTAGACTCCCTTAAATTTAAAAAAATGTAGTTGAGAAAAATGTTACTATATTATACATGAAGTCATGTTAATTTTGCATGCAATACACTACATTATAATAGAAGATATGCATATGCTGATGTTATCACAACCAACCAGCAATTTTATAGGCCTACGTACATGTGTTCCAACTTTTCACTACAGCAATGATTCTCACAAGCGTTTTTTCTTAGCATAATTCAACTAAACTTTATGCAGAGAAACTTGGCAAAAGTACAAAATGTTACTATGCAATGCATGTAATATACTAAACCATATTTGAATACTATTTTGTCATAAGCAATACAGGTAGTACAAGATGTTTTCACCAACTGCATGACTAAACTGTACATTAACACTCTTGGATCACTTACAATAACCAAGTAGTTTTCCAGTTACATACCCTCAGAAAATATTCTAATTGAAGAGTAAAATAATATTCAGAAATCCATAACATTCATACAGGCTACTGTACTAGTATACATCACTTGGGGGTTATTATTTACAATTGGAAATCAACATAAGCTTTGTATAAATGTCCTAGCAGTTTTGTAGCTTGTTAATTAGCAGCTAATGTTTGATAACTCATAACTCCTCCTCTTGCTTACTCATTTACTGATATCCCATGCCGATGGTCAGTTGTTTCGTTGTTGAATTTCAACATTTGACTCAAGTTCATAATTCAGTACTTCTCAGAAGAGAAGCAGTTCAAGCAAGTGCTGTATTTAAGTGAGTCTGTCAGCAAAATATTTGACATATTACATAACGTTTCACTATCAAATAATAAACCAAGCGTGGATGACCTAATTCAATAGCCTGTAGTAGGCTAGACTACAGGAACACAACCTAAATAATTTGCCTGCATGACTACAAGTAAGCTACTGTACATTGAGTTGGGTAATTGGGTTTGCTTCTAGACCCTCCTTCGCGCGGAACCTAATTCGCGCCAAATGCCAGCGAATGCTGACAGCAGCAACCTCGAGACATCCTTCCTGCTAGCCTACAGTATTGTGTACATACTGACACGTGCTGTAAAACCCGCGCGTTTTCGCGTTTCATGTCTTCAAGACATTGGTTACGTTTGCAAGATGAAGCAAGCATTACATCTACAGTACAAGGTGGTTTTTCGTACATAACGTCATGCTACATTTATTCAGGCAACTACAGGTACGGAAGAGTCGGGCTAGAATTCTCGTACCCAACAGCAAGACCCAGCTATCGGCTATCTGAGAAAGCGCGGGGACAAACTGGACTTCAATTTGTTTCGGAGAAAAAAACGCGAAAATTTGCTACGGTTTTATAAGCAGTCCACATACACTCCTCAGCACGCCAACGCAGTCGTTTTTCTACTAACCGAGCGGGCGAGAGATTGCGGTAAATGAAGTCGCGATGGCGATGAGCAGTAAAGTTCCGTCGCGAACAGGTTGATTCTGACACAGCTGTTAGTATTCCCGCCGAAACCTAGCTGGAGATCACGTGATTCAACTGGAGCGAGTCAATGGGCGTCAGAGTTAAATGCCCGCGTTTGCCGTCTCGTCCAACGCAACCGCTACGCGTTGCGTAAACAAACGATCGGCAGTTTAAATTTCCCGGGAAAGGTCAGGTCTAGACTAGTTGTGACGGCAGGTAAAGTTAACGGCTAAACGCGCGATAGTTCTGTTCGTGTAGGTGCATTCTCAACCTTATCGTTTTCAAATGGACGCTACAAACAATGACACGCGAAGTTTCGGGACCGATTAAATTTCTCATATCTTTTCAGTCATGTTTGCGAGCAAATTGACTAGTAGTGACACGCTTTCATTTGTGGTGTACTTTTGATCCATTTTCTCAATGGTGTTACTAGATGAACATGCCAGCAAAATAAGACTGGAAAATGGAAATGGCCGGCCAAACATCAATGAGAACAAACGTCCGATTGCAGTAGTGTATCCTGGGTAGGCACACCATATTTTTGTGATTGAAAACCGGGACGCTTCAGAAGAACGAACCTTATCAGACAAATGTGGTTCATATTTTATTAAGCATGTAGCCATTTTCGATTCCTGTAGTTGAGGCACCAAGAAAAACTAAAATAATGCATTTTACTAAGAAGCAAAACAAAGTTTAAGCATTTGTAATTTGCATATTCGGCCAATCGTACTTTTCTGTAGACACGTAGACAATACTTTCTTCAAGAAGTCTTCGTTCGATTTTATTTTCTCGTAAAAATCACCCGAAGAAAATTCAGTAGCTACTAATTTTTCTGGAGATAATGGCTTTCAAATTCTGCTTCTATTATCAGATCGCATTTTATTCAAGATAGAACAAATTCTCACAGTGGGAGTTGGTGTACCAAGTGTAGGACCAGTGGCGAAACAAGGGAGGGGCCCTGGGGTATCCGGGCCCAGGGCGGAACCTTCTGGGGGAGGCCGTTTGTTTATTGAAAATTAATTTTTGAAAGTAGTTTGGTAGTTCCAACTCTCTTTTTTCTATAGTAAATAATTTTTTAAAAGTTCTAACTGTTCAGTTTTTATTTTTAGAAGCCTTAGACTGGTAGGCTACCCTTAATAAATAGGAAATGCGGCTGTGGAGTTAACAAATTAATCGAATGTGTACTCAAAAGTATCGGTCAAATCTTAAAGTGCCCCAATGTTTCTTTTGAAATCAGGACGTTTTTAACATACTTAGGGGCAATCAGAGCCGGATAAAAGGGTAGGGGGGCCCGGGGCAATTTTTACTGGAGGGCCCCTATGACGTAATTTGTGACGTCATTGTTTATAAAAGATATGTTTTCGCTTATTTGCAAGGTTCTCGTTTGCTTTTTCCGATAGTAGAGAATGTGCTTACTCAACTGTACTTACAGGTAGCTGCGAGTAGAGAGTTTATGATATAAATACTACAGTGTATTCTGACTAAAAGAAAGTATTTCACGGGATAGAGAGTGACTCGGCAAAAAACAACATTTAACGGAACAAAGAGCAAAAGTCAGAGATTACGAACAAACACCCTGGAAAAATTATATGTCATTATGGTCAGCCTGGCGCTTGGTAATAAGGCATCAACGCCAAAAGCAAGACGAATAGAAAATTATAAAACGAAAATGACTGGTTCATTCAAATATTTTTAATTGCTTTGTTTTAAGATGACCTGTACAGTTCAAATATTGCAAAACGAAATTTCCTCGAATTGTAGCATGTATTGATTGAAACAAGTACACTGCGTT